>Ga0210362_1313836_pt1 | contig 37732 bp, 35 predicted proteins | sample S625metaT_FD_159713 | JGI IMG/M metagenome (GOLD analysis project Ga0210362, IMG submission 159713) | Metatranscriptome of estuarine sediment microbial communities from the Columbia River estuary, Oregon, United States - S.625 (Metagenome... | ecosystem: Environmental > Aquatic > Marine >... | reverse complement strand
CGGGCGAGAACCATCCGCCCCTTGCGTCGTAGAGTCGGGAAGGATGGGTGCCCCAGTCATGGCAGTCCTCGCAGAGGTTCGGCATGCGCTCGGTCAGCAGCTTGTTGGCAACGCCGCCGTGAGACTGGTGGCAGTTCAGGCAGTTCTGCTCCACGGGCGGGTGCTCCCAGATGAAGGGGCCGCGCTTGTCCGCGTGACAGGTAAGGCAGAGCTGGTTCACGCTGTCCGCCTTGATCATGGCGTGATTGAGGGTGCCGTGGGGATTGTGGCAGTCGGAGCACTTCATCTTCCCTTCCGGCACCGGGTGGTGGGAGATCTTGTTGAACTGGTTGCGCACCTGCAGGTGGCAAACCTCGCAGGCTTCCTGCTCGAGTTCGAATCCAGTGGTGCGGTAGTAGGCCACTTCGGCCCGGTTGCTCTTGCCGTGCACGTTGTGGCAGTCGCTGCAGGCCACTTCGTTCTTCTTGTGCTTGCTCATGTCCCAATAGGTGAGATGCCGCCCGGAGGAATGGCAGCCGAGGCAGGTGCTGCTGCGCTGATCGGCCGGCGTCTTCTTGTCCGCCAGGCGCACCAGCTTGTCGGTGCTGCCCGTCTTGAGGTGATCGGAGATATCGCCGTGGCAAGCGCCGCAGCCGCCGCCGAGGCTGGCCGGCGTACCCTTCACGCCCTTGACCGAATGCTTGTTGCCCTCGAAATGCTTGACGATACCCTCGTGGCACTGGGCGCAGGGCGCCCACTCCGCCTGCTGGGCGGGCTGCTGAGCAAGGCTCGGGGACAACGGTACCAACAGGAAAACGGCTGCCGCGCAGACGCGCGCGAAGAACCCGCTACGGGCCGACTTGGACAATTTCACTCTCCCTCCGACGACAATCCAAACGCGGCGCGGGATTTGCACCCCGCCGCTCCCCATGCCCTAAAAAGTCGGGCGAACTTTCTCTTCCATCTTGTTCTAACTGTCGTATTGTTTTTTTCCTACACCTGTTGCCCGATTGTCATCACGCCCCCAAACCAAGTCAAGTTTTTTTGCGGAAGAAACCCACTGATTTGATGCGGAATTGTTGTGTCAACGCAACCTTTTTTGGTGCGTTGCGCCCAGGTGGCCGGGAAACTGGCTAATTTCCGAGAAGTTCCCTATGATTTCCGTTCCCGAATGCAGGGTCTGACAGCAAAGAGGAGACAAGACATGAAGAAGGTTCTGATCGCCGCAATTTCCTGCCTTGGCGTTCTTGCCGGGGGCGCCTACGCCGCCAAGCACATGGCGGGGGAGCAGCCGGCCATGGACGCCAAGGCTGCCGAGGACCTGGCGGCCAAAAACAAGTGCACCATGTGCCATGCAGCGGACCAGAAAAAGATGGGGCCGTCCATGAAGGACATCGCCGCCAAGCACAAGGCCGACGCCGATGCGGCAGGCAAACTCAGCGCCGCTCTGGCGGCGGGAGGTGGCAAGCATCCCAAGGTCTCAGCCTCCGAGGCTGACCTGAAGACCATCGTGCAATGGATGCTCTCCCACTGAAGCGGTTCGGCCCACGCGAAAAAGCCGGCCCAAGCCGGCTTTTTTGTTGCCCCAGTGCCGGTGAACCGGCGGAGGCGCCATGTTAGACTGTCCGCCCCCGCGCCGCCGGGAATTTGCCGGCCGCAAGTCTGGTTTCTCATCTGGAGACCCGCCATGACCGTCATCAAGCAGGAAGACCTGATCCAGAGCGTCGCCGACGCTTTTCAGTTCATTTCCTATTACCACCCCGTGGACTACATCCGGAACCTGCATGAGGCCTACAAGCGGGAGGAATCCCCCGCGGCCAAGGACGCCATGGCCCAGATCCTCATCAACTCCCGCATGGCGGCGGAGGGCCATCGACCCATCTGCCAGGACACGGGCATCGCCATCGCCTTTCTCCGGGTGGGCATGGACGTGGGCTGGGATGCCGAGATGACCATCCCGGAGATGATCAACGAGGGCGTGCGCCGGGCCTACACCCACCCGGACAACAAGCTGCGCGCCTCGGTCCTCGCCGACCCCGACGGCCGGCGGGTCAACACCCAGGACAACACGCCGGCGGTGACCCACGTGGAACTGGTGCCCGGCAACCGGGTGGAGGTCATCGTCGCGGCCAAGGGCGGCGGCTCCGAGAACAAGTCCAAGTTCGCCATGCTGCTGCCCAATGACAGCGTGGTGGACTGGGTCCTCTCCCAGGTCCCCACCATGGGCGCCGACTGGTGCCCTCCCGGGATCCTCTCCCTCGGCATCGGCGGCACGCCGGAGAAGGCCATGCTCATGGCCAAGTGGGCGATGATGGAGCCCATCAACATGCACGAACTGAGGGCCCTCGGACCGTCGAACCGGGCCGAGGAACTGCGCCTGGAGCTCTATGAAAAGGTGAATGCACTCGGTATCGGCGCCCAGGGGCTGGGCGGGCTGACGACCGTGCTGGACGTGAAGGTCACGGACTATCCCACCCACGCGGCGTCCAAGCCCGTGGCCCTTCTGCCCAACTGCGCCGCCACCCGCCATGCCCACTTCCATCTGGACGGCAGCGGGCCCGCCCACCTGGAGCCGCCCAGCCTGGAGGATTGGCCCAAGCTGGCCCTAGATTTCTCCGCCAGCCGCCGGGTGAACCTGGACCGGCTCAACAAGGCGGAGATCGCCTCCTGGAAGACGGGCGAGCGGCTGCTGCTTTCCGGCAAGCTGCTCACCGGCCGCGACGCCGCTCACAAGCGCATGACGGAAATGCTCGCCAGGGGCGAGAAGCTGCCGGTGGATTTCACCAACCGCTTCATCTACTACGTGGGCCCCGTGGACCCCGTGCGGGACGAAGCGGTGGGCCCAGCCGGACCCACCACGGCCTCGCGCATGGACAAGTTCACCGAGGCGATGCTGGCCCAGACCGGACTCATCGGCATGGTTGGCAAGTCGGAGCGCGGGCCGGTCGCCGTGGAGTCCATCAAGAAGCACAAGGCCGTTTACTGCATCGCCGTGGGGGGCGCGGCCTACCTGGTGTCGAAAGCCATCCGTTCCGCGAAGGTCCTGGCCTTCCCGGACCTGGGCATGGAAGCCATCTACGAATTCGAGGTGAAGGACATGCCGGTCACCGTGGCCGTGGACTCCACGGGCAACGCGGTCCACAAGAGCGGCCCCGCCGAGTGGCGCGCGCGCATCGGCAAGATCCCGGTGGTCGCGGGGTAAACCTGGCACCCTGCTCCACGGTTTGACTTCGATCAACCCCGGCTCAGGGCCCCGGGGCACACTTGGGAGCATCTTCACGGGTTGATACTCCCATGACCGCAGGACAGGACTTGACCAAGGCCGGCGCCGCGCCGGAGACGCGCGCGAGCCGCTGGCCGGCCCGCCTGGATCTGATTCAGAGCCTCACCGGACTGGCCCTGGCGGCGTTCCTCTGCGTCCACCTCCTGCTCGACTCAGCGATCCTGTTCGGGCCCGAGGCGGCCAACTGGGTGGCGAAGTTCTTCGAGGGCGAGCCATTCTTCGGACGCGGCTATCCGGGAATCGTGTCGGCGGCAGCCGCCGGCCTGTTGCTCCTGATCGTGGTCCACGCGGCCCTGGCGCTGCGCAAGTTTCCTCATGACTACCGCCAGTACCACGCGTTCCGCGCCCACCTGGGCCATTTCCGCCATGGGGACACCCGGCTGTGGTGGTGGCAGGTGGTCACGGGGTTCCTGCTGTTTTTCCTGGCGGCGCCCCATCTCTACGTCGTCATCACCCAGCCCGAGGCCATCGGCGCCGTGCCTTCCGCCCAGCGCGTGTTCGAGGGGCGGGCCTGGCTGCTGTATGCGCTCCTCCTGCCCGCAGTCCTGTTCCACGCCGCCGCCGGCGTCTACCGGCTTACCGTGAAATGGGGCTGGCCTTCGGCCCGCGACGGCAGCGCGCCCCGCGCGGGAATCCGGAGAGCCGTATGGGGCGTGGCTTTAGCCTATCTGGCCATCGGCGTGGCGGCGCTGGGGGCCTATGTGGGCTTCGGCATGCGGCTCGCGGGCTGACACCATGCGCATCGTTCACTCCGATGTCCTGGTGATCGGCGGCGGCCTTGCCGGTTTGCGGATTGCCATCGCGGCCCGCGAGCGGGGTTTCAGCGCCCTGGTCCTGTCCCTGGTGCCGGCCAAGCGCTCCCATTCGGCGGCGGCCCAAGGCGGAATGCAGGCGAGCCTCGCCAACGTGTTCAAGGGCCAGGGCGACAACGAGGACGTGCACTTCGAAGACACGGTCCGCGGCAGCGACTGGGGCGCCGACCAGGAAGTCGTCCGCATGTTCGTCAACACCGCGCCCAAGGCGGTGCGCCAGCTGGCGGCCTGGGGCGTGCCCTGGAGCCGGGTGCGCCAGGGAGAGCGCGAAGTCGTGATCAACGGCCAGAAGGTAACGCTCCTGGAGCGGCCCGAAGCCCACGGGCTCATCGGGCAGCGCGATTTCGGCGGCACCAAGAAATGGCGCACCTGTTTCGTCTCCGACGGCACCGGCCACGCCATGCTCTATGCCATGGGCGACCGCGCCATCGCGGAAGGGATCCCGGTCAGCGAACGCGTGGAAGCCCTCGCCCTGATTCATGACGGCAGCCGCTGCCATGGCGCGGTGGTGCGCGACCTCGTCACCGGAGAACTTTCCGCCCATCTGGCCAAGGCCACCTGCGTGGCCACCGGCGGCGCGGGGCGCCTGTACCGGGTCACCACCAACGCGGTGATCAACGAGGGCATCGGCCACGCCCTGGCCCTGGAAACGGGAATGGCGCGCCTGGGCAACATGGAGGCGGTGCAGTTTCACCCTACGGCCATTTTCCCGGCCGGCATCCTGGTGACGGAGGGCTGCCGGGGCGACGGGGGCCTGCTGCTGGACGCAAGGGGCCACCGCTTCATGCCGGATTACGAGCCGGAAAAAAAGGAGCTGGCGTCCCGGGACGTGGTCTCCCGGCGCATGGAGGAACACATCCGCGCCGGGAAGGGCGTGACTTCCCGCTTCGGCGAGCACCTGTGGCTGGACATCACCCTGCTTGGCCGGCCCCATATCGAGAAGAACCTGCGCGAGGTGAAGGAGATCTGCCAATACTTCCTGGGCATCGATCCGGCACAGGAATGGATCGCCGTGCGGCCCGCCCAGCATTACACCATGGGCGGTGTGCGTACCCGCCCCACGGGCGAGAGCCCCTGGCTCAAGGGACTGTTCGCAGCGGGGGAAGCGGCCTGCTGGGACATGCACGGGTTCAACCGGCTGGGCGGCAATTCGGTGGCCGAGACGGTAGTGGCCGGAATGATCGTGGGCGAGTACATCGCGGACTTCTGCGCCGACTCTCGCAATGACGCCGCGGTGCCCATGGGCCTCGCGGGCGAATTCGTCGAGCGGGAACAGGCCAGGCTTGATCGCCTTCTCAGGAGCGGCAGCGAGGACGCCAATGCCCTGCGCGCGCGCATGCAGCAGGTCATGACCGACCACGTGGGCATCTTCCGCACCGGCAGGGATCTGGAGCAGGCGGTGCAGGAGCTGGAGCAGCTCCTGGTCCGCAGCCGGGACATCGGTGTCCGGTGCCGGGCACCGGGCATGAACCCCGAGCTGGTGACCGCCTACCGAACCCAGAAGATGATCAAGCTCGCCCTGACGGTGGCCTGCGGGGCCCTGGCCCGCTGCGAGAGCCGCGGCGCCCACTTCCGGGAGGACCACCCGCGGCGCAACGACCGGGACTGGCTGAAGCGGACCCTCGCTCTGTGGAAGAACGAGAACGACACTCTCCCGTCCCTGGAATACGAGGACCTGGACGTGAGGCGAATGGAGCTGCCGCCCGGCTGGCGCGGCTATGGCGCGAAGGATTACGTGGACCACCCGGACACCGCCGTGCGCCAGGCCGAAATCGACGCCATCCGCGGCCGCATGACGGGGGCGGACCGCTTCGCCCTCCAGGCCGCACTGATGCCCTACGAGCACCTGCTGCCGCCGCGGCTCCATGGCCGCAACGAGCGCATTGAGGAAAAGCTTTGAACGCCCCGCGCCGCTCCCTGAACATCAGTGTCCTGCGCTTCAACCCCGGGGATCCGGGCAGCACGCCGCGGCTCCAGACCTACGGGCTGGAGGAAGCCGACGGCTTGACCCTGTTCATTGCCCTGAATGAGATCCGGGAAAAGCAGGATCCGTCCCTGCAGTTCGACTTCGTGTGCCGGGCCGGCATCTGCGGCAGCTGCGCCATGCTGATCGACGGCAGACCGGGTCTCGCCTGCCGCACTCTCACCAAGCAGCTTGGCCCGGAAATCACCCTCGCCCCACTGCCCGGCTTCGAGCTGATCGCCGATCTTTCGGTCAATACCGGGAAATGGATGCGCGCCCTGAGCGAGCGCCTCCGGACCTGGGTTCACGCCAGGGAGCAGGAACTGGACCTGCGCCGCATGGAGGAGCCCATGGAGCCGGACCTGGCCGAGCGCATTTACGAGCTGGACCGCTGCATCGAGTGCGGCTGCTGCTTCGCCGCCTGCGGCACCGCCCGCATGCGGCCGGATTTCGTGGGCGCGGTGGGGCTTAACAAGATCGCAAGGTTCCGCCTGGATCCGCGGGACAGCCGCAGCGACGACCAGTGGTACGAAATCGTGGGCAATGACGAGGGCGTGTTCGGCTGCATGTCATTGTTGGGTTGCCACGACGTGTGCCCCAAGAACCTTCCCCTGCAAACCCAGATCGCGTTCATCCGCCGCCGCATGGCGGCCATGGGCTTTTCCTGATTCCCCGGCCCCCGGCGCTGCGCGTCCCTCACACGTAGGAGGGATAAACCGGATGGTACTGGTGGGAGCGGACATAGGTGCCCAGGTCCCTGGGATGGTGGTGCCGGGCCAGGTGCCTCTGAAATGCCACCTCCGCCACCGCCGTCGCGATCTCCGCCGACACGTCCAGGATGCGGGAGAGGGACGGGAAAAGGCGGCCCTGCTCCAGGTCCGAGGATTCCACCTGGCGGGCCAGGGTCTTGGCTGCGACGAAGAACATCTCGTCGGTGACATGCCGGGCCTGGGCGGAAATCACGCCCAGGGCCACGCCGGGAAAGATGTACGAGTTGTTGCACTGGCCTGGCACGAAAGTCAGTTCCCCAAGGCGCACCGGCGGGAACGGGCTGCCGCTGGCGAAGATGGCGGAACCGCCGCTCCACGCGTAGGCCTCCTCGGCGGTGCATTCGGATTTGGAGGTGGGGTTCGACAGCGCGAACACCATGGGCCGGGAGTTGATCCTGGCCATGGCTTCGATCACCGGCCGGGCAAAAGTGCCCGGCTGCCCCGACACGCCGATGATGCCAGTGGGACGGATCGCCCCCACGGCCGAAAGGAAATCCCCGGCCGGCGCGTGGGGATGGGCAAAGGGCCTCTTGTGCTCGGCGAGGCTGGCCCTGTCCGCCGTGACCAGGCCGCCCGAATCCACCAGCCAGCAGCGCCGCCGGGCGGCCTCCTCGGCGAGGCCCTCGGCCACCATGGCGGCAACGATGATGTCGCAGATGCCCACCGCGGCCTCCCCCGCTCCCAGGCAGAGAAATGTCTGGTCGGTCAGCCGTCCCCCGGTGATGCGCAGGGCCGAGTAAATCCCCGCCAGGGTCACCGCGCCGGTTCCCTGGATGTCATCGTTGAAAGTGCAGATGCGATCCCGGTATTTCTTCAGCAGCCGGAAAGCGTTGGTGTTGCCGAAGTCCTCGAATTGCAGCAGCGCGTGGGGGAAAACCTCCTGCACGGCGCGCACCATTTCGTCCACCAAGGCATCGTACTCCGCCCCCCGGATGCGCCGCTGCTTGATGCCGATATAGAGGGGATCCTCCAGCAAGGCCTCGTTGTCGGTCCCCACGTCCAGCATGAGCGGAAGCGTGGTGATGGGCCGCACGCCGGCGCAGGCAGTGTAGAGGCAAAGCTTGCCCACCGGGATGCCCATCCCGTTGCCCCCCTGGTCACCCAGGCCCAGGATTCGCTCGCCATCGGTGACGCAGATCGCGGCCACTTCTTCCCGGTACGGCCAGTGGCGCAGGATGCGCGCCATGCGGCCCTTGTCGTTGGCGCTCAGGAAGATGCCCTGCGGCCGCTGGAAGATGTGACCGAACTGCTGGCAGGCCTGTCCCACGGTCGGCGTGTAAACGACCGGCATCATCTCTTCCGCGTTGTCCATGAGAAGGCGGAAGAAGAGGGTCTCGTTCCGGTCATGCAGAGCCATCAGGTAGACGTATTTGTCCAGAGGCGTGGGCTGGCGCCGGTAGTTCTCCGTGACCCGTGCCACCTGCTCTTCGAGGGTGCAGACATGGGCCGGCAGCAAGCCCCTCAGGCCGAGGGCGTCGCGCTCGGCCTCCGTGAAAGCTGTCCCCTTGTTGAAAACAGGGTCATGGAGCAAATCAATGCCCCGGGGAAGATGCCCGCCGAAGGCCTTGGTCCGGATGCGAATGGTTTCGCGAGCCACTGTTGTCTCCCTCCCGGCGGTTTCTCCTGCATTCGGTCGTCCGTCACGAACACGAAAAGGCCCCGCGCCGCTTTAAACGAAGTTCCGGTCTGTCCCTACTCCACCAGTTGCAGGATCTCCAGCTGCTCGGGCACGGTCTGGAAGGTGCCGGTGCCCGCCGGCATCTGCATCAGCGGCCTAAGGCTGCCGTCAAAAACCCAGACCAGGGGATAGACCAGCATGCGGGCGCGAACGTCCCCGATGACCTTCTGGAACTCAACATAGGAGCGGCTGCTGTCGCCGACGCGGATGTACAGCTTGTCCTGGGTGACGGAAAGCGCGCTGCGCAGGTCCACCACGATGTAGTTGTACTCAGCAAAGTACCGGACCAGCTCCTTCGCGTTCGCCTCGAGGAAGCTCTCGTACTTGCGGCAATAGGCGCAGTCCCTCGCCCCCAGGTAAACATACAGCCGCTTGCTTTCCCGCCGGGCCCGCTCCGCCACCGCCGTGAGGTCGAACTCGGTCCGGTCCGGACCGCCCGCCGGCAGTATGACCACCGGGCTATAGGCCGCGGGAATGCCCTCCGCTCCGGCCGCCAGGGACCAGAAAAACAAGGCCCATGCCATCGCTGCGAGCCGGAACACGCCCATCTGCGCCGGATCAGGGCAATGACACGGCGAGCGTGCCGACGAAGTGCTGCTCCTTGGTGTCCTCCACTTCCGCCCTCAGCTCGCCGGCACCGCGGGGCACGAAGTTGAAGCGGAAGGAGGGGTTCTCGCTCATGGAGAAATCCACATCCGCGTCGAACACCTTGCGGTCGGCATAGCTCACCCTGATGGACCGCACGAAATGGGGCGGAATGTACATGACCGTGATCTGGTTCAGCTCGAATCCGGTATCGTTGGGATGCACCACCTGCACTTCCGCCGCAGTGGGCGTGTCCTTGCGGACCCCCTCGGGGAGCCGGAACACCGTCTTGCCGATGTTGTGGAGTTGATCGCGGTTGGGCGGCTGGGTGCAACCGCCTGACACCTTCACATAGCGGGAGGCCATGTGCAGTTCGCCGTTGGAAAGCTCGCTGATGACCCGGATGTGGCCATATTCATCCACCCGCAGGCGGGTTTCGAAGTCCGCCTGCCCCACCTCGGGGGTAAGGTCGAGAATCGCCGCGATGGCCGAGGGATTCTTGTCCACCACGATGTAAATGCGCTTGACATAGAGCTCCTGCGTCTGGGGAAGGCCGGAAGTGATCTTGACCGGCACCGCGGCCCCGAAGGGCGCCCGCAGGGGCACCGCCAGCTGCACCTTGCCCGAGGCAGCATCGATGTTGCGGTTCTGGAACAGCTTGGCCCGGATCTTTTCCCACTCGGGGGAGGACGCCGCGTGGTCCACACCCGACGGCAGGCCCCGGGGTCTTTCGGCCTCGGCCGCGGCCAAGGCCCCCAGCGCCATCCAGCAGAACATGAGCGGCACCGCCAAGCCGAACAGTCTTGCCTTGCGCAATTCTTTCACTCCTGTTTGAACATCTGTTCGCGCTCCAGCCGCAGGTACATGATGGAGGCATTGCGCCGGTGTACCGTATCGTACTGGTCCCAGCCCTCGAATTCGGGAAGGACCGTCCGGTCGGCCACCGCGCTCAGGGCCACGCCGTCCCGCAACAGCTCCCGCACCCGGGCTTCCAACTGCGCCAGGTAACGCTCAACCGCGCCGATGACCTTCTCCGCCGGCGCGGCCGGGCCGTGCCCCGGCACGACGGTGGCGATGCCGGCGCCGCGCAACGCGGCAAGCGCCTTGCTCCAGCCATCCGGATCGCTGTCCTGGATGTCCGGAATCCTCTGGTTGTCCAGCAGCCCACCGGCAAACAGCACCCCGCTGCGCACGTCGAGCGCCGCCACATCCCCCGGCCCGCTCGAGTGGCCATGATACAGCACCCGCACCGGCCGGCCGATGGCCTCCACCAGATGTACCTCCTCGAACTCCCGGTCTGCCTTGAACATGGCCGTGCCCTGCATTTCCTCCTCCCCCAGGGTGCGCCTGAGGTTCTTCAGGCAGTTCTCGCAGCGGGCGGCCATGAGCAGCGCCGCCTTGCGGTGCATGTGGATCGGTATTCCCCGCTCCCGGTAAGCCATGGCGCCGAACAGGAATTCCTGCCGGGTATGGGTGATCAGTACCAGCCGCACCGGCTTGGACGTGACCTCGCCGATCGCCTTCAGGAGCGCTTCACCCTGGCGATAGGAGGTGCCGGTGTCGATGGCCATTACCCCTGACTCGCCGACGATGAACCCGGCGTTGCCGATGCGCCCCAGGTTGGCGGGATCCGCTTCGCCCCGGGCACCCTGAACCATGTACACGCCGGCCGCCACCTCGACGGCGGCGGGACTCTCGCCAGAGCCGGGCGCGGCTTGCGCGGGTCCACCCGCCGCAAGGAACCCCGAGACCAGCATCATGAACAGGGCCCGACGCGCGGTCGCGCCTCGACCTCGAGAGCAGTCAGGAGGGGACGGGGCTTCCGGGCGCAAGATCAATCTCGGCATACGATGTCGATACAATGATCCGACCGGCTTTATGCAGTCGGATCCCCGGACTTCACCTTCTCGATCCATTCCTCGATGCCAATGGTGCCGGCCGCCTGCGCCCGCCCGGCATCCCGCGCGGGCAGCGCGTCCTGGACCAAATCAATGCGCTTCCATTCCGCAAGTGGTGTGTCGCAGGCCTCCCTCGGCACGTAGCGTGACGGCTCCACCTTGCGGTAACGGTGAATGTACCGGGGGCAGTTCTGCCAAAGCTCGGACAGGGTCACGCGGACCACCATGTCCGCTTCCCGAAACTGCCCCATCATCGGGTCGTCGCGGGAGACGCTGGCGCTTCCCTGAACGCGGATGCGGTGGGGGCGCTCGAAGGATATGAACAGCAGCCCGACCTGGGCATTGCGGGCGACATTGCCCATGGACAGGAACATGCCGTTGCCATCGTAGCTGGGAAACACAAGGGTGGTGCTGTCCACCACCCGGACGAAACCCGGATCGCCACCCTTGTAGGACACGGTCGGGCGGCCACGGTGATCCACCGTGGCGAGGAAGAACATGTCGGCCATCTCGATGAATGCCGTGGCGTCGTCGTCGAACTCGGCCTTGCAGGCGATCTGCTCGATGCGGTCCGCGATATCGCGGGTTCCAAAAGCATCCTGCAGCGTCCGATGGGGGTCCCCGTACAGTCTGCTCATTCTTGCCGTCTCCGGTTTGCTTGCTGGACCGGAATCGTTTTCCGGGTCCTGGATTTGCGCGAAATAACAAGGCCGCCGCGCTTCCACGCGGCGGCCTTCCAGGTCATCTACGCGAAGATTACTTCTTGTCCGGGGCTGGAGCCGAGGCGGCGGCAAGGGGCGCGCCCTTGCAGTCCACGGCCATGGGATTCGCCGGAGCACCCTTGGCCTTCTGGTCCTCGACCCAGCGCGCAGCCACCTGGTCCATGGACTTGCAGAGAAGCTCCCCCGCCTTTTTCGCGGCCTCCGCCTGCTTGGCTTTGGCCTCCTCCGCCTTCGCCTTCTGCTCATCCGTAGGCGCCGGCAACTTGGCAATCGCCGGCCCGCCCGCCGCCAGAACGAAGGCGGTGAGCGCTACAGTCAACGACATCTTGGCTTTCATGGGTTTGTCTCCTCCTTCAGGCTCGCGAAGTTTCGGGCATCCGCCCGCCAGAGGTGTCCGCCATGGCGCCGTGGGACGCCTTGCCGGCCTTGACGTCGTTGTGCCAGTTCTCGTGATGCTCCTTGGCCCAGGCCTCGTCCACCAGGCCGTCATGGCGCATGGCCTCGTAGGCTCCCGGAACGCCGATGGTGCCCAGGTACATATGGCCCATCATGAGCCCCATGAACAGGATGGCGCTGATGGAATGGAACAGATGGGCCTGCTGCATGAGCTCGCGCCCCTGGTCGAAGTTCGGGAAGTTCAGCACCAGTCCCGACAGGCTCACCACCACGCCAAACAGGGTCAGGCCCAGCCAGAACAGGATCTTCTCGCCTGCGTTGAAGAAGCCCGCGGGAACGTGCTGTCCCGAGAACATGCCGCCGGCCTTGGCCAGCCAGCGGCCGTCGCCGGCCTCGGGCAGATTGCGGCTCAGGTAGGTGAAGAACATGACCACCGTCGAGACGAAGAACAGAGGCCCGGTGAAGTTGTGCAGGTTCTTGGCCGCGATGGCGAGCCATGAGAAAAGCGTATAGCCCAGGACCGGCAGCAGCACGTGCTTTCCGAAGAGTATCGTCAAACCCGAGATGGCCAGGATGAGCCAGGTGATCGCCACCGACCAGTGAATGATGCGGTCCCAGGGCGTAAGCCTCAGGATCATCTTGCCGGTGAGTTGCCCGTGGACCCGCAGGGGTCCCCGCCAAGCATAAAAAAGCCCCAGCACGATGGGCACCGCGATGAGGAGGATGCCGCCGTAGAGGGAGATGGGCCCCTCCCGCAGAGCCCGCCAGGTTTCCCCGCCGGACTGGATGAGAACGCCGGTGTCCACGCCCTTGACCTGGGTGATGTGGACATCGCCCGAGCGGACATCCTTCCACACCGGCGCGTTGTTCAGGGGCTGGTTGTCCTGCCGCTGAACCTGCGCTTCATTGGGAGCCTTGGGCGGGTTGGGAACGAACGGCTGCTCGTAGGCCAGGGCCCCGACCGAAAGCGTCAGCGCCAGTCCCGCGAGCGCGCCACGGAACAGCGAACAGATTCGGGTCATAGCTTCCCTCCCGGCCCGTCGCCCAGACGCACGTACTCGTTCTGGGCCTGGGCGCGGCTCTTCACCGCGTCCTCCCAGGCCTTCTGGTTGCCCTTGAACTGCTCGTTGTCCCAGGGGCGGGTGTCGGGCTTGCCCTGGTAAGTGCCCTGCTTGTAGGCCTGGGTCGGCCGGTTGTCCCCGCATCCCGCGAGTAACGCCAGGGGCAGCACTGCCGTCAGACCCATGAGTAGCGTCTTTCTCATGACTTGCCTCCCGGCGCCGCCTGCTGCTTCTCGGGCTTGCCGTAGGCGGAGCCCCAGCCCCATACCTCGGAGCCCTTGCCCCGCACCAGCACCCGCGTGCGGTAGATGTCGGCGATGGTGTCGCCGTCGCCGCCCAGCAGCGCCTTGGTCGAACACATCTCGGCGCAGGACGGAAGCTTGCCCTGGGCCAGGCGGTTCTGCCCGTACTTGCGCAGCTCGGCCTCGGACCCGTCCGCCTCCGGACCACCGGCGCAGAAGGTGCACTTGTCCATCTTGCCGCGCAGGCCGAAGCCGCCGTCCTGGGGAAACTGGGGCGCGCCAAACGGGCAGGCGTAAAAGCAGTAGCCGCACCCGATGCACAGGTCCTTGTCGTGCAGCACCACCCCGTCCTCGGTCTTGTAGAAACAGTCCACCGGGCATACCGCCATGCACGGCGCGTCCGAGCAGTGCATGCAGGCCACGGAAATGGAGCGCTCGCCGGGAACGCCGTCGTCAATGGTGACCACCCGGCGCCGGTTCACTCCCCAGGGTACGTCGTTGGTATTCTTGCAGGCCGTAACGCAGCCGTTGCACTCGATGCAGCGCTCGGCATCACACAGGAATTTCATTCGTGCCATGTTTGTGCTCCTCGTCTATCCGGTTACCGTTACGCCTTGGCGATCTTGCAAAGGGTGGTCTTGGTCTCCTGCATCATGGTGACGCTGTCGTAACCGTAGGTGGTCGCGGTGTTGACAGCCTCGCCACGGACGATGGGCGCGGTCTCGGGCGGATAGAACTCCGCCATGTCCTTGCCCATCCACCAGCCGGAGAAGTGGAACGGCAGGAATACGGTTCCAGCCCCCACCCGCTCGGTAACCAACGCCTTGACCTTGAGGCGCGCCTTGCTCGGCGACTCGACCCAGACGTAGTCGCCGTTCTTGACGCTCCGGTCGTTGGCGTCCTTCGGATTGATCTCCACGAACATGTCCTGCTGCAGCTCGGCCAGCCAGGGATTGACGCGCTGCTCCTCCCCGCCCCCCTCGTACTCCACCAGCCGCCCGCTGGTCATGATCAGCGGATACTCCTTGCCGATGTCCTTGTTCGCGGACTGGATGGTCTTGAACAGGGTCGGCAGGCGCCAGAAGGCCTTCTTGTCGTCGTGGGTGGGGTATTTCTCCACCAGGTCGGCGCGGGGCGAATACAGGGGCTCGCGGTGCTGGGGAATCGGGTCCGGGAAGTTCCAGACCACGGCCCGAGCCTTGGCGTTCCCGAACGGCATGCAGCCGTGATTCTTCATCGCCACCCGGATGATCCCTCCCGACAGGTCGGTCTTCCAGTTCTTGCCCTCGGCAGCGGCCTTCTCCGCGTCGGTCAGTTCCTCCCACCAGCCCAGCTTCTTGAGCAGCACGTGGTCGAACTCCGGATACCCGAACTGCAGGTCGGCCCCCTTGGAGGCGGAGCCGTCGGCCGCCAGCAGGCTTTCCCCATCCCGCTCCACGCCAAAGTTGGCCCGGAAATTCCCGCCGCCGTCCATGACATGGCGATCAGTCTGGTACAGGTTGGGAGAACCCGGGTGCTTCATCTCGGGCGTGCCCCAGCACGGCCACGGCAGCCCGTAGTACTCGCCGTCGCAGGGTCCGCCCTTGGCCTTCATGGTCTTCGGGTCGAAGGTGGCCTGGTGCTTCATGTGCAGCTTGAGCCGCTCCGGCGACTGGCCCGAATAGCCGATGGTCCACACCCCGCGGTTCACCTCCCGCAGCGTGTCCTCGACGTTGGGCTCGTCCCAGCCGTCCTTGTCCTTGGCAACCTTGATGTTCTTGCAGAACTCCTTCTCGAAGCCGAACTTCTTGGCGAAGGCGTACATGATGGTGTGGTCCGGCTTGGACTCGAACAGGGGTTCGATCGCCTTCTCCCGCCACTGGATGGAGCGGCCGGACGCGGTCGCCGAGCCGTAGGTCTCGTACTGGGACGCCGCCGGCAGCAGGTAAACGCCGTCCTGACGCACCATGGCGGCCATGGCCGCCGCGGCCGAGGGATAGGGATCCACGATCAGCAGCATGTCCAGCTTCTTCATGGCCTCGACCATGTCGTTGCCGCGGCTCTGGCTGTTGGGCGCGTGGCCCCAGAACGTCATGACCCGGAGATTCGGGTCCTGGTCGATGTTTTCGTTTTTCTCAAGGACGCCGTCAATCCAGCGGGAGACCGTGATACCCGGCTTGGTCATCATGGCTTCAGAAGCGAAGCGGCCCTTGAGCCACTCGTAGTCCACGCCCCAGACGGTGGCCCAATGCTTCCAGGAACCCGCCGCGATGCCGTAGTAGCCGGGCAGGGAGTCCGGGTTCGGGCCAATATCGGTGGCGCCCTGAACGTTGTCGTGCCCCCGGTAGATGTTGGCCCCGCCGCCGGTCTTGCCGACGTTGCCCAGCGCCAGCTCCAGCAGGCAGCTCGCCCGCACCACGGCGTTGCCGTTGGTATGCTGGGTCTGGCCCATGGCCCACACGATGGTGGACGGCCGGTTCTCGGAGATCATCTTCGCCACCGTGTGCACCTGCTCCTCGGGAACTCCCGTCACCTCCTGCACCTTGTCCGGGGTCCACTTGGTCATGACCTCTTCCTTGACCTTTTCCATGCCCCAGACCCGGTCCCGGATGTACTCCTTGTCCTCCCAGCCGTTCTTGAACACGTGGTGCAGCACGCCGAAGATGAACGCCACGTCGCCGCCGGAGCGGATGCGCACGAAATAGTCAGCCTTCGCCGCTGTCCGGGTGAAGCGCGGATCGCAGACGATGATCTTGGCGCCGTTCTCCTTGGCATGCAGGGTGTGCAGCATGGACACCGGATGCGCTTCCGCGGCGTTGGACCCGAGGAACAGGATCGCCTTGGAGAACTGCATGTCGTTGTAGGAATTGGTCATGGCGCCGTAACCCCAGGTGTTGGCCACGCCCGCGACCGTGGTCGAGTGGCAGATGCGCGCCTGGTGGTCACAGTTATTGGTGCCCCACATGGAAACGAACTTGCGGAACAGGTAGGACTGCTCGTTGGAGTGCTTGGATGAGCCGATCCACTCGAACGCGTCGGGGCCGCTCTCCTTGCGGATGGCGAGCATCTTGTCGCCGATCTCGTTGATGGCCTGGTCCCAGGACAGCCGCTTCCACTTGCCGCCCTCCAGTTTCATCGGGTAACGGATGCGGCCGTTGCCCATGCCATGTTCCCGGGCCGCGGCGCCTTTGGCGCAGTGGGCGCCGAGGTTGATGGGGGACTCGAACACCGGCTCCTGGCGAATCCAGACACCGCCCTGCACCACCGCGTCCATGGCGCAGCCCACCGAGCAGTGGGTGCAAATGGTCCGGCGCACGGAAATCTCGCCCTTGGCCTCCGCCTTGGCCGCGGCCTTGGCCTCGCCCATCAGCGAGATGGGGAGCGTGCTCGCGAAGGCGCCAGCCCCCGCCACCACGCCGGAGCGCTTGAGGAAGGTGCGGCGATCGATGGTGTTGCCCAGGAATCCCGAAACGGTGCGCGAAAGCCGTGCGCGATGGCCGACCTCTGCGTTTGCCTTCTTGACCAGCAACATGCTTATCCCTCCTCTCGTTCAGACGCGGCAGGTGCGGTAATAGTCGCGGACGTGCTCCGTGACCTGGTAGCCCTTGGAGGCGCCCTTCTCACCCGCGGTAACACCCTTTTCCCGGGCCGGCTCCTGCTTGCCGGAGAGCGCGACGGCCGCTACGGCCGCGCCGCCCAGTCCCAGGGTCATCATGAATTTCCTGCGATTCACGTTCTTACCACTCATGGCGTCCTCCTTTTCAACCGATTTCAAAAGATGCCGACTCAACGTCAAAAAATGCCTTGGTGAACCTGCCTACGCACTTGTAAAAACTCGCGCTGCCCGACTGCTCCAGATCGGCAGCGAGCCGCGAATACCAGGGGCGGATGAAGCGCGAAAAAAACGCGCCCTGCGCCTCCACGGGAAGCGGCCCCTTGCCGGCGCCGCCCATGATCATCAGCCGCATCACCTCCGCCAGGGCGGACAGGTGGTCCTCGGTCTCGCCGGAAGCTTTGAGGCGGCCATATCCAAGTCCCTCCAGCTCGAGCCTGAGTTCGGCCAGGGGCCGGTCGTTGAGGAAGCCGGTCAGATAGAAGGACGCGAATGGATTGATGGCGCTCTGGGCAACGCTGATGAAAAGTCTGTTGAACTCCTCTTCCACTGCGCCGGCGTCCGCGTCACGGCAAGCCGCCCTCAGGGCGCCCCACGCTTCCACCAGCCCCCTGTCCTCGCCTTCTCCGATTAGCTCGGTATCCGCGATTCGCGCGAACAGGGCGTCGTCCGGAGCCTGGTGAAACAGGCTCCCTATGACGGCATACATGTCGGCCCGGGATAGATCCTCGGGACCGGCCACCGTCGGCGGGCTCGCCAATTGGGCCTGGGAAGCGCTCATGGGTTCACGTCAAAAATGGACACCGGTTTTTCTTCCTTGAACATGTCCACCACGCGGCAGTCCGCGCACATGGTGAGACGGTTCAGGGCCGCCGGGTCGGAAAACATGGAATGTCCCTTCAGGCGGCCCATCATTGCGTCCACCATCTGCCGGGTTCCCAGGGGCTTGCCGCACCGGGTGCAATGGAAGATCTCCGCCTCGTTGAGAACCCGGGATTCCTTCCATTGGGCGGTGAGCAGCAGGCGCGGCGAAAGGCTGATGGCCGTTTCCGGGCAGGTGTTGACGCAGATCCCGCATTGTACGCAGTTCTTCTCGATAAACCGGAGTTGCGGCGTCTCCTTGCTGTCGAGCAGGGCCTTCTCCGGGCACGCGCCGACACAGGAGAGGCACATGGTGCACTTGTCCTTGTTGACGAGGAGGGCTCCGTAAGGCGCCCCGGCACCCAGCGGGATTTCTGCCGGGGGAGCGGGCGCGTGCCGGGCCAGGTGCTCGAACACGAACTCCAGGGTGGCGCGCTTCTCGTTGAAGAGATGGAAAGTCGCCGGTACCGCGCACCCCGCGGGCGGCGGCACGCCGGCCCAAAGGGCTTTCTCGAGGGCGGACGCCTCTCCCGCCTCCACCAGTCCGAAACGGCCTCCCCCATACCCCAGGCCCTGGACGATCTCCTGGGTGAACTCGAGCTGGGTGTTGAGGGCCGCCCCATACTCCGGCGCCTCGCTGCCCGTGAGCAGAATCCGCACCTGAGCGGCGCCGAAGGCGAAAGCGCCCAGCACCAGGTCCATGCCCACGGACGCCACGTGATGCACCTCCACGGGAATCACGTGGGCCGGCAACCCACGACCCCGCCGGCCCAGACGGCCGATGAGTTCCCTTCCCTCAGTGGCGCTGTGAAAAAGCAGGGACGCGTTTTTTCCCCCGGCCGTCGCGTAGGCGGCCAGCAGCGTCTTCAGGCGCTTGCCCAGGTCCGCCACCCGGGGATAGACGTAGCTCAGGGCTCCGGAAGGACAAACGGTGGCGCAGCCGCCGCAACCCATGCATAGGTGGGGCTCCACCCGGATCAGGTCCCCGTCCTCGACAATGGCTGACGTGGAACAGGTACTGAGACAGTTGCTGCAGCCGGTGATCTTGTTCCGCCCGTGGGCGCAGACGCTCTCCTTGTAGGCGAAGAACTTGGGCTTCTCGAACTCGCCCACCATCTGCGCCAGTTCGGACGCGGCCAGGGCCTGGTCCAGGGGATCCTTGCCGGGCGCAAAATAGCCCTGGGGCGGCTGGTGCATGCGAAAAAGGGGCTCGGCCCCCAGGTCGAGCACCAGATCAAAGGTGTCTCCGCGGGCCCGGTCCTTGCGTTCGAAATCAATGGCGCGGATTTCGCCGCAGGCCGCCACGCACTTGCGATGGGCCCGGCATTTCCCGGCATCGACCTGGTAGTCGTAGCCGATGGCGCCCTCGGGGCAGGCCTCGATGCAGGCGTTGCAGCGGGTGCAGGCCTCCAGATCGATGGGATTTTCCTGGTCCCAGGCGGCCTCGAATGCCCCCAGGTACCCTTGGAGGGACCGCATCCTGCCCGTATAAACGGGATAGGCCCGCGTGAGGGGCAGATCGTCCAGTCCGGACGCGGAGGTGACCAGCACGCTCACGTCCAGCTGCTTCGCCAGGCGCTCCGCCCAATGAATCGCGGCGCCCGCCGGGCCGATGATCAGCAGGCGCCCCCCGGATTTGTAGGAGACCGCGACGGTGGGCTCCGCTGCCGGGAGCGCGGCGGCGGCCAGCAGCGCCGCCATCTTGGGCGTAGCCTTGGCGCCTTCCTCGGACCAGCCAGCGGTCTCCCGGATGTTCACAAAGCTGAGCCCGCCATTCGCGCCGAGTTCATCCGCCACCTCCGAAAACAGAGGGGCCTCCTGGGTGCAGGCGACCAGAACATCGCCGCCGCCCCGGACCGCAGCCTCGAAAGCGCCGATCTCGCGCCGGCAAAGCTCCGAGTGGACGGGCACGGGCTTCTCGCAAGCCAAGGCCCGGGACAGGGTGTCCCCATCCAGACGCATGGTCTTATTGCAGTTGCACAACTTGAAGGTGGTGCCCGCCATTCCCATTCCGCTAATCAGCTCTCACGCCACTACTAAGAATGGATAAACCTGCAATAATCGGGCCGAAGCTCGCGGGAAAATTCCGACAAAAAACGGAACAGGACGACAAGACCGGTCCGCATCCGCTCATGAAGATCCAGATGATCCCGATGCATGCCCGGTCATTTTGTCTTTGTTCTCCGAATCTACCTGAACCGTGGGGCCGTCCGCAGTCGCAGCGGACTCCGCTTGTGGCAACGCAGCATCTCCCTCCGGGGAAGGAGCCGCCTCCGGGCTTCCGGGGATTTCCTCGGGCGGCTTCTCCGCAGCCCGCTCCTCCTCCGTCTTGCCAAGAATCAGATCGTACTGGGCCAGCTTCTTCAGCATCTCCGGGGGGATCGGGTCCGGGATCGAGTAATCGTCAATATAGACATCGAGTCCGTCCATCACGTTGAACCGCGGATCGCCGAACAGCTTCTTGAGGGCCGCCCGGCGCAGCCCCTCTTCCACCTTCTGGTGCAGGAACCCTCGGAAATCCGATTCGAAGGACAGCGTGTCCAGGGACGGCAGTTCGGGCGGCTTGGAGCCGGCGTCCTTGGCGGGCGCTGGCGCGGGCACCTTGGGCTCGGACTCGGTCTCCCGTTTCAGCCGGGACCAGCGCTCCAGGAATGGCTCAGTTTTGGCGGCTTCGTCCTTCATCGTCCGTCAGGTCCGGCGGCGCTTGAATTGGGGCGCGGGCCGGTAATGCTGCTCCACGAAACGTCCCACCCAGGCAAAAATCTCCGGCGGCATCGGCGCGCCATCCACGTTCTCTCCGGCATCCATCCATCGCGCCGCCTTCCCATAGGCCACGCTCACGAACGCCGGCTTCGGCGATCCCGGCTCGTCCTCCCGCCAGAGCACGAATATGCGCGGCTCCGGCGCCGTCAGGTTGAGGTAGTAATCCTCTGCCTCCTCCCGGACCAGGCTGATGCGAAACCCCGGGAACAGGACCTGCCGGGAATTCCCGTCGTCGTAGATCACGCGCGCGGGAGTGCCGGGGTCGGAACCATCCTCTACCACCCCGTGGGTTTCCCATTTGACGCCGGACCAGCGGCCCGCCACGTTGGTGCGCTGCATGATCACCGCAACCGGAAGAAAATTTTCGCTCACCAGCAATGACGAATTTATCTCGGATGAGCATTTTGCGCGGTCGTTCGCAAACATTCAATGGAAGCCCCGCCATGAACTCCTGTGTTTCCCCGGTTGTCGCAATCTGCAATAATCCTCCTCCCCCCGCGGAGGACCCTCCGCCGTCGATTATTGGATTGCAGCAGGAGTTCTTGCCAGGCCCTATGGACGTCATCCGCCCCCCCCGCTTCGAGAAAGGCGCTGCCCGGAACCCGGCCGGAGCGTCCTCGTCGCGCGCGGAAGCGCCGCTCATAGCCGATTCTTTCGGGCGCCCGCTGCGGGACCTGCGGATCTCCATCACCGACCGCTGCAATTTCCGCTGCGTCTACTGCATGCCCAAGGAGGTCTTCGGGCCCCAATACCAGTTCCTGGACCGCAAGGAGATCCTTAGCTTCGAGGAAATCATCCGGGTCGCGCGGATCTTCCGCTCCCTCGGGGTCGAAAAAGTCCGCCTGACCGGTGGCGAGCCGTTGGTGCGGCGCAATGTCGAAGACCTGGTGGCGATGCTTTCGGAGGTCCCGGATCTGGATCTGACCCTGACCACCAACGGGTCAAACCTGAAGCAGAAGGCAGCGTCACTGAGAGATGCGGGCCTGAAACGCATCACCGTGAGCCTGGACTCCCTGGACAACGGCATCTTCCAGGCCATGAACGACGTCAGTTTCCCGGTGGAGCGGGTCATCGCCGGGATCGAGGCCGCCGACGCGGCCGATCTCGGCCCCATCAAGATCAACATGGTGGTGAAGCGCGACCTGAACGACGCCAGCATCCTGCCCATGGCGCGGTTCTTCAAGGGCAGCGGCCATATCCTGCGCTTCATCGAATACATGGACGTGGGGGCCACCAACGGCTGGCGCATGGATGACGTGGTCAGCGCCGGGGAGATCCTGCGCCGCATCGACGCCGAGATGCCCATCGAGCCGGTGGATCCCAACTACCGCGGCGAAGTGGCCCAGCGCTGGCGCTACAAGGACGGCGGCGGCGAGATCGGCGTCATTGCCTCGGTGACCCAGGCCTTCTGCCGAGACTGCACCCGCATCCGGCTTTCGACGGAAGGCCGGCTCTACACCTGCCTGTTTGCCAACGAGGGCCACGATCTCAAATCCCTCCTGCGCGGCGCGGCCGATGACCAGGAGATCGCCCGCTTCGTGTCCTCCCTCTGGTCCCGCCGGAGCGACCGCTACTCGGAGATCCGCACCGCCGAAACGGCGGCGCTGAAAAAGATCGAGATGTCGTACATCGGAGGGTAGCCAGCGCGCCCGGCTGAACCGAAGCCGCCGGCCGCAACGCCGTAACCCATGGACAAGCCCTACCGACCCCAGGTCTCCAATGCCGCCCGCCCCGCCACCTTCACCGTGCCCGCGGTGGACGAGCACGGGGCCGACGTGCCCACCGCCATCGCCGGGGAGCACCCTCTCACCCTCTACGTGGACAAGCGGGAGATCGTCACGCTCATGACCCTGGGCGGCGCGCCGGAGGCCCTGGCCATCGGCTACCTGCGCAACCAGCGACTGGTGCAGAACCTGGAAGACATCGTTTCGGTGCAGGTGGACTGGGAAACCGACGCGGTGGCAGTCACCACCCGCGACGGCCTCGGGGCTCAGGAAGAGCGCATGGCCAAGCGCACCGTCACCACCGGCTGCGGCCAGGGCACGGTATTCGGGGATCTCATGGAGGAAATCGACGGCATCCTGCTGCGGGATGACGTGGCGCTCACCCGTGACACGCTTTACGCCCTGCTGGACAATGTCCGCCGCCACGACACCATTTACAAGCAGTCCGGCGCCATTCACGGCTGCGCCCTGGCCCAAGGCTCCGAAATCCTCTACTTCGTGGAGGACGTGGGCCGCCACAACGCGGTGGATGCCATCGCGGGCCTGATGTGGCTGGACCGGATCGAGGGCAGCGACAAGATCTTCTACACCACCGGCCGCCTCACGTCGGAGATGGTGATCAAGGCGGCCCAGATGGGAATCCCGTTCCTCGTCTCCCGCTCCGGACTCACCAAGATGGGCCACGACGTCGCCCGGCGCGTGGGAATCACCATGTTCGGACGCGCCGCCAACAAGCACTATCTTCTCTTCACCGGCGCCCACCGCTTCCGTCCGTGACCAAGATTACCGGAGTAGTGCTGGCCGGCGGCCAGGGGCGCCGGATGGGCGGCGTGGACAAGGGGCTGCAATCCCTGCGCGGCCGCCCCATGGTGGCGTGGGTGCTGGAACGGTTCGCGCCCCAGGTGGACGAAGTCCTCATCAACGCCAACCAGAACCTGGAGGAGTACGCCGCCTTCGGCCATCGCGTGATACCGGACGAGATCGGCGGCTTCGCGGGACCCCTGGCGGGGCTGCATCGGGCACTTTCGGAGGCAAGCCACGGGCTGGTCGCCACCGTGCCCTGTGATTCCCCGTTTCTCCCCCTCGACCTGGTGCCGCGCCTGATGGGAACCCTGGAGCGCGGTGCCGCGGAGCTGGCGGTGGCGAAAACCCACCAGCAGCCCCATCCGGTGTTCTGCCTGTGCCGGCGCAGCCTGCGTCCCCACCTGACGTCGTTTTTGAGGGAAGGCGGGCGGAAGATTGACGCCTGGTACTCGAGCCTGCGGGTGGTGGAAGTGCCCTTCGATGACGAGGCGGACGCCTTCCGCAACATCAACACCCCGGACGAGTTGGCATCCGCCGAATCGCCAAGCCCATGAGCCGCCGGCACGAATCCGGAGACGCGCCGCCCGACTACCTCACCGTGCGGGAAACGGCCGAGCGCCTCCGTCTGAACGAAAAAAAGATTTACGAGCTGGTCAAGGAGGGCGTCATTCCGGCCACCAAGGCCGCCGGCAAGTGGCTGTTCCCCCGCCGCCTGGTGGACGAGTGGATGCTGGAATCGGCTCACGGGGGCGCCCTGGCGGACCGCCTGATTGTCACCGGCAGCGACGATCCCCTCCTCGCCTTCACCATCGGCTCCCTGGCCGCGCAGCTGATTCCCGATGCCCTGGTCCTTTACACGCCCACCGGCACCCGGGCCGGACTTGACCTCCTCGCCCGCCGCCGGGCCAGCGCCTGTGCCATTCACTGGGGTCCCGCCGAGCTGGCGGACAGGCTGCATCCCCAGATGCTTGGCGCCTACCCGGGCCACGGCGAATGGACCCTCGTGCGCGTGGGACAGCGCCGCCAGGGCATCATGCTTGGTCCGCGCCTGGCCAAGGCGTCAGGATTGGGCCCGCTCACCGGCGCCGGCGTGCGCTGGGTCCTGCGCCAGCAGGGTGCGGGAACCCAGCACTTCCTGGAGAACTGCCTGCTCCGGGATCAGCTCCAGCTGGCCCCGGCCCAGATCGCCGGCATCGCCCTCACCGAACGCGAGGCCGCTTCGGCCGTGGCCCGGGGCGCGGCGGACTGCGCGCCGGGCGTGCAGTCCGCGGCAACCGAATTCGGGCTGGCGTTCCTGCCCCTGGGATGGGAGTGTTTCGACCTGGTGCTGCCGAAGCAGGTTTACTTTCTGCAGCTGTTCCAGCGACTCCTGAGCGAGCTTCGTGCGCCCAAGGCGCAAGCCGTGGCCGCCAGCCTGGAAGGCTATGACCTCTCAGCCCTGGGCAAAGTCCTGAGCCTCCCCGCCACCTAGTATCAGCCGTTGATCGCGGAATCCCTGCCTCCGGCGCACCGCGGGGGCTCAGCGGCGCCGCGCCGGCATTGCGCGGTTGCACCAAGACCCTATCCACCCTATAGTTATTCCCTGATTCGAGACAAGAAAAGGAGAGGAACCCGTCATGAAAAAGCGGTTGAAGGAGAGCGCAGAGAAAGAGCCCTTAAAGCTTTCGGTTGTTCCCAAGGATTCCCTCGCGGAGGCGGCTCCGGAGTCCGAGCCGGAGGCCATCGCCAACCACCTGCGCGAGGAAGCGGTGGCGGAAGCGCTGGATTCCGCCCCGGACTTTCCCGAGTCCCAGGGCCCGGATCTTTATCTGAGAGCCGAGGAGCTGTCCGATCTCCACTCGTCCAGGGATTTCATCCAGCTCCTGCGCTCCAAGAGCGTGGACGTGGGCAAGATCCAGTCGGCGATCAAGTACGAGTACGAGCTGGAGGCGCTGCAGATCGAGCTGGTCAAGCTCCAGCGCTGGATCCAGGAAAGCGGCCGCCGCATCGCCATCCTTTTCGAGGGGCGGGACGCCGCCGGCAAGGGCGGAACTATCCGCCGCTTCATCGAGCACCTCAATCCCCGGGCCATGCGGGTGGTCGCCCTCCCGAAGCCCACGGAGGAGGAGCGCGGGCAGTGGTACTTCCAGCGCTACATGCGGCAGCTGCCCAACGCAGGCGAGATCGTGTTCTTCGACCGCAGCTGGTACAACCGGGCGGTGGTGGAGCCGGTGAACAATTTCTGCACCCGCGACCAGTACGACCGCTTCATGCAGCAGGTGCCGGAATTCGAGCACATGCTGTTCGAGGACGGAATCATCCTGGTCAAGTTCTGGTTTTCCATCTCGAGGGAAGTTCAATCCACCCGCTTCGAGTCCCGGCGCACCAACCCGCTCAAGCAGTGGAAGCTGAGCCCGCTGGACGGCAAGGCCCAGGACCTGTGGGACGCCTACACGAAGTACAAGGAGATCATGTTCAGCCGCACCCACACCAGCTACAGCCCCTGGATCATCGTCAAGGCCAACAACAAGCGGCGGGCCCGGCTGGAGAGCATCCGTTACGTGCTGTCCCAGATCGAGTATGCGGGGAGGGACAAAGCCAGCGTGTCGCTGTTTCCCGACCCCAACTTCATCACCCGCTTCCACCGCAAGGCGGTGAAGATCGATTAGCGCAACGCGGGCGGCGGGGACATCCCGCCGCCGCGCCGGGCGAACGCGCGGCAGCTATCGCTCCGCGACCTCCGCGGCGGCGTTCAGGGCGCCCAGCACTCCCACCTCCGGGCTGGTGACCACCAGCACCGGCATTTCCCGCAGCAGCGATGCGAAGCGTCCCTTGTCCAGGAATGCCCGCATGAACCCTCCCTCTTTCAACTGGGAGAGGATCTTGGGCGCGATGCCGCCGGCGACATAGACGCCTCCCCGGGTGAGACCGGCGAGGGCAAGGTTTCCCGCCAATGCGCCATAGATATGCGCGAACACTTCCAGGGCCTCTTCCGCGGCGGGATGGTGGTGGCGCAGACCCAAATCCGCGATGCGGGCCGCCGCGTCCTCCCCCGGCGCCAGGATCCCCAGGCCGAGGGGCGCGTCAGACAACTCCTCGTCCAGATAGCGGAAGATTTCCACCAGCCCCGGCCCCGACAGCACCCGCTCCCAGGAGACGTGGCCAAATTTCCCGGCGACATATTTCATGAGATTGATCTGGAGCTCTCCGGAGGGCGCGAAATCCATGTGGCCCGCCTCGGTCGCCAGGGGGGTGTAGCGGCGGCCGTCCCACACCAGCCACGCCACTCCGAGGCCGGTCCCGGCGCCGAGCACCACCCGCGGCGCGCGGGCAACCGGCGCCCCTGCCTGGAGCACCTGCAGCTGCCGGCCCTCCAGGGCTCCCACCCCCAGCGCCACGGCCTCGAAATCGTTGATGAGTCGGACCCGCGGAATCTCGAACCCGATCCTGAGGGCGGCGGCATCAATGGTCCAGTCCAGGTTGGTGAGGCGCGCGCTGCTTCCGGAAACGGGAGCCGCCACTGCGATGCAGGCGGCGCCGGGTGGTCCTCCCTCCCTCCCCAGGAAATCATCGAGCACGGCCCGGAAATCCGGAAAATCGCGGTTCTCGTAGCGGCGCTCCCCCAGGATGGTAGCGCGACCGTCGGCCCATTCCGCCAGCCGCAGCAGGGTCTTGGTTCCGCCGACATCGCCTGCCAGAAGAATGTGCGTGCCCATGCCGTCCCTCAGCCCGCCCGCGCCCGGCGCCGGGCCCGGACCTCCATCAGCTCGGGCTCGCCCACCGCGGTTCCCTGAGCATAATCGACTCCCAATTGGCGCAGCTTGTCCACGGTCGCCTGGTCCTCCACGAACTCCGCCACCGTGGCCATGCCCATCACATGACCGATGCGGTTGATGGCCTCCACGATGGCGTGGTCCATGGGATTATGGGCCAGGTCCCGGATGAAGGCGCCGTCGATCTTGAGATAGTCCGCGGGAAGATACTTGAGGTACGCGAAGGAGGAGACCCCGGCCCCGAAATCGTCCAGGGCGAAGCGGCAGCCCAGGGTCTTCAGCTCGTGCATCAGCTCCGCGGCCTTGGTGAGGTTGGCGATGGCCGTGGTCTCGGTGATCTCGAAGCAGATGAGCTCGGCAACCGCCTCGTGGGCGGAAAGCAGCTTGCGCAGGAAATCGGCAAAGGTGCTGTCGTTGATGCTGGCGCCGGAGAGGTTGACCGCGTAGAACGACAGTTCTTCCCGGTCCCCACCCTCGCGCCGGCCCTGGTGCGCCAGGTAGTCCACCAGGGTCCCCACCACCCAGCGGTCGAGGATGGGCAGCAGGCTGTAGCGCTCGGCGGTGGGCATGAAGGCCGTGGGCGGGATCGGCATGCCCAGCTCGTCCACCATCCGCACCAGCACCTCGTAATGGGGCCGCCCCTGGCGGCTTAGGGGAACGATGGCCTGCCGGTAAAGCCGGAAATTTCCGTGATCGAAGGCCTGGTCGATGCGCGAGACCACGTTGACGTCGTGGTGCTGGTGCATCATTTCCGCGCCCTCCTGGCGATGGATCTGGATGCGGTTGCCGCCCCGCGCCTTGGCGCCGTAGCAAGCCGCGTCGGCGGCCTCCATCAGGCCCTCGACACTGCCGCTCCGGGCGTCCAGGGGAACCAGCCCCACGCTCGCGCCGACTGCGTAGGTGCCTCCCTTCCACTCGAACCGGGAGTCCCGCACCAGCTCGCACAGCCCGCTGGCGATGCGGATCGCCTGGTTCAGGGGGCAAACCTCCAGCAGCACCCCGAACTCGTCGCCGCCGAGCCGGGCCAGCGTGTCGCTGCCCCGGATGCGCGCCTGCATGGCCGCGGCAAGCTGCCGCAGCAGCTCGTCCCCCGCCACATGGCCGCACTGGTCGTTGACCGCCTTGAACTTGTCCAGGTCCATGTAGAGCAGCGCGTGAACCTTTTCCTGGTTGCGCGCGGTTTCCAGCATTCCGGCGAGCCGGTGCTCGAACTCCCGGCGATTGGCGAGCCCGGTCAGGGGGTCGTGGCTCGCCTGCCAGGAAAGTTCCCGGGCCATGGTGCGCAACTGGGTCACATCGTGAAAGACGATGATGGCTCCCGCCACCGCGCCGCCCGGCCCGCGAATCGCGGACACCGTGTCCTCCACCGGAAACTCCCGGCCCTGGCGATGCAGCAGCCGCACGCCGGAGGTCACGCCGTTCCCTCCGCGGGAACTGCGGCCCTCGGGAAGGTTGTAGGGCACCGGCTCCCGCGAGATCTCGTCCACCAGCCGGAATACCTCCGCCAGCGGCTTTCCCCGGGCCTCCGCCTCGGTCCAGCCGGTTAGCCGCTCCGCCGGCGGGTTCAGATTGTCCACCAACCCGGCGGCGTTGACGGTGATCACGCCATCCCCGATGGAGTGCAATGCCACTTCCGCCCGCTCCTTTTCCCGGCGCAGGGCGGCGCTCATGTCGCCGATGGCGCGAATCACGACATAGGCGATCAGGACTCCTGTCACCAAGGCGCCGACGCGCAAGGCAACCGTGGCCGCGAGGGACTCGCGGAACTCCCCCTCTGCCTCCCGCAGCATGCGGTCGGAGTGGGAACGATAGACGCCCAGGAACTCGTTGACCCTGGAAACGAACTCCTCTTCCAGGGGCACGGAGGTCTGCTCGTGGAGATCCATGGCTTCCGCCCGCCTGCCGGCGAACACCAGCGCCGCCACCTGGTCCGGCACGGAGCGGGCGTTCTCGGAAAGCTGGAGCAGGCGCTCCACGGCAGCCGCCTGATCGGTGCTGGCATAGGCGGAGCGCATGTTGTCCGCCGCCTGGGAGAATCGCGCCGCGCCATCGCGATAGGCCTTCCCGGCGGCCGCGACTTGGTCGGGCCCCTGTCCTTCGAGGACGCGGTGCAATGCGTCGTTCATGGCCACGTGGGCTCCGAGCAGGGCCGACATGGATTCGATGGCCCGGCGGTGATCCTCGCCCATGGCGTTCATGCGTTCCTGCGCCTGCTGCAGACGGTAAAAGTCGAGCAGCGTGAGCGCGGCGACCAGAAGGATCAGCAGACCGAAGCCGCCGATCATGACCCAGCGCGCGTTCTGCGCCAGTTTGGCGGCGGCGCGGGTATCGGTCACGGGCCGAGCCTCGCGGCGGGATCCTGCCGATAGAACTCCCTGAACTGGCGGTAGACCTCCGGATATTCCGACACTAGGACGTCGGGAATCAGGAAGAATGCCTCCGAAGCCACGGCGAAGAACTCGTCGGGCCCCTCGCAGGCGTAGGGATCAAGGGCGGTCTCGTCGCCGGATTCCGCGTGCCGGCAGAGGTCGTCGTAGGCGGCGCCCAAGGCGCTCGACCAGGCTTCGCGGGTCATTCCGGCATGCAGCGGGGGCAACCCGTCTGACGCGCCATTGAGCATGTCGAGCTTGTGGGCGAATTCATGGATGACCACATTATATCCAGCCTCCATGTCCGGAGATTCCACATCCGCCCAGGACAGGATCAGGGGTCCGCCCTCCCAGGATTCGCCGGTGCGGGGCTCCCGCAGGCGGTGCACGATGCCGTGCTCGTCCGTGTACTCGTGGTCCGGGAGGAATTCATCAGGGTACACGATCACCTCCACCCAGCCCCGGTACCACTCTATGCCCAGGTTGAGCACCACCAGCGCCGCCTGGGCGGCAATGGTCACCCGCATTTCGTCGGAAATGGCGTAGCCTTCTGCGGCGTGGATACTCTTTTCGTGGAGGATAAGGGTCGCCAGCTCCCGCAGGCGGATCTCCTCTTCACCGTCCAGCCCGGTGAAGAACTCGAAACGGGAAAGCACGCGCCGCCAGAGGGCATCCGGTATCGCGTTGCGCTCCAAGGCGCGCCGGCGGCGCCATTCCCGGATCCTGCCCAGCATCCCTTCAGTCTCCCCGGGCCAGGCCCGCGGCCACCCCGGCGAGGCCATGCACCACCCGCGCCATGCGCTCGTAGTCGAGGTGTTCGGGCAGATCGTCCCCGGCGTGGTAGTGGGGATAGCGGTAGAAAGCCGTGTCCGTCACCATGATCGCCGGATAGCCGGCCTCCCAGAAGGACGAGTGGTCGGACCAGCTCACGCCCGGAACCAGGCCGGGAAACGCTCCGCCCTCCGAGGGAAATTGAACGCTGCCCCTGAACAGCGCCACGCAGCGCCGCACCAGGGACACCGACGCCAGATTGCCGACGAAACCGATGAAATTGCCTGTGCCCGGGTAAAGCCAGCCCAGGGGCGCCGGATAATTCTGGCTGCCGGGATCATCCGAGTAGTAACCGATGGTCTCCAGGGACAACATGGCGGCGACGCGCTCCCCCCGCTCCCGGGCGCGGCGGGCATAGACCTGGCTCCCCATCTCGCCGGTGGTGAAGAAAGGCGGCTCCTCGTTCACGAACGCCACCAGCCGCAGGCTGCGCGGGAAAATCTCGCCCTTGAGCAGCCGGGCCAGTTCGATGAGGGCCGCCACCCCGGAGCCGTTGTCATTGGCGCCCGGGGATCCCGGCACGGAATCGTAATGGGCGCCGATCACGACGATTTCCCCGGGGCCGCCGGAGCCGCGAATCTCGATCTCCAGATTGCGCGCGGGACCCGCTGGGCTGCTCACGCGATAGGCCTGGCTGGCCACGGGAAAGCCGAGAGCGCGAAACTCCGACTCGATGTAATCGGCGGTGGCTGCCAGGGAATCCGGCCGCCACATGTTCCTCTCCCCGATTACGCCCGCCAGGCGTTCCACGTGGGCCGCCAGGCGCTCCCGGGTCAGCCGCTCACCGTCCGTGAGAGGCTGAAGGGGGCCGGAATAGCTTTGCCCCGGCATGCGCAACACGTAGCTTCCTCCGAGCACAAGCAGCAGCGCCACCAGCAGCCAGCGCGCGGCGACCCGCCGCCCGCCCGCTTTCTGATCCGGAACGCGTCGCAGGCCAGTCCCCGAACTCCGCGGATCCGCGCCCGGGCTAATCGTTCTTCTTGACCTCCACCAGCCGCACCGGGTTCTCCCGCGGCTCACCCAGCTCAACGCTCTCGATCTCGGCAAAGCGCTGGGTGATCTTCTGGCTGGTGACATGAACCCTCTCGGCGTCCTCGTGGGCCTGCCGGATGTGGTCGGCCAGCTTCTTCATGCGCTCGTCGAAGCGCCCGAACTCCCGACCCAGCTTGCCCAGCTCGTCCTTGATCACGTGCACCTGGCGCCGGGTCTCCACGTCCTTGATCACGGCGCGCGCCGTGTTGAGCACCGCCATCAGGGTGGTGGGCGAGACGATCCACACCCGCTTCTGCAGGGCGTAATCCACCAGGTCCGAATGGTAGGCATGGATTTCGGCGAACACCGCTTCCGCCGGAACGAACATCACCGCGCCGTCGGAGGTCACGTTGGGAATGATGTACTTGTGGCTGATGTCCTCCACGTGCCGGCGCACGTCGGCCTTGAACTGGCGCTGGGCCGCGACGCGCTCGGATTCCGGCAATTCGGAAGCCAGCATGCGATGGTAGTTCTCCAGGGGAAATTTCGAGTCCACCGCCACCATGCCCGTGGGTTCCGGCAGCTTGAGCACGCAGTCGGCCCGGGCGCCGTTGGGCAGGGTGTGCTGCATGGCATAGGCCTGGGGCGGGAGGATGTTGCGCACCAGGGCCTCCAGCTGCACCTCGCCGAAGGCGCCCCGGGAGCGCTTGTCCCCCAGCAGCTCCTGCAGGCTCACCACGCTGGTGGTGAGGCCGTCTATCTTCTTCTGGGCCTCGTCAATGGCGGCCAGCCGCGCCATGACGCTGGTGAAGGTGGAGCTGGTCTGCTTGAGGCTTTCCTCCAAGCGCTCCTCCACGCGGCCGCTGATGCGGTCGAGGCGCTCCTGGAGCGCGGCGCGCAGCTCGCCGGACGAGCGGCCCAGCGCGTCGCCCAGGCGGTCCCCCTGCCGCACCAGCCCTTCGTGCAAGTCCTTGAGCATGTCCCGGTGCTTTTCCTCCAGGCCCTCGCTGAGCCGCTCCCGCAACTCGTCGTGGGCGCGCGCCAGGCCGCGCAATTGGAAGGCAAGCACCAGCAGCGCCAGGGACCCCGCCGCCGCCAGCACGATCAGCGCAATCTGCCAGTCGGTCATGGGCAGTTCCTCATGCGGCGCAGTATAGCGCCAACGAATGGGCCGCGCTCAGGCCAGCCGGCGCAATGCGGCCAGGGGCGGGTGACGCAGGATGGCGCGGGTTCCCAGCAGCCCGGCGATGGTGACGCCGAGGGCGCCGCTGGCGACGCCGATGGGGATGATCCAGGGGTTGAAGGTGAACGGCAGGCGCAGCACGTGCTCCGCCAGCACGTAACCCAGAACCGTCGCGCCCGCCGCCGCGAACAGCCCCGCCATGCCCCCCAACGCCAGGAATTCCGAGACCTGGACCCGGCGCAACTGGGCGCGGCTGCCCCCCAGGGTCCGGAACACCGCGGCCTCGAAGCGGCGCTCGTCCTGGGTGGCGACGATGGCCGCGTACAGCACCACCAGCCCGGCGGCCAGGGTAAAAAGGAACACGAACTCCACCGCCCGCGACACCTGGTCCATGGTCCGCTGCACCTGGTCCATGATGGCGGTGACGTCGATGATCAGGACGTTGGTGAACCGGCGCACCAGCTCGTTCATCACCTCCACCCGCTCCTGGGGCAGGTGGAAGGCGGTGATGTAGCTCACCGGCGCGCCGTCCAGGAAGCCAGGAGCCGCGATCACGAAAAAGTTGACGCGGAACGAATCCCACTCCACGGCGCGCAGGCTCTCCACCCTGGCCTCATGGCGGGTTCCGGCCACGTCATAGACCAGGGTGTCGCCGAGGCGTATGCCCAGGCTGTGTGCGATGCCGTCTTCCACCGAGAGCGCCGCCTGCCCCTGTCCGCCGCCCCGCCACCAGCGGCCCTGGACGATGCGGTTGTCCGCCTGCAGCGCGTCGGCCCAGGACAGATTGAACTCGCGCTCCACCAGGCGCTTGGCCCTCGGGTCCTCGTAATCGTCCGAACTCACGGCGCGGCCGTTGATCTCCACCAGGCGTCCCCGCACCATGGGAAACAGGGCCGGCCGGGAAACGCCTCGCTCCCGGAGAAAAGCCGACACCGGCTCCACCTGGTCGGGCTGGATGTTGATGAGGAACCGGTTGGGCGCATCCGGCGGCAAACGCGACTGCCAGGTCGCCAGCAGGTCGCCGCGCACCAGGGTCAGGGTGAGCAGCGCCATCAGCCCCAGCCCGAGGGCCACCGCCTGCACCACGCTGGCCCCCGCCCGGCGCCGGACGTTGGCCAGGCCATAGCGCCAAGTGATCCCGGAGAGCCCCTGCAGCGCCCGCAGCCCCCGCAGGCAAAGCACGCCCAGGGCCGCAAACAGCAGCAGCGCGACACCAAAGCCGGCGATCACGTAGGCGCCCAGCACCAGGTCCGATGCGCGCCACAGCACCAGGCCCGTGAGCAGGACGGCCCCCACTGCATAGCCCGCCAGCCCCCCGCCCCGGGGAGGGCCGATCTCCCGCCGCAGGACGCGCAGGGTGGGCACATTGGCCAGGTTCAGGATCGGCGGCAGCGCGAACCCCAGCAGCAGCGTGGCTCCGGTGGCGATGCCGTGCAGTGCGGGCATGGCCGAGGGCGGGGGCAACGCTCCGCCCACCAGCTCGCTCAGCCACGCCGCCAGCGCCGCCTGCGCCGCGAATCCCAGCAGGCATCCCAGCAGGCTGGCCAGCGCCCCCAGCGCCACCAGGTGCCAGACGTAGAGGCCCACGATCTGCCGCTGGCGCGCGCCGAGACAGCGCAGCATGGCGCAGGCGTCCAGATGGCGGCGGGAGAAGCGGCGCGCCGCGAGGGCGATGGCCGCCGCTGCCAGCACCACCGCCGAGAGGGCCGCCAGCCCCAGGAACTGGTCGGCTTTCTCCAGGGCGGTCTTCACCTCCGGCCGCGCGTCGCGCACGCCCTCCAGCTTTTCGCCCCGCCCTAGCCTCGGCTCCGACCAGCGCCGGAACGCCTCAACCTGCCCCGGCTCCCCGGCGATCAGCAGCCGGTAAGTGACACGGCTCCCAGGCTGGATCAAGCGGGTCGCGGAAAGGTCCTCCTGGTTCATGAGCAGGCGCGGGCCCAGGCTCGCGAATCCGATGGTCTGGTCCGGCTCGTCGGTCACCACCGCCGCCACCTTGAGCTGAAGGGCCCCGACTTCCACCCTGCCGCCGGGCGCAACGCCCAGGCGGGCCGCCAGCTTGCGGTCCACCCACACCGAACCGGCCTCGGGAATTCCGCGGGCGGGCTCCTCGGGTCCGTCCAGACCGCGCGCGATTCTAAGCTGTCCCCGCAGCGGATAGGCGTCGCTCACCGCTTTGACCTCGGACAATACGGCCTGCTCGCCATCGCCCACCATGCTCGGGAAACGCAGGGAGCGGGCCGTGGCGAGACCGCGCCGAACCGCTTCGCCCGCCACCGCCTCCGGCACGCCCCGGTCCGCCACCACCACCAGGTCTGCCCCCAGAAGCTGGTTGGCCTGGCGCGAGATTCCCTGCTGGACCCGGTCCGCGAAAAAGCCCACGGTGGTGACGCTTCCCACCGCCACCACCAGCGCCAGCAGCAGAATGCCCAGCTCGCCGGAACGCCAGTCCCGCCGCAGCATACGCAGCGCGAGAACGATAAGGGAGCCTCCCGCCACTCAGGCCTCCACCGGCACCATCAGCCGGCCCGCCGCCAGCCGCACCCTGCGCCCGCAAAGCCGCGCCAGCTGCTCGTCGTGGGTGACCAGCACCAGGGTGGTGCCGCGCTCCCGGTTGAGCTCGAACAGCAGCTCTATGACGTGGGCGCCGGTCGCCGTGTCCAGATTGCCGGTGGGCTCGTCGGCCAGCAGCAGTCGCGGCCGGGTCACGAAGGCCCGCGCCAGCGCCACCCGCTGCTGCTCGCCCCCGGAAAGCGTGCGCGGGTAGTGCTCCAGCCGCTCGCCCAGTCCCACCCGCCGCAGCAACGCCTCGGCTTCCGCCCGGGCGCCCCGGGAACCCGTGAGCTCCAAGGGCAGCATCACGTTCTCCAGGGCTGTCAGCGCCGGCAGCAGCTGGAAAGACTGAAAAACGAAACCCACCATTTCCCCGCGCAGGGCGGCACGCTCGTCCTCGCCCAGGGAAAAAAGGTCCACGCCGTTCAGGGATACCTGCCCGCTGCTCGGCGTGTCGAGCCCCGCCAGCAGGCCGAGCAACGTGGACTTGCCGGAGCCCGACTGGCCGACGATGGCCACCGCCTCGCCCGGAACCACTTCCAGGTTGATGTTGTCGAGAATCGTGAGGGCCTGCCCCCCGGCCTGGACTTGCTTCGTCAAACCGGTCGCCTTCACAATCGGTGTCATGCGCGCATCATTCAATTTCAAAGTTGTCCTCTTTCTCGCCGTGCTCCTGTTCGCCCCAGTCGCCCTGGCGGAGCGGGTCATTCTCGTGTTCGGCGACAGCCTGGCGGCGGGCTACGGAATCCCCGCCGGCAAGAGCTGGGTGAATCTTCTCGAGGAGCGCATCGGCGGGGCCAGGCTTCCCTACCGCGTGGTCAACGCCAGCATCAGCGGCGAGACCACCCTCGGCGGACGCAACCGCATCGACAAAGCCCTGGTTGAGCACCGCCCGCGCATCGTGATCGTGGAACTGGGCGCCAACGACGGGCTTCGCGGACACCCGCTGCCCACCATTCGCGACAACCTCACCGCCATCATCGAGGCCAGCCTGCGCAATCATGCCCGGGTGCTTCTCGTAGGCATGCAGCTGCCGCCCAATTACGGCATGACTTATACGGAAAAGTTCCGGGAGCTCTACGCGGACCTGGCGCGGCGGCACAAGGTGTCCCTGGTGCCTTTCCTGCTGGAAGGTTTCGCCGACGACCGGGACCTGTTCCAGCCGGACGGCATTCATCCCAATGTGGAGGCCCAGACGCGGGTGCTTGCCAACGTCTGGCCGGCCCTGCAGCCCATGCTGAAGCCATAATCCGATGGGGTGAAAAACATCACTAACTCGCGCAAATCAAAAGATATAATTGTCGCCATAGACTGACAGCGATCCTGGGGCCCATGACAAAAAAGAAGCACGAACCGGTGCCGGACTACGAAGTGGAGTTCATTCCCATCGAGCGCCGACTTTCCGATCGGCGCTCAGGATCACTGGAACCGTCGTTCCCCGGTGACCGGCGCAATCGCGGGCGCCGCGTGGACGACCATGACGTGCCGGCCACGGATTCGGCCGGCAAGCCCGCCACCCCCCACCCCAAGCCCAAGAAGCCCGAGCCGGGCAAGTAACACCTTTGCGTCAGCCGACCCGCACTACCGCGGGTCCCGCCACCATGCGGCCGATGGTGGCGGCGCCGGCGAAGCCGTGCTCGTTGAAGATGCCGATCACGTCCTGCACGGCCTGGGGCGCGCAGGACACCAGGAGGCCGCCGCTGGTCTGGGGATCCGTGAGCAGCTTGGTCTTCCACGGCTCGAAGCCCTCCGGCAGCATCACGTCCCGCCCGTAGCTGGCCCAGTTCCGGTCTGATGCCCCCGTGCCGTAACCCTCCATGGCCAGGCGCCGCGCCGTGGGCAGGATCGGCAACACATCGAAGTCCAGCGCCGCGCCGACGCCGGATCCGCGGCAGATCTCGAGCAGATGCCCCAGCAGCCCGAAGCCGGTGACATCGGTGAGAGCGTGAACCTCCGGAAGATCGGACAGCTGGGCGCCGGCGGTGTTGAGCTTGGTGGTGGTGTCCAGCATTTCGCGATAGCCCGCCTCCCCCAGCTGGCCTTTCTTGAGCGCGGCGCTGAGTATGCCGACGCCCAGTCCCTTGCCCAGGATCAGCACATCGCCGGGCGCCGCGCGGTCGTTGCGCTTGACCTTGTCCGGATGCACCACGCCCAGGGCCACCAGCCCGTAGATGGGCTCGGGCGCGTCGATGGAATGGCCGCCGGCGACGGGGATGCCGGCGTCCCGGCAAACGGAGGCGCCGCCCGCCAGGATCTGCTGGATGGTTTCCACCGGCAGCTTGTCGATGGGCATGCCGACGATGGCCAGGGCCAGGAACGGCTTGCCGCCCATGGCATAGACATCCGAGATGGCGTTGGTGGCGGCAATGCGGCCGAAGTCAAACGGGTCGTCCACGATGGGCATGAAGAAATCCGTGGTGGCGACGATAGCCTGCTGGTCGTTGAGCCGGTACACCGCCGCATCGTCGCTGGATTCCGTTCCCACCAGCAGGTCCGGGTGCAGCAGCGGCGCCGGCGCCTTGGAAAGGATGCTGGAGAGCACCGCCGGGGCGATCTTGCAGCCGCAGCCGCCGCCATGGGAGAACTGGGTGAGGCGAATCGGCGCGGTCTTGAACCTATCCATGGTGAAACCTCGATATCTGATGTTTGGGTGTAGACTACTCCGCGCCGACGCGCGCCGCGCGGAAAGCTCGAATCGCCCGGCGCTTTCGGAACCGCCCCGGGGAACTCCGGGCCCAATTTTTTCCCGCCCGGTGCCTGCCGGTGCCGCCCGCTCACGACTCTTCATCCATGGAAAAGTCCAGACCGAGATCCGAACGGCTCGTTACCGTAGCACAACTGGACGAGTTCGATGAAATCATAGACGTCCGCTCGCCCTCGGAGTTCGCGGAAGATCACGTTCCCGGCGCCATCAACTGCCCGGTGCTGGACGACGCCGAGCG
>Ga0210362_1467153_pt1 | contig 40461 bp, 38 predicted proteins | sample S625metaT_FD_159713 | JGI IMG/M metagenome (GOLD analysis project Ga0210362, IMG submission 159713) | Metatranscriptome of estuarine sediment microbial communities from the Columbia River estuary, Oregon, United States - S.625 (Metagenome... | ecosystem: Environmental > Aquatic > Marine >... | reverse complement strand
GTCGCGCCGCCCGCGGTTCCTGACGCCGCCAGGACTGCCGCGGCGCCGCCTTCGGCAAGCCCCGGCAGCGACAGCGGCCTGGAGGTGCGCGCCTACGACGCGGCCTACAACCTGTTCAAGATCGGGAATTATCAGGGCGCCATCGCCGGGTTTCAGAACTTCGTGAAGGTCTATCCCAACTCCGTCTTTACCCCCAACGCCTATTACTGGATCGGCAATTCGCACTTCAACCTGCGGGACTACAAGAGCGCCATCGCCACCCAGCAGAAACTCATCGGCAGCTACCCGGACAGCCCCAAGGCGCCCGATGCCATGTTGAACATCGCGAGCTGCCAGCAGGAGCTGGGAGACGCCGCCGGATCCAGGAAGACGCTGGAGGATCTGGTCACGAAATACCCGGCGAGCGACGCCGCCCAGAAGGGAAAACGGCGGCTGGCCGGACCGAGGTGAACGCCCGGGGTAAGGCGTGATCCGACGGGGCGCGCCCGCTGCCAAGGCCCGGGGACGGCCAGCGTCCGGTTCCCACGCTGCCCTCAAGCTCCGCGTCACGGAAATCTTCGTTTCCCTGCAAGGCGAATCCAGCAGGGCCGGCCTGCCGACCGTGTTCGTGCGCCTGACCGGGTGCCCCCTGCGCTGCGTGTGGTGCGACACCGCATACGCGTTCCGGGGCGGGCGCTGGATGACCCTCGGCAGCATCCTCCGGGAGGTGGCGGAAGCCGGCGTGCACCAGGTGTGCGTGACCGGGGGGGAGCCCCTGGCCCAGAAGTCCTGTCTCCCTTTGCTGGAGACTCTCTGCGACGCAGGTTTGTCCGTATCCCTGGAAACCAGCGGGGCCCTGGATCTCTCCGGCGTGGACCGGCGAGTCTCCAGGGTCGTGGACCTCAAGGCGCCCGCCTCCGGGGAATGCGCCAGGAACCGCTGGGAGAATCTCGCCCACCTGACCAAACGGGACGAGATCAAAATCGTGGTGGCTGGCGAGGATGACTATGAGTGGGCGCGGCGGGAGATCGCCGAGCGCCGGCTGGCCCGCGTGTGCCCGGTGCTGCTGTCGCCGGTTTACGGAAAGCTGAGCCCCACGGCTTTGGCGGACTGGGTCCTGCGGGACCGGCTGCCGGTGAGGGTGCAGATCCAGTTGCACAAGCTGCTTTGGGGGGAGGTCCCGGGAAAGTGATGGCGCGGCGGGCGGTAGTGCTTCTCTCCGGCGGGCTGGACTCCGCCACGGCTCTGGGGTGGGCGCGGGCCGAGGGGTTTCAGTGCCATGCTCTGTCGGTGGACTACGGCCAGCGCCATCGCGCCGAACTGGACGCGGCCGGCCACGTGGCCCTGCACCTGGGCGCGGCGGAGCACCGGCTGGTGCGGGTGGACCTGGGGTCGTTTGGCGGTTCCGCGCTCACCGACCCTACCCTGTCGGTGCCCACCTCCGGGCCACAGCCGGGGATCCCGGTGACCTATGTCCCCGCGCGCAACACCATCCTCCTTTCCCTGGCTCTGGCCTGGGCCGAGGTGCTGGAAGCGCGAGACATTTTCATCGGCGCCAACGCGGTGGACTTCTCGGGCTACCCGGATTGCCGGCCGGAGTACATCCGCGCCTACGAAGCCATGGCCAACCTGGCGACGAAGGCCGCCGTGGAGGGCGCCCGCCTCACCATTCACGCGCCGCTCCTGAACATGCCCAAGGCGGAGATCATCCGCCGCGGGGCATCCCTGGGGGTGGATTTCAGCATCACCGTCTCCTGCTACCAGGCGACGGCCGATGGTCTGGCCTGCGGGCGCTGCGATGCCTGCCGCCTGCGCAGGGCCGGCTTCCAGGAGGCCGGCGTGGCGGATCCCACCCGCTACGCCTGAGTTGACCGCATTTTTGCGGCCTTGCCGCATCGAATACGATTATGCGTTTTCCCAAAAAACTGATTCCCGTGACCGGCCATTTCGCTAGAATTCCCGGTTGCTGGCGGGGGTTCGGGAGGCTGCATCACGCGTCTGAGGCGAATTCCCAACCGAGCGGCGAAGGGGGAGGGTGCTGAGATGGTATTCGAGGGCTTCTCACAGGCTCAATCGTTTTTTCTTTGGGCGACCTTCGGGATCGCCCTCATCCTGGGCGCAGTGGTCAACAAGACCAACTTCTGCACCATGGGCGCGGTTTCCGACTGGGTAAATATGGGTGACACCGGCCGCTTCCGGGCGTGGCTGCTGGCGATCGCCGTGGCCGTTGTCGGCGTGGCGGCGCTGGAATACTTCGGCGCGGCGAAACCCGGCGCCTCGTTCCCCCCCTACCGCGCCGGGCAGCTGCTATGGGCGGAGCACCTTTTGGGCGGGCTGATTTTCGGGATCGGCATGACCCTGGCCTCCGGCTGTGGTAACAAGACCCTGATCCGCATCGGTGGCGGCAACATCAAGTCGGTCATGGTGTTCGCCATAATCGCGTTGATCGCCTACTTCATGGTCAACCCCTTCCCCGGTACCGACCAGACCCTGTTCACGGTGCTCTTCTACCACTGGATCCGTCCCCTTGCCATCGACCTGGGCGCCAGCCAGGACCTGGGCGCCGTCATCGCGGGAGGCGACCAGGTGGCCGTGGCGCGGCTGGTCATTGGCGCCATCCTGGGAATTGGACTCCTGGCCATAGCCTTCAAGTCCGAGGATTTCCGCAAGAGCTTTGACAACGTGCTGGGAGGGCTGGCGGTGGGTCTCGCCATCGTGGCCGCCTGGTACGTCACGAGCAACGTGGCGGTGCGGGCCGACGGAGACCTCATGTCGCTCCAGGGGTATGTCCAGCAGTGGGACTTCTACAACCAGTCCGCGGAAGGGAAGCCCGCGGACAGCCGTCCGCTGGCGCCCCAGTCCTTTACCTTCATTAATCCCATGGGGCAGACCTTGGGCTATGCCGCTTCCGGCTTGCAGTCTTCGGTGCTCACTTTCGGAGTGATGACCGTGGCGGGCGTGATCCTGGGCTCCCTGCTCTGGGCTCTCCTGTCGCGCAGTTTCCGCCTCGAATGGTTCGCCAGCGCCCGGGACTTCTGGAATCACCTGGTGGGAGCGGTGCTTATGGGCTTCGGTGGGGTGCTCGCCATGGGCTGCACCATCGGACAGGCGGTGACGGGGATATCCACTCTCGCCATCGGCCCTTTCATCACCTTCTTCGGGATCGTGCTCGGCAGCGCCCTCACCATGAAGGTCCAGTACTACAAGATGGTTTATGAGGGCGAGGCGACTTTCCTCAAGGCCCTCGTTTCCGCCCTGGTGGACCTCAAGCTGCTGCCGTCGAGCATGCGCAAGCTCGAGGCGGTTTAAGCCTTGCCGAAAGGTGCCGTCACAACGGCTTTTCCGGCATCCGGCGACCCGGTATAATTCGCGGCTTTCCGGGTCGTTAGCTCAGTCGGTAGAGCAGCGGACTTTTAATCCGTTGGTCGCAGGTTCGAATCCTGCACGACCCACCAATTTAAGGGCTCGCGCCGGCGCGGGCCCTTTTTGCTTGGCCGGCCGCGATTCCGGGATGCTTTTCGCGGGGTGGCCGTGCGCACCACTGGTGGTTACCTCTGACGAACGATCAGCCTTTGCACCTAATCCATGGATCGGATCCTGAAACGCCTTTTTGAGATCCTGGGCATTGAGTCAGCGCCGGTGAGCAACGCGGAACGGATCGTTTCCGCGGTGGGCGGCTTCCTCGGCATTCTCTGCATCGCCATGCTGACGCCGCTTTGGGTGAGCGGAGAGGGCGCTGCTGTCCTGCTCGCCTCCATGGGGGCATCGGCCGTGCTTTTGTTCGCGGTGCCCCATGGCCAGCTGTCGCAACCCTGGGCGGTGTTCGGGGGGCATGTATTGTCTGCGATCATCGGGGTGAGCTGCGCGCGCTGGGTGCAGGACGTCGCCCTCGCGTCCGCATGTGCCGTTGGACTCGCGATCCTGGCCATGTATTACCTGCGCTGCCTGCACCCCCCGGGCGGAGCAACGGCTTTTGCCGCGGTGATCGGGGACGAGTCCACCCGGGCGTTGGGCTACCAGTTCGTGGTGACACCGGTGATGGCGGACGCGGTCATCATTCTGGCCGTGGCCATCGCGTTCAACGCGTTTTTTTCATGGCGGCGTTATCCGTTGCTGCTGGCAAGGAAAGCAGCAACGGCGGCCGTGGATTCTACCCGCGGGGAACCCGGAGCGATTTCCCACGAAGACTTCGTGTTCGCCTTGAGCCAGATCGATTCCTTCGTGGACGTAAGCGAGGAGGACTTGCTGCGCATCTACAAGCTTGCGACCGACCACTCGAAGGGGACCGATCATGCGACCGCGCGATGATGGGCGTCCGGGGAGCCGGTTGCAGAGCTTCCGCGAGGCATAGGCGATGGGCGGCGGGGTCCGGGAAGGCCAGCGACGCCAATTCGACCGGCTTACGGAGCCGGAGCGCGAAAAGCTGATCGCCGTTCATGAAGCCGGGCACGCGGTCGCCCATTTCTATCACCAGAGCCTGTTTGAGCGCATGTCCCTGAGCGATGAGGGCGGACTGGTGAACGTGGGCCCCACGGCTTTTGTCGCTGACGCGCTGTTCGTCGCGATGAGCGGCGATCCGGAGGTGATCCGGGCCCAAAGGTTGCGCAACGATTACAAGGTGGCCGCGGCCGTGGATACGCTGATGGCGGGCTCCCTGGCGGAGTTTCGCTGGATGAAGTGGCGTTCCCTGGTGGTTGCCGCGGGAGACGAGAACCTAATTGACCGGGTGTTGCGCCACGTGTACGGGGAGGGATTCGGCCTGATCGCGCCACGGGCAAAGTCCGATGCAACTCGACGCCTGCGCTGTCTTTTTCGCCGCCAGGGGGTCTGGCGGGCGGCGTTGGACCTTGCCGACCAGTTGGTGAGGCGGCGCGAGATGGAGGGCATTGAGGTGTTCAATTTTTTCCGGGAGCGTGGCGTGCCGAGCACCGGGCTGCGGGACTACATGAAGGCCTCGCGGGCCGCCGCGCGAAAGGGAGCTGAGCCGCCGCCTGCCTAGCGCGCCAACCAGCGCGGTGACGCATTAAGGGAATATGAAGCGCCGCACATTCATCGTTGGGTCCGGTGCCGTGGCGCTGGCGGGGGCCGCTAGCGCTCTCTTCCATTTTTTGCCTGAGCAGGGCCTATTCCAGTCCTGTCACACGATCCTGCCGCCGGAGGTCGCCCGGGACCCGGCGATTGCCGCGGCGTGGGATGGTCTCGACCCAACCAGGATGTGGGACTGCCATGTCCATCTGGTCGGCGTAGGCGACGGCGGATCCGGCATCTGGATCAACCCGCGCCTGAACAGCCTCCTCAATCCCTGGGAATATGTGCAGAGGCTGTTCTACCTGAATGCCGGCTGCGCCCATGATGCACCCGGGCGTGTGGACCAGACTTTCATCGAGCGCATGCAGAACCTGGTGGACGGGCTTCGCCCGGGCGTGAAGCTGATGTTGCTTTCCCTCGACCAATACCACACCGAAGCGGGGGTGGCCGATCGCGAACGCACCAGCATTTACACGCCCAACGCTTACGCCGCGCGAATGGCGCAGGATCACCCGCGGTATTTCGAGTGGATTGCATCGGTCCACCCGTACCGGGGAGATTGCATCGAGGCACTGGAATGGGCGGCGCAGCAGGGGGCGCGCGCGGTGAAGTGGCTGCCGGCGGCCCAGGGCATAGATCCGGCATCCCCCCGCTGTGAGCGCTTTTACGACGCTCTGGTACGCCTCGGCCTGCCCCTCCTCTCCCATGCCGGAGGGGAGTGGGCGGTGAGCACGCCGGGTGGCGACGCCGTTGGAAACCCCCTGAAGCTGAGGAGCCCCCTGGAGCGGGGGGTAAAAGTCATAGTTGCCCACTGCGCGAGCCTGGGAAAGGACCGGGACTTGGACCGGGGTCCCAACGGCCCCCATGTTCCTTCCATCGAATTGTTCGCGCGGCTGATGGCGGAGCCCCGCTACGAGTCCCGCCTCTTCGCGGACATCTCGGGAATTGCCCAGGTGAACCGCGCCCGGCACCTGACCACGATCCTGGAACGCAGCGAGTGGCATCCGAGACTGCTCAATGGCTCGGATTATCCGCTGCCCGGGGTGATGCCCCTGTTTTCGGTGAACCAACTGGCGGACTTGGGGGTGATTGATCCGGGATTGAAGCCTCTATTGCGGGCGGTGCGCGAGGCAAATCCGCTGCTTTTCGATTTTCTGGTGAAGCGCAACCTCCGTTGGGGGGGGCGGAGCCTCCCGCCTTCCGTGTTCGAGACCCGGCCGTTCTTTGAAAACGTGGCCGGGGCGCGCTCCGAAAACTCCTCGCCCAGTAAGGTTAGTCTGCGTTAACATTCCCACCCTTGACTCCCGGCCTGGCATCGGCCATGCAAGTCCCCTATCCGAAGTCTTTCCGCAAGCTTCTCCTGATCGGCTTTTCCCTGGTGGCCTTGCCGTTGCTTATTGCGCTGGTCAATAACGCCGTTTCCATTGACCGCCTGGCGGACAAGAGCCGGCACGCGGTTTACGAGGCCGTGCAGGCTACGGAGAGCAGCCGGGCTCTTGTGGAGTCCATCACCAACGAGGAGCGGATTGCGCGGCAGTATCTGGTCCTGGGGGAAGCCGTTCTCCAGGAGGGCCTGGCGTCGGCCCATGAGCGGTTCCTGAAGGCGGCAAGGGCGTTGTCCCAGCTGCCATTGAGTCAGCGCCAGCGGGAGCAGCTGGACGATATTCTGGCGCGGGAGAGTGCCGTCTATTTTCGGACGATCACTCAGAATCCCTTGAGCACTCCCCAGGCGGAGCGGCTCGCGGAGGCGGAGGTAGTGGCCGGGGAGTTCGCCAATCTTGCCGAGGAGGGGCGCGCGATGCTGGCCACCAGCAACGAGGTCATCGCGCGCGAGGTGGCCGCGATGCAGGAGCTCGCCGCCAGGGCCCAGAACATTGTCCTGTGGCAACTGCTGGCTTTGATTCCGGCGGCTATTTTTCTGGTGGTTGGATTCTCGCTGGTGCTAACCCGGCCGATCCGGCAGTTGGATGCGGGCATCCGCAAACTGGGAAATGCCGATTTCGAGTCGCCCATCGCGGTGAACGGTCCCCAGGATCTGGAGTACCTGGGCAGGCAGCTTGACTGGCTGCGGCAGCGCCTGGCGGTAGTCGAGGAGCAGAAGAGCCGATTTCTGCGCCACGTGTCCCATGAGCTGAAAACGCCGCTTACGGCGTTGCGGGAAGGGTCGGAGCTGCTGGCGGACGAGAGCGCCGGACCCCTGACGCCTGAACAGAAGGAGGTGGTGAGGATCTTGCGCGACAACAGCATCGAGTTGCGCAAGCTCATCGAGAACCTGTTGAACTATAGCGCGGTCCAGTTCCAGAAGGGATCGCTCAGCACCAGTCCCGTCAAGATGCGGGAAGTGATCAAGCGGGTAGCAGCCGACCAGAAACTGGCCATGATAGCGAAGGATCTGAAACTGAAATTCCTGTGCCCCGATTTCTCGTTGGAAGCCGACGAGGAGAAGTTGCGCGTGACCCTTGATAATCTGCTCTCGAACGCCATCAAGTTTTCCCCGCGCGGCGGCACCGTGTCGATTGTTGCCCGCCCGAGCGGGCACGATGCGGTGGTGGAAGTCATGGACGAGGGTCCGGGAATAAACGGCGAGGACCGCGAGCGCATCTTCGATCCCTTCTTCCAGGGGCGTCAGTTCGAAGCTGCGTCGGTAAGCGGCACCGGTTTGGGGCTTTCCATCGCGCGGGAACACGTCCTGTCCCACGGTGGCGACATCGAGCTTGTCAATCATGATGGAGTAGGCGCCCACTTTCGCCTGAGGGTGCCTCTCGCTCACGAAAAGGCTGCGGCATGAGAACGCTTCAATGGATGGTTGCCGGGGCTGCGCTCCTGCTCGGAGCTTGCGCTGACTTGAGGCTGCCCCTGCCCCCGACAGGGGAAACGCCGGGAGGCGCGGAACCGGCGCCAAAGGTGGAGGCCGCTCGGAGAGCGGAACCCCCGCCCAAGCGGGACCCGTCCGCCCCGGAACCGGCGCCCGAAGTCGTCAGGCGGGAACCGAGTGACCTGGACGCGTTGTTGACCTATTTCGACCAAGTGCGCAAACTTCAGCCCGCGGAACTTTCAAAGGAGCAGGAAACCGTGCGCCAGGCTTTTGCCAAGGACAAGTCTGACCTTAACCGTATGCGGCTTGCGCTGATTCAGGCGATGCCGGGTTCGGCGGTGCGTAATGATCCTGGCGCCCAGGCTCTGCTGGAGCCACTGCTGAGGGATGGATCCCATCGGGATTCCGGATTGCGCTCGCTCGCCGTGCTGTTGAACGGTTACCTCATCGAGCAGAAGCGCTACGAAGAGCGGCTGCGGGACGACCAGAAGCAGATCGAGGATCTGCAGGCAAAGATCGAGGCGTTGACGTCCATCGAAAAGAGCCTGATGGAGCGGGGCCAGAAGGGGAGCCCCCAGAAGAAATGAGCGCCGCCCATTCCCGCATCCTGCTGGTTGACGACGATCCGGATCTGCTGCGCCTGGTTTCCCTACGCCTCAAGACCGCGGGCTACGAGGTTACGGCGGTGGAGAGCGGGGAAAAGGCCCTGGCCAGCCTTGCCGTGTCGCGCCCGCAACTTGTCATCACCGATATGCGCATGAGCGGAATGGACGGGATGGCGCTGTGCGAAGCGGTGCACCGGGAAAATCCCACGCTCCCGGTAATTATCCTGACCGCCCATGGAAACATCCCCGACGCCGTGGATGCGACGCGGAAGGGAGTGTTCGGGTATCTCACCAAGCCCTACGAGGCGAAAGTGCTGCTGGATCAGGTGGACCGGGCGCTGCGCATCGGCGGGGCGCAAGGCGAAGCCGATGTGCCTCAGGAGGCGTGGCGCGAAGGCATCATCACCCGCAACAAGCGCATGGAGGACCTCCTGGCCCAGGCGCGGCTGGTGGCCTCGGGAGACGCGAGCGTCTTCATTTACGGTGAGTCTGGCACCGGCAAGGAAATGATCGCTAAGGGGATTCATCGCGCCAGCCGGCGCGTCGAAGGACCGTTTGTGGCGGTTAACTGCGGGGCGATTCCCGAGCAACTCCTGGAATCGGAATTGTTCGGCCACGTCAAAGGCTCTTTCACGGGAGCGATTCGCGACAACGAAGGCCTGTTCCAGGCGGCAAGTGGCGGTACCCTTTTCCTGGATGAAATCGGCGATATGCCGCTGCCGCTGCAGGTGAAGCTGTTGCGAGTGCTCGAGGATCGACTGGTCAGGCCCATCGGGTCGGCGCGGACCGTCCCCGTGGATGTCCGGATCATTTCTGCTACTCACCGCGATCTCGAGAAAGAGCGCGCTGCCGGCAATTTCCGCGAGGATCTGTACTACCGGCTGAACGTGGTTTCACTCTCCATTCCGCCCCTGTCTGAGCGGCGGGAGGACATTCCGCTCCTGGCGGCTCACTTCCTCAAGAGGATTTGCGAGCGCTACGGAAAGCCGGTCAATGCTTTTTCCCCCGACGCGATGGCGCTCCTGGTGAACGCTGCCTGGCCGGGAAACGTGCGCCAGCTTTACAACGTGGTCGAGCAGACGGTCGCCCTATGCACCACCCAGATCATCCCGCCCACGCTGGTGCAGAATGCGATTCAGGAAGAAGAGACACCGGTGGTGCCTCTGGAAGAAGCGCGCCGGCAGTTCGAGCGCGACTACCTTGTTCGCGTGCTCAAACTGGTGGGAGGCAACGTTTCCCAGGCGGCACGCCTCGCCAAGCGCAACCGGACTGAATTTTATAAGCTCCTGCAGCGCCACAGTCTTGAGCCGGCGCTTTTCAAAGTTCCCTCCGATTAGCCGTTTCGTTGTCGTGCCCCAACGACAATAGAAGTCATTCCAATTCAGTTAGATAGACGTAGACACAGCGCTTTCTGTCGCCCAATGGCGACAGTTGGACTGGATAAGGGCCTGTCCTCGGGCCTGCTAAGACCACATAACCTTCTGATTTAAGAGATTGTGTGTTTTCTGGCATGGGCTTTGCATCGCATTTGCGAGAGCTACAAAGGCTACAAAGCTTGGAACGCAAGGCTGCGATGGTTCAGAAGGTAATTGCGGATCCTCCAGTGGATTCGCGGGTTCGCGGGCAGGAGATCCTGTGCCGGCGCTGGTCCCAGATGCGGGAGCACGCTCTCGCTTGGTGGGGTGAGTTGACGGAAGAGGATCTTGACGAAGTGTACGGCCAGTGCGAGCGGCTGGTGAGCGCGATTCAGCGCCGCTACGGCCGCAGCCGCGGCGAGGCCGAGCTCGAGGTGAACCGGTTTCTGATCCGCGCCGAGCGTTTGGTGAGCTGAGCCGGGCGAGAAGACCCCGGGGAAAACAACAAGGAGAGCGAAAATGGATAACAAGAACGGTATGTTGTATCCGTTGATGATTCTGGCCGCAATATCGGTGATTATTTTCAGCGTGGTCGGCATCGCCACGATGACCGGGCAGGTACCGAGTGCGCTTTCGTTTTCCTCGGACAACCCGATAGACGCGAAAGTGCCGCAGGGGCCGGCCCCAGAGGCCGCGCAGAAGCAGGAACAGGCGCCGAAGTCCCGCCGGGTCGAGGTGGTTTCCAGCTGCGGCAATTGCGGCGTCATCGAGTCCGTGCGCGAGATCAGGACGAAGGGCGAGGGCTCGGGTGTCGGCATGGCGGTGGGCGGCGTCGCGGGCGGCTTGGTGGGCAACCAGATTGGTAGCGGCAGCGGCAGAACCATCGCCACCATTGCCGGCGCCGCGGGTGGGGCTTACGTCGGCAACGAGGTGGAGAAGTCTTCCAAGTCAAGCACTTCCTACCGCATTACCGTGCGCATGGAGGATGGCACCTACCGCACGATCACCCAGGGAAGCCGCCCCGGCCACGGCGTGGGCGACCGGGTCAAGCTGGTGGATGGCAATATAGTGGCTCGGGGCTGACCTCTCAGGAGGTCGCCGGGTATGGGGCGGGCAAGAGGCCTTCCCCGGTAACAAGCAGATAATCAGCTTCATCAAAAGGAGCGATGCAGTTGGCCGCGACAGGACGTAAGGGAATGATTTTTCGTGGCGCCGGATTGGCGATCGTGGCGGTTGCGCTTGCCGGATGCGAGGCCATGGCCGTCACGGCAGCAGGCATAGGCGGCTCGACCGGCGTTTCCCATGTTCTCGGGGGCATTACCTACCGCACGTTTACGGTTCCGCTGCCCAAGGTGAAGACCGCCACGCTCACGGCCCTGAACCGGATGCAAATAAAGGTGGATGCCTCGAAAAACGTGGATGGGGCAGAAGTGATTTCCGCCAAAGCGGCCGATCGGGAAATCGAGATAGAATTGGAAGCACTGAGCGCGACCACTACCCGTATGCGCACCGTTGCCAAGAAAGGTCTGCTGTACGATGGCGCAACCGCGACGGAGATCATCCTTCAGACCGAGCGCGTTCTCGGCAACGCCTGAAAGCGAGCAGATGAGACTCATGCCCACCGTGATTTCCCGATTCCTCGCCGCAAGCGCCCTTTGCCTCCTGGCTGGAAGCGCGATTGCCATGGAAACGGCTGCAGGGGACGATGGATGGAGCTCCGGCAGCGATCAGCGGCAGGCGCACCGGATCAGCAAAGACTTCATTGGATTCGCCGGCTCCAAGGAGAACGCGAAGGCCCTGGCGTTGGGTTTGCGCCGTGGCTCGGAGGTCACCTTGACGTCTGCGGACGGTACCACCACGAGTTTCACGCCCGCCACCGGACATATGGGGCACGGCAACGTCTCCAAGGCTATGGCGCTGGCGCAAAGGCAGTTGGCGGGCGCCGGCATCCGCCATCCGACACCCGAGCAGATCGAGTCGGCGATGAACGGCGGAACCGTCACTGCACGTGACGGGAGCGCGATTGAAATGCAGGGCATCCTCCAGCTACGGAGCCAAGGCATGGGTTGGGGCAAGATCGCTCATACCGTCGGGGTGAAGCCCGGGCAGGGATTCAAACCCTTGCCGGCACATCATGTCAGCGGACATTCCGGATACGGGCATCCTGGCCATGGTCCGGGTATTGTCGATGGCCATGGCGGCAGGGGTGGCATGCACGCGGGTCACGGAACTCGCCATGACGGCATCCGGGAGCCGTTGGAAGTCGGAGAAGGCATCCACCAGCATCGGGGCGGCCACCGCTCGGGCATGGTAACGGCAGCCGGCGGTTCCCTCAAGCATGGCGGGGACGCGGGCATGCACCGCGCCGGTCGCCGCGGCGACGACGGCATGCATCGCCAAGGGACTCGCCACTCGGGCGTCGTTACCGCCGCCGGGGGCGCTCCAGTGAGTGCCGGCGGGAAATGGCAAAAGGGTAGTCAAGTCGACGGCATCCACCGGCATGGCGGGCGCGCCGCCGGCGCGGGAATCGTGACCGCTGCGGGCGGCTCGGGGTCCGGGATGCAGGCGACCCGCGTGCGCCACGGTGGAGGCGGCGGTGGGCAGGCTTCTGGCGCCGGCGTTGTGACCGCGGGAGGCGGATCTGCGGTTGCCGCATCCTCGGGTGTGCGCTCCGCGGGCGGCCATAAGGGAAATGGTCACGGGCGAGGCCGCGGTGGAAAAGACTGATGGCTTCTTCCTGTGGTTTTTGGATTCTGGGAGTTAAGGGGTAACGAAGGATATTTGAAAGGTCGGCCGTCCAGCGAGTCTTTGGCGGTGACTTTTCGCAAGGGTTTTAAGAGCGCGTCATGCGCGGCCTCAAGTTCGCCCGCCTGGTCCTCCGGCGGGCTCTTTTTTTTCAGAGCCTTCGCGTGGCTTCGGGCACAATCCCGGATCCACGAGAAGGCGCCGGGAATCCGGTGTAGCCGTTGTTCATCAACTCAAAAGGAGTCAGCAAAAAAATGAAAGCCTGGAAGAAGATCGTCGCCGCGTATTCGGTCGTTGCCATGACCATCCTTGGAATTCCCGCCCCTGCGCTGGCCGGAATGATCGCCACGGACGAGGTGGGCGTTGCCGCCGAGAGCGGCACGCAAGCCCGCCAGCGGCTGGAAGCCCTGCTTGCGCGCCAGGACGTGCAGTCGGAGTTCGTCAAGCATGGGCTGAGTCCGGACCAAGCCAAGGCGCGGGTTGCCGCGCTGACGGACGACGAGGCCAGAACGGTGAGCGTTCATCTGGACGGGTTGGCGGCCGGCGGTAACGGCATCGTTGGGGCCCTGGTGCTTATCTTCCTGGTGCTGCTGTTCACAGACATCATGGGATGGACCAAGATCTTCCCGTTCACCAAGCCGGTTCAGTAGTGTCCACGAAGCCGGAGCGCGCAACCCGGATTACCGGCACGGCAGCGTTGTCGCTGCTCCTTCTGGCGGGCTGCGCGCAACTGCCCGCGGACATGGACTCAGACTCGCCCGCGTCGCTGGAGCGCGTGGAGCTTGCGCAGGTGCCATTTGTGCCCCAGGAGGACCAGCAGTGCGGACCCGCCTCCCTGGCGATGGTCCTGCAGGCGGCCGGGCGCAAGGTGACCGCCGAGGAGCTCTCGCCCCAGGTTTATCTGCCCGGGAGGGAGGGCAGCCTCCAGGTTGAAATGCTGGCGGCGACCCGGCGCCAGGGCCTGGTGGCCTATCCCCTTGAAGGCGGCTTGGAGGCCTTGTACGCCGAAGTCGCGGCCGGAAACCCGGTGGTGGTGCTGCAGAATCTCGGGCTGTCCTGGCTGCCGGTGTGGCATTACGCGGTGGTGATTGGTTTTGACCGCGGGCTTGGAGAGATCCTTCTTCATTCGGGCACCACGCCGCGCATGGGGATGAGCGCCGGGGTGTTTGCCAGAACCTGGAAGCGCTCGCAGGAGTGGGCGATGCTGGCGTTGCCACCGGACCGCCTTCCGGCCACGGCGATGCCGGAGCGTTATATCAGGGCGGTCATCGCCCTGGAGAAAACGGGTCAGACCACGGCGGCCCACAGGGCCTACGCCACGGCCGCCAAAACCTGGCCCGAAAGCCTGGTGGCATGGATGGGACTGGGGAACACCGCGTACGCGCTCAAGGATCTGCCGCGGGCGGAGCGGGCGTTCCGGGAGGCATCCGTTCGCCATCCGGAATCGGCCGAAGCCTTCAATAATCTCGCCCAGGTTCTCGCTGACCAGCGGCGGTATCGCGAGGCGATGGCGGCGGCGCGCAAGGCGGTGAGTCTCGGAGGGCCCCACGCTGCTGCATCCCGGAATACCCTGGAGTCCATCAGTGCCAAGACGCGCTCTCGCTAGACGCGCCGCGGTTGTGGCGATGATATGCCTGCTCGCATCGTGCGCGCAGAAGCAGGCCACGCCATCGAAACCCGGGATCAACCTCGGAGGATTCCCCCCGGCGTTTCGCGACGGCTATGCCGATGGCTGCAACAGTGCCCGTTCCCTCCTCGGAAAGAAGCGGGACGAGGAACGATTCAAGACGGATTCCCTGTACGCGCAGGGATGGCGCGACGGAAACGACGTCTGCAAGAACGCGGGCGCGAGCAAACCCTAGCAGCGCGGTCGGCTTCTAATGAAATCTGAACGAGAAGCAACACGGTGTTGATCATGAATGCAGGTGTTCATGTACGAATGGTTAAGGAATTTCATGTTTCGCGGGTAGACATCGCGGCGCATTAGCGCGGATAATTGCCGCTCCTGTCCTGATTTTATCCATAAGCTGTTCCACTGCGCGCCTGGCTGACTTGGGGAAGCGCGCCAAAAAATAAAATCCAATCGAGGTTGCGTGTGCAACGCGTGAACCGCCCGCGGGTAATCCGCTGGGCAGTCTCCGCAGTTGCAGAGGCTACTCACGCCTCAACGAAGGGAGGTATCACATGAAGCAACCAAACTGTAAGCCGCGGCGGTCATGGCAGGGCATTGCCATGGCAGCCGCATCCCTGGCGGTCGTGGCTTTGCCCACGGCTCTCCCCGCACTGGCCCAGGAAACCGCGGTCGAGATCACCCGGGCCGAGTGGAGAAGTGGCGACCGGGAGCTTCGCGTCGAGGGCAGGAACCGGACCCGCTCCACGCTCACCGTCACCAACGCCAATCCCGCGGTCAACCAGAGCCTGGGCAGCGGCGGCACTCGCGAAGAGTGGCGGGTGCGGGTGTCGAACCCGTCCCCCGTGCCCTGCCGGGTCAAGGCGACCACGGCCAGCGGGCAGAGCGCCGAGCGCAACGTGCGCAACGCGCCGGCGAACTGCGATGGCGGTGTGACGCCTCCTCCGGGCGGAGGCAATCCGCCCCTGAGCGGGGACTTCTCCGTACTGGCGGCCAACGACCTCGGCATGCACTGCGCGGATCAGGACTACCAGATCTTCAGCATCCTGCCGCCTTTCAACGTGATTCACGCCCAGGTGGTGCGGAAGTCGGTGCAGGGCACCACTCCGCGGCTCATGACCGATGCCGACGTGGAGGTGTTCTACGAGTCTGTATCGAATCCCGGCGACCCGGTGGCGGGGAACTCCATTACCACTTTCAGCCAGAACACGCCGACCATTTTCAAGAGCAATTTCTGGGACGCGAACGGCTACGGCACCACCACCTACCGGCGGCTCTACCCGACCACCGACAAGGTGACCGTGGGCGGCGTTCCCATCTGCAATACGACCAACGGATGTGCGAGCGCCCTGGACCTGTTCACGCCGCTGGCGAACGAGGTGGGGCTGCCGGTGCCGGCTCCGGACGGGCTGCCCCTGGACCCGAACCTGCGTTACACGCGCCTTCCGGCCGAGTCCGTGCGCCAGCAGAACATGCCGGGACCGGCCAACGCCGCCCAGAAGTTCGCGCGCTTTGATGGCGATCTTCCGTTCTTCGAGGGCTTCCCCTTCGGCACCACGGTGCAGCGGGCCAACTGGTTCGCGGCGGACGGCGTGCCGATCCTGCCTGTGGACGACCAGGGACGCTCCAACGCCTACCCCATGATGAAGATAAAGGCGGTGGAGAAGGGCACGGGCCGGGTGCTGGCGAGCACGGACATCGTGGTGCCGGTGGCATCGGAGGCGGATTGCTTCAGCTGCCACGCCCTGGCGGGAGAATCCAATGGCCAGGGAAGCTCCAGCAACGGATTCGCCACGGAATTCGCCAGCGTCAAGCAGTACAAGGGCGGCGCGCCCCTCAGGTTCCTGTCCCAGGCCGACGCGTCGGTTCCCGGGCCGGAGAAACTCAACAACGCCACCAAGATCAACATCCTCCGCCTGCATGACGCCAAGCACGGCGACCGCTACACCTCCAGTGTCGATGGCACTGCGGTGCCCTGCATGAATGGGACGGAGGCTTCTTGCCTGGATTCCCGGCGCAGGATCCAGTGCTCCCAGTGCCATTATTCCCCGGCCCTGGACCTGGCCCAGGTGGGACCCCGCGACGAGACCACCATGGGGGAGGAGGGCCGCCAGCAGTCCCGCCACATTTCCATGTCCCGGGCCATGCACGGCTTCCACGGACAGGTGCGGAATCCCCTTAACCCGGCCCAACTCCTGTTCCCGGACATGCCGCCGCCGGGTGAGCGCACCCCGGACCAGGCCCAGCAGATCCTGCAGGACGCCTGCTACAACTGCCATCCCGGCAAGCGCGTGCAGTGCCTGCGCGATGTCATGTCCGCGGCCGGCAACGTGTGCCAGGACTGCCATGGCCAGATGCGCCATGTGGGCAACGACTTCAGCGGCAACCTCGCCTCCGGCGGCGGCCTGGATCTCTCCAAGCGGGTGCCCTGGGCCAACGAGCCGAAATGCCAGTCCTGTCACGTGGGCGACGCGCGGACCGTGGGCAGCTTCCAGGGCAATTCCGACTACATCCTGGCGTCGGACCGCATCCGGTTGAAGCAGGCGTTCACCCGTTCGGCCGCGGAGCAGGCGGACCGGAACAACGTGACGCTGGCGTTCATCGAGTCGCCCGGTTCGCGGTTCGCGGAGGACCAGGCACTCTATCGCCTCAGCAAGGGCCATGGCGGGGTCAAGTGCGAGGGCTGCCACGGCAGCACCCACGCGGTGTGGCCGGTTCCGGGGCGCGCAGACGCGCGGCCGGGCTCAACGCCCAACGACAACGTCACGGCCAATCAGCTCCAGGGCCACACGGGCTCAATCATCGAGTGCAACGTGTGCCATGCGCCGGGCAGCCTGGGCCTCACCCTAGACGGGCCCCACGGCATGCACCCGGTGGCCGACCGCAACTGGAACCTGAACCATGAGGACGTGGCGGAGCGCAACAGCAATGCATGCCGCGCCTGCCATGGAAATCGGGGCGAGGGAACGGTGCTGTCCCGGACCGCCACGGACCGGGTTTACCTGCGCGATGACGATGGCCGGACCATCAGCGTGCCCAAGGGCACCCAAGTCCGCTGCGACAGCTGCCATGAGAACGAATTGAACTAGCCGGACTGCCAAGCCGATCCAACAAGGCCCCGGATGCGGGGCCTTTTTTTTGCGGGGCAACTAGGGAGATCAGCGGTTCCTATCCGCTGGTGTGAGAAAGCGCACATGACGAGGGTAATGGGGGAGTTTCGTCACATAGTTTTATGGCAGGCGATAAAAATAGCTTGTGCAAGGAGGGAAAAAATTCATTAGCAGAACCTAATATGACGGCCGATAATTCCGGACAGTCGTGTCCTAAAAAGATGTTTGAAGCAAAGGGGCGCGGCCACACCAGAGCCTGACGAGCCCTCTTCTGACGGGGCAGTCACCAAGGGCCAAATTTTCCCGAGGTCGTGCAAGTTCAGTCTGTCCGCGTCTCCACGGTGTCAAGGCACCGGCGAAGCGAGCAGACTCGCGTGCCCAAATTCATTCATGACCTAGGGAGGTCAAGATGTTTGCAAAAAGCTGTAGGCAGCGGTCGAAGCCCCGTGCGGTGACAGGCATGACGGCACTGGCTGCACTGGTGGTCGTTCTGTTTTCGGGCAGCGGTTATGCTGCTTCGCTTTCCATCACCGAGGCGAAATGGGATCGCGGAGACCGCGAACTCAAGGTCCGGGGCCGAGGTGCCGACGGACGCACGGTGACGGTCACAGACGCCAGCACCGGCGTCACCATGGGTAGCCGGCGGGTGGATGACGAAAGATGGAAGGTGGAACGCGATGATCCGCCCACTGTCCCCTGCCGCGTGCGCGCCCAGCAGTCTGATGGCGCCGTGGTCGAGCGGGACGTGGAAGACCGCCCGTCGAGCTGCAACGCCGCACCGACTCAGCCAAGCGTGAGCGTCAACGACGTGACCGTAGCCGAGGGCGGAACGGCGAACTTCTCCGTCACGCTGTCGGCGCCTTCCAGCCAGACGGTGACAGTGGTTGTGTCCACGGCGAACGGCACCGCCGCCGCCCCTGGAGACTTCACTGGGCGGAGCAACGTCACGGTCACCTTCCCGGCGGGAAGCACCAACCAGAGCTTCGCCGTGACCACCGTCAACGACACGGTGGTGGAGAACACGGAAGCCTTTAGCGTGAACCTGAGCGGCGCCACCAATGCCACCATTGCCGACGCCCAGGGCACGGGCAGCATCACCGACAATGACCAGCCTGTCGCACTGCCCAGCATGACGGTGAGCGATGTGACCGTCGCGGAGGGAGGCACGGCCAATTTCAGCGTCACCCTTTCCGCGGCGTCTGCCCAGACAGTGACAGTGGTTGTGTCAACGGCGAACGGCACCGCCTCCGCTCCGGGCGACTTCACCGCCCGCAGCAACGTGACCGTGAGCTTCCCGGCGGGGAGCACGACCCAAACCTTCGCGGTCAGCACCGTCAACGACACGGCGGTGGAGTCCACGGAAAACTTCTCCGTCAACCTGAGCGGCGCGGTGAATGCGACCATCGCTGACGGGCAGGGATTGGGCACCATCAACGACAACGACACGGCGCCCCAGGCGAGCCTCTCGGTCAACGACGTGACGGTGACCGAAGGCAACTCGGCGACGTTCACGATCACGCTTACCGAGCCGAATGCTTCCCAGGTGACTGTGGTCTTTGCCACCGGCAACGGAACCGCCGCCGCACCGGGTGACTTCACCGCAGTTTCCAACCGCACCCTGACCATACCCGCGGGGCAGACCAGCGTGACGACCCAGGTGGTGACCAGCAACGACACGGTCTCGGAAACCACAGAGACCTTCAACGTGGTCCTGAGCAACGCGGTCAACGCGACCATCGCCGACGGCCAGGGTGTGGGCACCATCACCGACAACGACTTCACCAGCGCTGCCCAGGCCCACGCCACGATGACGACGTACGACGGGCCCCAGACCTGTATCGCATGCCACGCGTCACAGGCCCTCGCGATGCACGGCTCGGTACATTACCAGCAGAACGGGCCCACCGACTTCGTGACCAACATCGCCGGTCTGGCGGGCGAGGGTCCGGCAGGCAAGCCCTCCGGCGTCAATGCCGTCATCGGCATCAACACCTATTGCGGTACCCATGAAAACTCGCCGCGCTTCACCTGCGCCGGCTGCCACGTGGGCAATGGCCGCTTCCCGAAGACGCCGGGGGAACTCGCCGGTCTGGGCAACGGTACCGCACCGACGCCGTCAAACCTCAATGCCGCCCAGCTTCAGGAGCTCGCCAACATCGACTGCCTGACCTGCCACCAGCAGACCTACAAGCGGTTCCCGGATTGGACCGCCGGTGGCGCCGGGTTCACCGATCTGACTCTGCTGAACGTGGCCCTGGATTCAAACGGGCTGTTGATTCCGGCGCCGGGTCAGTCGGTGACGCGCACCGGGCTGGCAGGCATTCCAAACGTGGATCCGAACACACTGGACTTCATGTTCCGTCCCTCCGGCGCGCCGGGCAGCCTGATTCCGTTGCCCGCTGGTGCGCCCCAGGGTCCCATGACGCTCACCACCGAGCAGGCCGCCCAGCAGGTCCATGCCACCACCCGTCAGTCGTGCCTGAACTGCCACGCGGGGGCGGGAGGCGCCAACGGTGCCAAGCGCGGCGATCTCTCCACCCTCAACGCCGCCAGCACCGACAACAACCTGGACCGGCACATGAGCATGGGCGCGGGCGGGTCCAACATGACCTGCTCCAGCTGCCATAACGTGAACGACGCGTCGGGCAACTCCATCCATCGCGTGCGCGGCCGGGGTCTCGACCTCCGGGCCAACGACCACGCGACCCGCTTCACCTGCGACAGCGCGGGCTGCCACAACGCTTCCACGGTCCACAACAGCGTCACCAACGGCGCGACGTTTGCACGCCACGTCAACAAGGTGGCCTGCCAGACCTGCCACATCCCGGGCTACGGCAAGGGCGTGGCGACAGAGATCGCCCGGGATTGGCAGAAGCCCCATGTGACCCAGACGGCGTGCAACGGCCGTGGCGGATGGCTGCCCGAAGAGACCAAGAGCAGCACGGCTACACCGCCGGTGCCGGTCATGCCCAGCTACCAGTGGTTTGATGGCACCAGCCAGGTGTATTACCTGGGCGAGTCGCTGGCGGACACGCCCACCAAGCCGCTGCCGGCGAACATCGCGACGCTGTTCAGCATGCCCGCCGGCACGTCCGCCTATGTCATGGGTCGTCCAAACCCCAACCCTGACAACGCCACCACGCGGGTCACGGGGGCGGGCAACAACGCGGCCAAGATCTACCCGATGAAGGAGCATTGGGGCAAGCTGGCGCGCAACACCGCCAACAACACCCTGGTCCCGCACTCGACCTTCGAGTTCTTCCGGACCGGCAGTTTCTGCCGCGGGGTGGCCGTGGGGCTCGGGATGAACGCGGACACGGCTTGCGGGACTGGCCAGAACACCGGGGTGCCGTCGGGAGCGCAGGTGGTTCCGGTGCACACCTACCAGACCATCAACCACGGCGTCGAGCCGCGGGCCAATGCCCTGGGCGCCAACAACACCTGCGGTACCTGCCACGATGTGGCCATCTCCGGGTTCACGACCGGCAAACCCCTGCGCATGTTCCTGGAGAGGGATATGGGATATGCGGTGACACGCTCCGGCATCACCGTGGGAGCCAACGGCACCGTCACCTGCAGCAACATTGGCTGTCATGGCGGAGAGACCGGCAACTTCACCAACATCCACTCGCGCAGCAACCACAGGAACGCCGGCTGCAATGCCTGTCACGGGCAGATAACCGGCCGGTGATCTGAAGACCTGCCATTCCGGCGGCTCCGCCGCCGGAAATTGCAACCGGGCCCGGACGGAGACGTCCGGGCCTGTTGTTTTCAGGGGGTGAGAAAGGCGGTCAGCCCTTGAGGCGATGGATGCGCACCACTTCCGGAATCCGGCGCAGGCCGCGCATGATTTCCGCCAGGTGCACCCGGTGCCGGACCTGAAGCGTGAAGTGCATGGTGGTGTGGTCGCCGCTGCCTTCCACCGTCACGTGCTCGATGTTGGAGCCGTGCTCCGCGATCTCCGCCGCGATCTTGGCCAGCACGCCCTGCTGGTTGGCGGCCAGCAGCCGGATGCTGACGTCGAAAGGCTTGGTGATGGCGGCGTCCCACTCCACATCCAGCCACTTTTCCGGATCCGGCCGGGTCTTGCCGATCACGGGGCAGTCATGGGTATGAACCACCAGCCCCTGGTCCTTCTTGATGAGGGCGACGATGGGGTCACCGGGGATGGGCCGGCAGCAGCGGGCAAACTGGATGGCCATGCCTTCCGTGCCCCGGATGATGATGGCGTTCACCGGCCTGGCCTCCGGCTGCTGGGATTCCTGGGGCTGCGCCAGGCGCCTCGCCACCACCACCGACAGGCGCTTGCCGAGGCCGATATCGGCCAGCACCTGGTGCCGGGATTTGGCGCTGGTTTCCTTCAATAGCCGCTCCCAGCCTTCCTCGCTGACTTCCGACAGCCGGGTGTTCAGGGCGGACAAGGCCTGGTCCAGCATCCGCTCGCCGAGTTGCTGGGACTCCTCGTACTGCATGGTGCGCAGGTAGTGGCGGATGTTGGAGCGCGCCTTGCTGGTGGTCACGAAGGTGAGCCAGGCCGGATTGGGCTTGGCGTGGGACGCGGTGATGATCTCCACCCGGTCCCCGTTCCTGAGCTCGGTGCGCAGCGGCATCAGCTCGTAGTTGATCTTCACCGCGACGCACCGGTTTCCGATGTCGGTGTGCACCGAGTAGGCGAAGTCCACGGCGGTGGCGCCCCGCGGCAGCGCCAGGATCTTGCCCTTGGGCGTGAACACGTAGACCTCGTCCGGGAACAGGTCCACCTTGAGGTGCTCCAGGAACTCCACCGAGTCGCCGGTCTTGGCGAGCATTTCCATCAGGCTCTGGAGCCACTGGTGGGTCTTGCGGTGCAGCTCCGTGAGGGACTCGTCCGAGCTCTTGTAGAGCCAGTGGGAGGCCACCCCCGCGTCTGCGATCTTGTGCATCTCCGAGGTTCGGATCTGCACTTCGATGGGCGTGCCGAAGGGGCCGAACAGGGTGGTGTGGAGGGACTGGTAGCCGTTGGCCTTGGCGATGGCGATATAGTCCTTGAACTTGCCGGGTATCGGCTTGTAGAGCGTGTGCAGGGCGCCCAGGGCCAGATAGCAGGACGGCACATCCTTCACGATCACGCGGAACCCGTAAATGTCCAGCACCTCCGAGAACGTGAGCTGCTTCTCGACCATCTTGCGGTAGATGCTGTAGAGGTGCTTTTCCCGCCCCTGCACCTCGGCCTCGATGCGATGCTCCCTGAGCTGCTTCTGCATCGCTTCCAGGGTCTTGCCCACCACCTCCCGGCGGTTGCCCCGGGCCGACTTGGTGGCCTTGGCCAGGACGCGGAAGCGATTCGGGTATAGATAGCGGAAAGAGAGGTCCTGCAGCTCCTGGTACAGGTGATGCAGCCCGAGACGGTTGGCGATGGGGGCGTAGATGTCCAGGGTCTCCTGGGCGATGCGCCGTCGCTTCTCGGCGCTCATGGCCTCCAGGGTACGCATATTGTGGACGCGGTCCGCGAGCTTGATCAGCATCACCCGCACGTCCCGGGACATGGCCAGGAGCATCTTGCGGAAGCTCTCGGCCTGGGCCTCTTCCTTGCTCTGGAACTCGATGCGAACCAGCTTGGACACACCGTCCACCAGGTCGGCGATGGTCTTGCCGAAACGGCTGGCGAGTTCAGCCTTGGTGACGCGGGTGTCCTCGGTGACGTCGTGCAGGAGAGCCCCCATCAGGGCCTGCACGTCCAAACGCAGGTCCGCCAGGATGCGGGCCACCGCCACCGGGTGGGTGATGTAGGGCTCCCCGGAAACCCGGAACTGGCCGCGGTGGGCTATCTCCGCGAACTCGTAGGCGGCGCGCAGCTTCTCCACGTCGCCTGCCTTGAGGTATTCCGATACCTCCCCGGCAAGCTCCCGGAATTCGGGTTCCTGGGCCGCCGCCGGCTGCGCCTCGGCTTCCGTGGTCCTGGTCTTGGCCAGGAAGGGAAGGTCGGGGAGGCGGAAGCCGGCAATCTGCATGGGCTTGATGGGTCCGTCTGAGGACCCGTGGCGCTAGGCCTGGCCGCGGTTCAGGATCTCCGGGCCTACCTTGCCGGTGGCGATTTCCCGGAGGGCGATGACGGTGGGCTTGTCGCGCTCCGCGTCCACCAGCGGGCTCGCGCCCAGGGTCAGCTGGCGCGCCCGGTAGGCGGCCGCCAGGGTCAGTTCAAAACGGTTGGGAATCAGCTTCAGCGCATCGTCCGCGGTCACGCGTGCCATAAGAGTCGCTCACTTCAGTTGGTTGAACAAATCGCCATGGCGCGCTGCCTGCCGCGCCAGACGCAGGCGTTGGGCTCGGACGATGCTTGCCATGTCCTGCAAGGCCTCGTCCAAGTCATTGTTAATGATAGCATAGTCGAACTCTCCCACGTGGCCCAGTTCCTCCCGCGCTGCCTTCAGCCGGCGGGCGATCACTTCGGGGCTGTCCTGACCCCGTCCCCGGAGCCGCGCTTCCAGCACCTCGAGGGAGGGGGGCAGCACGAAGATGCCGATGCAATCCGGGAACAGCTTCCGCACCTGGGCCGCGCCCTGGGTGTCGATTTCCAGCACGATGTCCCGTCCTCCGGCCATTTCGTCCCGTACCCAGCGGTGGGAGGTTCCGTAGAGGTTTCCGTAAACCTCCGCGCTCTCGAGAAAGTCGCCCTGCGCCGCCATTTCCAGGAAGCGCTCCCGGCTCACGAAGTGATACTCGCGCCCGTCCGCCTCGCCCGGCCGCGGCGCCCGGGTCGTATAAGAGATGGACAGCCGCACCTGCGGGTCGTTCGCCACCAGCCCCCGCACCAGGGTGGTCTTGCCGGCGCCGGAGGGCGCGCTCACCACGAAAAGGCTGCCGGCCATGGCGTCACTCGATGTTCTGGATCTGCTCGCGCATCTGCTCGATGAGCACCTTGATCTCCATGGATACTCGGGAAATCTCGGTGTCCACCGACTTGGAGCCGAGGGTGTTGGCCTCGCGGTTCAGTTCCTGCATCAGGAAATCGAGCCGCTTGCCCACGGTGCCACCCACCCGGAGGATGCGGCTCAACTCGTCCAGGTGCGCGTTGAGGCGGGAAAGCTCCTCGTCCACGTCGATCTTGGAGGCAAACAGGGTGATCTCCTGGCGCAGCCGGTCGTCGTCCAGGTTCGCCATCGCCTCCCGCACCCGGCTGGCCAGCTTCTCCTCGAAGGCGGTGATGAGGCCCGGGATGCGCGGGCCGACCGTGGCGGCCACTTCCCGCAATTTCCCGGCCCGCTCCGCGATCATGGCCTTCAGCTTTTCGCCTTCCCGCTGGCGCGTGGCGGTGAGCTCGCCGACGGCGGTTTCCAGGAGCTCCATGGCCGACTCGCGCAGGCTCTCCACCGGCAGGGACTCGGGGCCGAACATGCCCGGCCAGCGCAGGACGTCCACCACCCGCAGGAGCTGGGCTTCCGGGATGACCGCCTGCACCTCCCGGTTGAAGGCGGCGAGCCGCTGGAGGATCTCCGGCGTCAGCTGGCCCGCCGTTTGCGCCGAGGGAAGGACGGCGAAGCCCACGCGGCAGTCCACCTTCCCCCGGTGGAGGCGCCCCGCGAGAATCTCGCGCATGGCCGGCTCCATGGGCCGCAGCTCGTCGGGCATCCGGAACTGGATGTCGAGATAGCGGTGATTCACCGAGCGCAGCTCAAGACTCACCGTGCCGAAAGGAAATTCCCGGGTCACCGACGAATAACCCGTCATGCTGCAAATCATGCGGTCTCCTACCCGGGTGATCTAGAATATGCGCGACAGGCGCAAACGACAGAGAAGACAGACGAGCGCAAACGATAGCATAGTTCGCCCGCCCGGGGGCGCGCCGAGGGCGCCCCGGAGCAAGCCTCCCATGGAATTTTCCATCTCCCAGGTCAGCCGCATCGGAAAGCGCGATATCAACGAGGATCGCGCGGCTTACACGCGCACGCCGGAAGCGCTGCTGATGGTGGTGGCGGACGGCATGGGCGGGCACCTGCACGGGGAGGTGGCGGCGCAGACCGCCATCGACACCCTCGCCCAGGCCTTTGAGCGCGAGGCGAGGCCGAAGCTGGACGATGTCGCCGCATTCCTGTCATCGGCCCTGATGGCCGCCCACGGGGCGATCGTGCACCAGGCCCTGGTGGAGGAACTGGACGACATTCCGGGAACCACCTGCGTGGCCTGCGTGATCCAGGACGGCCTGGCGTTCTGGGCCCACGCGGGAGATTCCCGGCTCTACCTGGTGCGGGGCGGCGGCGTGCTCGCCCGCACCCGCGACCACTCCCTGGCGCGCCAACTGGCCGATCTCGGCGACATGGACGATGCCGAGGCGGACATGCTGCCCGGGAAGAACGTGCTCTACAACAGCCTGGGAGGCTACAAGGGGCCGCGCATTGAGCTTTCAGAGCCGGCCGCCCTGCAGCCCGGCGACGCGCTGCTGCTCTGCTCCGACGGCCTCTGGGGATCGCTTGCGGACCGCGAGATCGCCGAGGGGATTTCCCAGGGCTCGTTGTCCGCGGCGCTGGCCCGTCTGGCGAAGGAAGCCGAGGCGAGGGGCGGGTACGACTCGGACAATGTCACCGGGCTTGCCGTGCGCTGGGGTGTCACCGAGAAGGACGGCGCGCCGGCCCGCGCGGGAGAGCTGGTGTCGGCCGGGTAGCGCCGCGGGCTGCGCTATAATCCGCCCCTCCCAATCCCAGGAGTTCGTCATGAGACCCAGCGGCCGGCGCCCGGAAGAGCTGCGCCCCGTGCGCATTACCCGCCATTACACCAAGCACGCGGAAGGCTCGGTGCTGGTGGAATTCGGCGACACCCGGGTGGTTTGCACCGCGAGCGTGGACGAGAAGGTCCCCGGCTTCCTCAAGGGGCAGGGGCGAGGGTGGCTCACCGCGGAGTACGGCATGCTCCCGCGCTCCACGGGCAGCCGCATGGACCGGGAGGCGGCCCGCGGCCGCCAGACCGGCCGCACCCAGGAAATCCAGCGCCTCATCGGCCGCGCGTTGCGCGCGGTGGTCGCGCTGGACCGGCTCGGCGAGCGCACCATCCAGATGGATTGCGACGTGATCCAGGCCGATGGCGGAACCCGCACCGCCAGCATCACCGGCGCGTACGTGGCGCTGCACGACGCCATCGGGCAGCTCCTGGCGCGGCAGGTCCTCAGGGAATCCCCGATCCTGGATCATGTGGCGGCGGTGTCGGTGGGCGTTTACGACGGCGTCCCGCTGCTGGACCTGGACTACGCCGAGGACTCGGCCTGCGACACCGACATGAACGTGGTCATGACCGGCCGCGGCGGGCTGGTGGAAGTGCAGGGCACCGCCGAGGGCGAGCCCTTCAGCCGGGACCAGATGGACGTCATGGTGGACCTCGCCCAGGGCGGCATCCGCGAGCTCATCAGCATTCAGAATCTCGCCCTCGGACTCAGCTGACCACAGAGACACAGAGAAGATCAAAGTCAATTAACACAAAGGACACCAGGAGCACCAAGGAGAAGAGTCAGAGAAGCCTGAAGTTTTGTGCATGCAGTGCTTCTTGAACTGGCCTTTCTCTGTGCCTCCGTGTCCCTGTGGTGAGATGCCGTGAAGAAAATAGTCATCGCCAGCAACAATCCCGGCAAGCTGCGGGAGATCCAGGCCCTGCTGGCGCCCCTCGGCCTGGAGGTGCTGCCCCAGTCCGCATTCAACGTGACCGAGGCGGAGGAGCCCCATCACACCTTTGTCGAGAACGCCCTGGCCAAGGCGCGGCACGCCAGCGGGATCGCGGGGCTGCCGGCCCTGGCGGATGATTCCGGCATTTGCGTGGAAGCCCTGGAGGGCGCGCCGGGTGTCTATTCAGCCCATTACGCCGGCTTCCCCAAGTCCGACGAGCGCAACAACCGGAAGCTGATCCAGGACCTGCGGGGCAAGGCCGATCGCCGGGCCCACTACTACTGCGTGATGGTGCTGATCCGCCACGCGGACGATCCCGAGCCCCTCATCGCCGAGGGACGCTGGCAAGGCGAGGTAATCGACGAGCCCAGGGGCGCGGGAGGCTTTGGCTACGATCCCTACTTTCTGCTGCCCGACCGCGGCAGGACCGCCGCCGAGCTTTCCGCGGAAGAGAAGAACCGGGTGAGCCACCGGGGACAGGCGCTGCGCCGCCTGCTGTCGGCCCTGCAGGAACGGGGTTGGCAGGGCTGACCCGCTGCGCCTGGGGTTGGCGCCATGCCTGAGATCCGCCTGAGAGGCGCCGCCGCGGGCGGCATCGCCCTCGCCGCGCTTCCGCCCCTCGCCCTCTATGTGCACGTGCCCTGGTGCGTGCGCAAGTGCCCCTACTGCGATTTCAATTCCCACGAGGCAAGGGGCGCCATCCCCGAGGAGCAGTTCCTCTCCGCCCTGGAGCGGGACATGGAGGCTGCTTTGCCCCTGGTATGGGGGCGCAAGGTGTACACGGTGTTCTTCGGCGGGGGCACCCCGAGCCTGCTTTCGGCGCGGGCGGTGGAAGGCATCCTGTCCGCGGTGCGCGCGCGCTTTCAGCTGGACCCCGCGGCGGAGATCACCCTGGAGGCCAACCCCGGCACGGCGGAGGCCCAGAAGTTCGCCGGTTACCGCGCCGCCGGGGTCAACCGGCTGTCCCTGGGGATCCAGAGTTTCGACCCCAGGTGCCTGCGGGCCCTCGGCCGCATCCATGACGGCCGGGAGGCCCTGGCCGCCGTGGAGATGGCCCGGCGCCATTTCGACAACTTCAACCTGGACCTGATGCACGGCCTCCCCGGACAGACCGCCGCGGAGGCCGAATCGGACATCGCGCGGGCCCTGGCCTTCGACCCAACCCATCTCTCCGCCTACCAGCTCACCCTCGAGCCCAATACCGCCTTCCATCGCGCGCCGCCTGCGCTGCCGGCGGAAGCGGCCCTGGCGGAGATCGAGGCCGCTTTTCAGGAGCGGCTCGCCAGCAGGGGCTACCGGCGCTATGAAACCTCGGCCTATGCCCGGGCGGGCAGCGAGTGCCGGCACAACCTCAACTACTGGCGCTTCGGCGACTATCTCGGCGTCGGTCCCGAGGCTCACAGCAAGCTCAGCTTTCCGGACCGGGTACTGCGCCAGGCGCGCCCCAAACACCCCAGGGAATACCTCGCCCGGGCAGGGAGCGGCAATCCCGTGCAGTCGGAGCAGGAGGTGGCCGCCGCGGACCTTCCCTTCGAGTTCATGATGAACGCCCTGCGGCTGACCGAGGGTTTTCCGGCTGCCCTGTTCGAGGAGCGGACCGGCCTGCCCATCACCGTTGCCCGGGGTCCTCTGGATTCGGCCGCCGAAAAGGGACTCATCGAGCGCGACGGTCTCCGCATCGCCCCCACCGAACTCGGCCGGCGCTTCCTCAACGACCTGCTGCAGTTGTTTCTTCGCTCCTGAACCGGGGCGTTCGGCGGGGCATGCTAGAATCGCGGCCCGTTTCCAACTGCCAGGGAGTCAACCATGAGCGAGCGCATCCTGTTCAAGACCGGCGAGGCCACCGTGTTTGCCAAGGAGGGCCAGTACACCGACGCCATGCCCGAAGTGCTGATCGGGGACGTGGGCGGCCCCGTGGGCCAGGCGTTTGCCAACATGATGGCCCAGAGCGCGGGCCACACCTGCATGTTCGCGGTGCGCGCCTGCAACTACCAGGTGCGCCCGGCCACCATGATGGCCACCAAGGTGACCATCAAGAACAGCGCCTACATCAACCTGTTCGGCGGCGTCGTCCAGTCGGCCACCGCGGACGCGGTGGTGGACTGCGTGGCGGAGGGCATCCTGCCCAGGGAACAGGCCGACAACCTGTGCATCATCTGCCTGATCTGGCTCGACCCGCGCTGCGCCAAGGATCCCAACCTGGATTACGACGACCTCTACCGCACCAACTACGAGGCCACCAAGCTGGCCATTGGCCGGGCCATGCGCGGCGAGCCTACCGTGGACGAGCTGATAGCCTCCCGCAAGACCGTCAAGCACGACATGTTCGACCAGGCCACCGGTAAGTGGCTGTGACGCGGGCTCGCGTGACGCGCTAGCGTCGGCCCGGAGGTTCCTCGCGGCCCCGGAGAAAAAACAGGGCGGCGATCACCAGAGGCACCCAGACCCACTCGCTGTGCTCGGTGAGGGCGAGCAGGGCGGCCGGCAGGTCCTGCTCGAAGTAGTGTCGGGCGGCTGCGTCGTTGGCATGGCGGGCGATGGCGAGGCCGCCGATGGCGTATTCCCGGGCCACTGCCAGCCCGCCCAGGGCCGCATGCCAGCCCACCGCACCGCCGCCCAGGGCGAGAACGCCGAGTGCCATTCCACCGAGGGCGATGACGGCCAGGGACATGCCGCCGAAAGCGAAGCCCCCCAGGGCGACCCCGCCCAGGGCGAAGGCGCCCACGCCCACCCCGCCGATGCCCACCAGCACGCCCAGGGCCACATCGCCCACGGCGATCCACCCCCGGGCCACGCCACGCCTCACCACGCCATTCTCCACGCGGCTCATGGCCACATGGATCAGGGGCAGTCCCAGGAAGGTTCTGCGGCTTCGGTACTCCATGGCGGGGATTCTAGACCCCCGCGGGGAGGTCAGGCCCGGCGGAAAATCACGTCCCACACCGGATGGCCCAGACCCAGGCCCCGGCTCTCGAACTTGGTGAGGGGCCGGTAATCCGGGCGGGGCGCGAAACCGCTCGCGGTGTTTACCAGCAGCGGCTCGGCGCCCAGGGTGACGAGGATGTGCCGCGCGTACTCCTCCCAGTCGGTGGCGGCATGCAGGATGCCCCCGGGCTTGAGCCGCTCCGCCAGCAGCGCCACGAACGGGGCCTGGATCAGGCGCCGCTTGTGGTGGCGTTTCTTGGGCCAGGGATCCGGAAAGAAGATGTGCGCCGCGTCCAGGGAGGCGGGCGCGATCATGTGTTTGACCACATCCACCGCGTCGTGCTGGATGATCCGCACGTTGGCGAGTTCCAGTTCCCCGATTCTCCGCAGCAGGCTGCCGACGCCCGGGGAATGCACCTCCACCGCCAGGTAGTCATTCTCCGGGTGGGCCTGGGCCATGGCCGCCGTCCCCTCGCCCATGCCGAACCCGATCTCGAGGATGCGGGGCGCGTGCCGCCCGAACGCCGCGTCGAGGTCGAGGGCGGTTGCCGAAAAGGGAATGCCGAAGCGCGGCATGAGTTCCGCGCGGGCCCGCCGCTGGGCGTCTGTCATGCGCCCCTGGCGCAGCACGTAGCTCCGGATCGGGCGCGCCCCGGACATGGCTGCCTCGCGGGGCGTCACGCTACCTTGTGCTGGCCCGCGGGGGTGATGAGACCAGTGGTGGGGGAACTGGGCGAAGCGCTGTAGAGCTTCTTGGGCATGCGGCCGGCGAGCCAGGCCTCGCGGCCGGCCTCCACCGCCTTGCGCATGGCCGAGGCCATCATCACGGGATCCCGGGCCAGGGCGATGGCGGTGTTCATGAGCACCCCGTCGCAGCCCAGCTCCATGGCGATGGCGGCGTCGGAGGCGGTGCCCACCCCGGCGTCCACCAGCACCGGCACCTTGGCGTTGGCGATGATGATCTGCAGGTTCCAGGGATTCAGGATTCCCATGCCGGACCCGATCAGGGATGCCAGGGGCATCACTGCGCAGCAGCCGATCTCCTCCAGCTGCTTGGCGATGATGGGGTCGTCCGATGTATAGACCATGACGTCGAAGCCCTCCTTCACCAGGGTCTCCGCCGCGCGCAGGGTTTCCACCACGTTGGGGTAGAGAGTGGCCGGGTCGCCCAGCACCTCCAGCTTCACCAGCTTGTGGCCGTCCAGCAGCTCCCGGGCCAGGCGCAGGGTGCGCACCGCGTCGTCCGCGCTGTAACAGCCCGCCGTGTTGGGAAGCAGGGTGAAGCGGGAAGGCGGCAGGGCCTCCAGCAGGCTCGGCTCGTTGGGGTTCTGGCCGATGTTGGTGCGCCGGATCGCCACCGTCACGATCTCCGCGCCGCTGGCGTCCACCGCGGCGCGGGTCTCGGCAAAGTCCTTATATTTCCCGGTGCCCACCAGCAGGCGGGAAGAATAACTCTTGCCGGCAATGGTCAGTCTGTCCATGGCATTCCTCGGATGTCGATGGGGCCCGAAGCCGGGCGAAGGCGGTCAGCCGCCGCCGACGGCGACGACGATCTCCAGCCGGTCCCCGTCCGCCAGGCGCTCCTCGCCGAAGCGGCTGCGGGGCACGATGTCCCCGTTTTTTTCCAGCGCGACCCGCTTCCCGGCCAGCTCCAGTTTCTCCAGAAGCTGGGCTACCGTGAGGGCTTCTTCGAAGTGGCGGTTTTCGCCGTTGACCAGCAGTTGCACGGGATTCGGACGGAAACTTGATTGCTCGGATGGGATTTTAGCATCCCTCCGAAAACTGAGACCGGAGCGGGGGCGCCACGTTCAAAACCCGGCGGGAATCGGGTAGACTTGGCCTCCCCGCCCGGGTGTAGTTCAATGGTAGAACATCAGCTTCCCAAGCTGAATACGTGGGTTCGACAACCGGACATCCGGTGAATGTCCGGTTGGACGCCAAACGCCCCAGGGTGGTTGGCGGTCCCGATCGGCGCTGCCGCGAGGGATGGACGGACCGCGGAGGCAACGCGGGACGGCCACAATCCCATCACCCGTGATGGGAAGCAGTGAGAGCAAGGTACAAGCGGGTGTAGTTCAATGGTAGAACATCAGCTTCCCAAGCTGAATACGTGGGTTCGATTCCCATCACCCGCTCCAGATCGGAAAACGCCCCCTCGCGGGGCGTTTTCTTTTGTGATGAGCCGGGCCGCTGTCCTGACCCTGCGCAGGATGCGGTGCGGCTGCAGACGGCGGGGCGACGGCGGCGTCACTGCTGCGCCGAATTCAGTCCCAGGAAGGTGCCGCCATTGCGCCGCGCCAGTTCCCGCATCAGGGTGGCGAAGCGGACGCCGGTATAGCTGGATTGCGCGGGCGGCGCGAACATGGTGGGGAAACCCACGCCGTGGATGCGTACCCTGCGGTTGCCCCGCGCGTCCGCCCGGTTGAGCTGGTCCACGCGACGCACCACGTCGTCGATGGAGGTGCCGGTGAACTCGTCGCCGAAGACGTAGAGGCTGATCTTGCGGTCGGGCTGGTAGTAGATGCGGATGGCCGCCTCGATCCCCTCCACCGGACTGCTGTTGCTGAATGGCCGCCAGTCCTGCAGGCGCTCCACGATGGCGCGGCGCCGCGCGGGGCTGTCGGGGATCCACTTGCCGGCGTACTGGGAGAACATGAACGCGCCCTCGTCGTTCATGACCTGGATGCCCTTCACCTCGGGATAGAGCCTGAGCGTTTCCTCCAGCTTGCGCCGCATGAGGGGCCAGGCCAGGGACTGCATGCTGCCGGAAGTGTCGATGATGAAGATGATGTATTCGCTGTCCACGGGGATGCCGCCCACCAGCCGCTCCGGCGGCGCTTCGCGGCGCTGGGCGAGGAGCCTCTTCATCTCTTCGCTGAGCTGCTGCTGGGCCAGGGCCAGCTGGTCGCGGATGCGGTTCTGCACAGCCGCCGTGTCGCTGGCCGCCCGATGGCGCCCCTGGATGGTGGTGAGCTCATCCCGGTAGCGGGCCACCAGCCGCTCGGCGCTAGCGATTTCGGACTGCCGGGCGTCCGACTCCGCCTGCATGTCATTGATCCTCCCATCCAGCTCCGCGCGCTCTTCCTCCAGGACCCGCAGTTCGGCGCGCAGGGTCTCGGCGTCGCGCACCACCAGCTGGGGCTCCGCCCCGCGGGCGATGACGAACAGCAGCAGGATGGCGCCAAAGCCGCAGAAAATGGCATCGAGAAAGGAGAGCCCGATGCCTTCCATCTCGCGCCTGCGCCGCCGGCTCATGGCCAGTCCTCCGCCGGACTGAGCAGCGATCCGCGGCTTACCTGGGCCAGCCGCCAGAAGGCGGCGGCGGCCATGGGGTCGCCTTCCACCGGCAGCAGGATCACGTTGACGGGCACGCCGCGAGGCAGCGCCTCCAGGGCGCTGTCGAAGAAATCCAGGCGCTGCTCGCCCGAAATCTTGTAGCGCAGGCCGGGCTCGCGGTCGATGGTGGGAAGTCCGTCGGTGACCAGGAACACGTTGTCGGGCCGGGGCTCCAGGCTGTTGATGACGCTGAGGGCGTGGTAGAGGCTGGTGCCGCCGGCGGGGACAATCTTCTTGGTGGCTTCCACCGCGCCGTTGAGCACGGCCGGGTCTCCGGCGCCCAGCCAGCGTCCCGCGCTTCCCGCCGTCACCGGTTCCGCGCGCTCGCCGAAGCCGTAGATCTGGAAGCTCGAGCCTGCCGGGATCTGGGTCGCGATCCAGTCCACGGTGGCGAGGGCCCGCCGCCACTTGGCGGCGCGGCGCTGCTGATCGGCCGGCAGGTTGCGCAGGCGCACGATGTCCACGATGCGCTCGGCCAGCATGCTGGCGGAGGTGTCCAGCAGGATCAGGATGCGCTGGCCGCCGACCTTGAGCCCGCTCAGATACTGCCGGTCGCCCTCGCCGGGGAAGGCGCGCAGGCGGTCTCCCTCGCGGGCGCGCTGCCGGGCGCCGCCCTCGAGGCGCTTGCGTTCTTCCTCGATGGACTTGAGGTCCGACTTGAGCCGGTCGAGATGCGCCTCCCGGGCGACGCTGTCGGTTTCGAGTTTCGCCAGGTCGTAGCGCTGGCCGGCGATGTTTTCGGTCAGTTGCGCGGCCTGGGCCAGCAGCCGCGCGCGCCGCGTGTCGCTCTGCTCCAGGCTCGCCTCAAGGGTCGCTGCCTGCTGGCGGCCGCTCAGCACCTCGCGCTGGACGGCGTCCACCTGGCGCTGGATGGCGTTCGTGGCCTCGCGCCGCTGCATCAGCGAGTTGTGGCTGAGGATGAGAAACAGCAGCACCACCGCCCCGAAGCCGCAGAGAATCGCGTCGATGAACGACAGGCTGAGGGTGGTGAGGGGGCGGCGCTTCATGGCGCGCGGCTAGCTGGTGCGCAGGTGCCGGATCAGGCGGTCGTTGACGTAGCTTTCGCTGTCCAGCACCAGCCGCTCCTGGGCGAGCTGGAGCTGATGGACCAGGAACATGAGCACGATGCTGAGGAGCAGGGCGATGAGGGTCGAGTTGAAGGCGGTCCCCAGGTTCTGGGTGACGCCGGTGATGTCGCCCTGCACCGCCCGGTGGGCGAGCCCCAGGGCGTTGCCGATGCCGCGCACGGTTCCGATGAAGCCGATGGAGGGAATCGCCCAGGCGATATAGCGGATCTGGGCCAGCTCGGAGTCCAGGCGTTCGCCCTCGCTCTCGCACAGGGAACTGGTGGCGGAGGCTGCATCCTGCACGCTGGCGGTGGTTTCAAAGCGCGTGACGGCCTGGAACATGGCCCGCGGCAGAAGCAGGTTGCGGAGGGCGGGTTTCAGCGAATCGAGAGGCTTCAGATAGCGCCGGGCGTCCTCCGGGAGGATCTTGATGCCCTCGGCGAGAGGGAGCAGTTCGTTATCCAGCAGCGCGCGCTCCCGCAGCACCACCACCCATTTGTAGCCCAGGATGGCGATGGCCCAGAGCATGAGCACGAAGCAGGCTTCCTGCTCGTAGTCCTTGAGGACCACGTAGATCGAGGCCGGCACCTCCGCGTCCGGCTGCTGGGCCACCAAGGCCTTCTGCTCGGCGAGGTCGGCCTCGGCCTGGGGACGCACCACGGAGACATAGGTCCCGTGCACCAGGATCACCGCGAAGACGAGGGCGAAGAACTGGTACACGAACTCGACGGGAAAGTGCCTGAACATGAATGTCCTCGCGGGCGGCGGAATGCCTGCAGTTTAGCGGTTGGGGCGTTGATGCGCTGCCAATGGATGTTTGCGGGATCAGATGTCCACGGGAAAGGAGACGGGTGCGTCCAGCCGCGGCCGCTCCTCCTGGCGTTCCTTTTTCTTCGGGTCCCCCTCTGCCGGAGGCTGCGGTTCCTGCTTCTCCCGGGCGTCCCGCGGCTTTTCGGGAGCGGGCGGCGGCTTGGGCTCCGGCGCCTGGGCCGCGGCCGGGAGGGCGGCGCCGAGAAGGCCGGTCATCCCGGCCACCACCAGCCACCGTCTCCCGCCCGTACATACGGTGCTCACGGCGCGGCCTCCGTCGCATACCGGGCGCAGCGGAACCCCACGTCGGGCCGCGGCCCGCTGCCATAGTCCCGGTAGGTCCAGCGCAGGGCGCTGACGCTGGCCTGCATCCAGCTCGACCCGCGGATCACGTGGTGCTTCCCGCTCCCCGGCCCGGCGGGATCCGTCTCCGGCTTGCCGGCCACGGGAATGCCGTAGAAGTCGTGGACCCACTCGGCGGCGTTTCCGGCCAGGTCGTAGAACCCGGCCGGGCTCGCCTTGAAGCGGCCCACCGGCGCGGTGCCGGCAAAACCGTCGTCGTAGTCGCTCAGGGTGTCGGCCAGGATTCCGGCCACCGAGCGGTCGGCGAAATTGCCGCTGCCCGGCGGTGGCGGCAACGCGTCGCCCCAGGGAAAGCGGGCGGGCTGGCGGACGCCCGCGAATCGGGCTGCCCATTCCCACTCCGCTTCGGTGGGCAGGCGGAAGCCGCGTCCCAAGGGCAACGCCGCGGCCATCCCGCCGGCCGTTCCGTAGACCGGGGGAAGCCTGGCCGCGCCGTTGAGGGCATTGCAGTATCCGGCCGCGTCCTCCCAGCTCACGTTGACCACGGGGTTCGGCCCGCCCTCCAGGGACACCGAGTCGAAGCGGCCCGAGCGGTGGGCGGACCGGAATTTCTGGAACTGGGCGTTGGTCACTTCCGTGGCACCGAGGTAATAGGGGCGCAGGAGGCGCACTTCCCGCAGAGATTCATTGGCGCGCTGGCCGGGATCCCGGCGCGAGGCGCCCATGGTGTAACTGTCCGGCCGCACCAGCACCATCACCGTGCCGTCCGGCGCGGTGAAGCGTTCCGGGAGGGCGTCCGCCGGCGCGCCGGCGGCCCGCAGTTTCACGCTGCGGGTCTGCTCGAAGCCGGGTTTGGGCGTGACCCACAGCTGCTCCGGCTGGAAGCCCTCGCGCTGGATCTCCAGCAGGGTCGCCACGGCGGCGAGTTGATGGGTGCCGTGGGCGGGGCCCAGGGGCCGGCCCTCGATGCTGAGAATGGCGTCCCGGGGTTCCACGTTGAGGATGACCCGGCCCTGTTCGGAGTTGAGCGTCACGTTGATGGTCGATTCCTCGCCTGCCCGCAGCCGCGCGGTCCGCGCCGCGCTGGCATAGCCCGCCTTGGAAATCGCGATGCGGTGTTCCCGGCCCGGGGCGAGGGCCAGCGCCGCCGGGGTGGTTCCGGCATAACGGCCGTCGAGGGCGATGCTGGCGCCGGGAGGATCGCTGGCGATGCGCAGGAGCCCGTCAGCGGGCGCCAGGGCCACGGGTCCTACCGTCCGCGCTTCCCCGGCGGCCACCGGGATGGTGTCCTTCCACGTCTTGTGGCCCGGGGCGCGAATTTCCAGGGCGCGGGGTCCCGCGGGCAGTTCCGCCACCAGAGGCAGCGCGCCCAGTTCCTCGCCGTCCACCCACAGCCTGGCGCCGGCGGTGCTGGATTCCACGGTGACCGGGGCGGAGGCAGGAATGAGGGTGGCCGACAGGGTCTGGCGGCGCCCGAGGCCCTCGATGGTGACGCTGCCCGAAAACTCCGCGTAGCCCCGGGCGCGTATGACAATCGGGTGCTCGCCCGCGGCGAGTTCCAGGCCGGAGACAGGCGTGTTCCCTGCCGGGGCGCCGCTCACCAGTACTTCGGCGCCGGCAACGCCCGGCGTTTCCACCGAGAGGTAGCCGGGCAGCTTGTCCAGGGTCAGCGCCACGCTTTGGCGGGTGGCAAGAGAGATTTCAATCTCCCGGTCCAGGGGCCGGTAACCATCACGCGTGGCCCGCAGCCGGTAGCCGCCCGGAAGGGCCAGAAAACCTTCGCCGAGGCGGAGGGCGGGCACCGTTCCATCGAGGCTCAGTTCGTCGGGCGCGGGCTGGATGTCCACCTGGAGCATGCGCGCGGAGAAAACAAACCAGAGGATGACGGCCAGCGCCCCCAGGGCCGCAACGACGTAAACCCCGCGAACGCGCTGCTGGCGCGGCGGGGGCGCGGGCTGCGGCGGAGTCAAAACGGTCCCGGGCGGGCAGGATGCGATGCCGGTGCCGGCATCGGCGGTGAGCAGGAGTGCGTCATCCACCAGGCGCACGGCGAGCGTTTCGTCGCCGATTCGCAACCGGTCGCCGTCGCGCAGCCATTGGGACCCGGCCAGGCGATGGCCGTTGAGGAACACCGGAACCCCGCCGGCGGTGGGTTGCAGGAAGGGCGCGCCGCCGCTCATTCCCAGCCGCGCGCCGGTGCTTCCGCCGGCGCCCGATGGCAGAATCGTCAGCGGCCCCGCCGCCAGGTCTCCCGCTTGCGTGCCGCCCGGGCCCTGCACCCGGACCTTCACACGCGCTCCTCGCAGGCAATGAATACCCGGGGCGCGGGCCCATCGGGCTCCACGGTGACCTCCATCCGCGTGTCCTTGTAGCCGGGCCGGGAGCCGACCAGGGTATAGGTCCCCGGGCTCACGGTCACCTCCCTTGCAAGGAAGCGCCCCAGGGACCCCACCCGGTAGAGCATCACTTCAGTGGCGTTGTCCGAGGTCAGCTGCAAGGTGATCTTCACGCTGGCGCGCACCAAGGCCGCCTCCAGGCGCTGCCGTTCGCGGTCCAGGCGCGGCCCGCCCGCGGTCTCTCCCTCCAGGGACGCCAGCAGGCCCCGTGCCTCGTCCCTCACCCGCGGCGAATAGAGGCGCCGGGGATCGCCCAGGTAACCGTCGATGCGGGCGTGAAGCGCCATCATGCGCTCGCTGCGGGAGATGCCCGCGCGCGCGAAGTCCACCGTCGGATCCACCGCTGCCGCCCGGCGATAGACGGCGAGGGCTTCGTCCCAGCGCTCCTCCGATTCCAGCACGATGCCTTCCCGCTGAAGGCGGGCAAGCTGCTCGCGCTGGAGGCCGTGCCTGGCCCGTGCCAGCCCGTCCGCCGCCGGCGGATCGCCCGGCCTCATCTTGAGTGCCGCGCTGAATGACTGCTCGGCGCCGGCCCAATCCGAGCGCTCCAACTGGGAGAGACCCTGGGTCATCGTGGCGTCAAAACGCTGGGACGCCACGCGGCCATCGAGACGCTTCAGCGCCGCGCCCGCGGGCCCATGCCCGGGATCGAGGGCGAGGGCGGCGGCGTGGGCTTCCCGCGCCTCGGCCAGCTTGCCGGCGCTCTCCCGGGCCTGGCCCGCGGCGTATAGCGCCAGCACCTCGTCCAGCTTTTCCGCGCGGGCGAGGCCCCGGACTGCCCGGGGGTCCTCCGGGTGAATGAGGAGGGCGAGCCGGAACGCCTGCGCGGCCATTGCCGAGGAGCCGGCTTGCAGCGCGGACTCGCCATCGGCAAGGGCCCGCTCGAACACGGCTTCGGCCTGGGCGGCAATCTGCGCCAGGCGGCGGCTGGCTTCCCGGTAGCCCTCCGTGGCGCGGAGGTGGTCCCGGGCGGTGAGCGCGGCCGCGGCTTCTTCGGCCACTTTGCCGGCGCCGGCAAACTCATCCGCCGCCCAGATGGCCGCGCCTTTTGCGCGAAGGGACTCGCTCTCCCCTCGATACCGCGCCGCCGCTTCCTCGGCCAGCAGGCGCTCGCGGACGGTCCGGGAAGCGTCCGCTTCCGTCGCGGCGCGGGCGGCCTCCGGCTTTGGCAGAGGCGTGGTTGCCGCGGCGGGTGGCACCGGCCCGCGGGCGGGTGCCCGCCACTGGGGCAGCAGGACGAACACGAAGGCGGCGAGCGCCAGCATGGCCGCCATGCCCAGCAGCACCCAGCGTCCCGGGACCACGGCGGAGCTGCGTACGCCCATGGGGATGGCGGTGGAGGGGGAGGAATCGCGCTGGGGAGGATGCTTCGGAGAGGGACTCGCCATGGGGCCGGGCGATGGTGGCTTACTGGGCGATTGCGGACTCCTGGACCTGGGGGAGGTCCGCCGGTGTCGCCGCCACCGGCTCGGCGCCGGTCTCGGCCCTGTGCAGCTCGCGCAGGGTCCTGCGCCACTCCGCGTACTGGGCATCGACGGAGCCGGAAAGCGTGAGCGTGTGGCCTTCCACTTCATCCACGATGGGCGCCACGTCCGAGCGGAAGGACACGCCGAGTTCCTTGAGGGCCGCGGCGTGAACCTTGGCGTCGTCGGCGAACTGGCCGCTGGAGCGGAAAGCCTCGAATCCGCCGATGACCAGCAGGTCCCGGGCCGCCTGGGCCCCCGAGGAACCGCCGTTGTTGTTGCTGATCACCACGGCGCCGACGATGGCCAGCAGGCCCAGGGCGCGGCGCTCCCACATCTTGCGCTCCAGGGCGCGCTTCTGGTTGAGCTCGGCAAGATAGGACTTGCGCCAGTTCCAGTAGGGCTCCCGCATGTCGTCGTAAAGATTTCCGTAATGGATGTTCACGGTGTCGATGAACATGTATTCCCGCCCGTGAATCCGGTTCACGCGCTGGAACATGGGGTCGTCGTCGGCCGGCAGGCGGCTCACCTGGGTGCCGCCGTCCTCGTCCTGCGCCAGATAGCTTCCGAAGGCGTCCGGGGCCACGCTGCGGGCGAACTTGAGCTGGGCGACCTGGCGGATCGCGCTCAGCTCCCTGGCGCCGAGCTGCTGGCGGAAAGCCAGCATGTCGTTGGCCACCTGGTTGTAGAAGTCCTGGAACGGGTCGCGATCGGCCCCATTGATCATGGCCCGGTAGCTCTCCTCGGCGGCCTCCGCGGCGTACTCCTTGTGGAACCAGGGGCGGCCGCTGGCGTCCACCACCTTGACCTGTACCCTGAGGGTTTCGCCATTGGACTCGAGCAGCTTGCCCGATACGCTGACGTCCACTTCCTCGGCCCGCGCCGGATAGACCCGCACCGCGCCCCACTGGCCGGTCTGCTGCAGGGTTTTCTTGAGATGGAACGGAATGTAGCGCGCTTCCGCGTCGCGGATTTCCCGGTGCGTTCCCTGGTCGGCGGCGGCCTCGGGGGTGATGGCCTCGGTTTCGAAAACGCGGATGCCCACGTCGAGCAGGGTTTCCTCGGGCAGGGCCCGGGTGGCGTAGATGGCCTCCGTGGCGGACACGGATTGTTTGGCGGGCCCCGTTGCGCAGCCGGCGAGGCCGAGAAAGCCCAGCACCGCGGGAATCATCCACCGCAAGCGCCGCAGGTTTCTCATCCCCGGGTCCCCTGCTTGTATTTGCGGTATTCCTCCCACAGCTTCTTCTGCAGCTCGGGATCGGTTTCCG
>Ga0210362_1455519_pt1 | contig 41310 bp, 36 predicted proteins | sample S625metaT_FD_159713 | JGI IMG/M metagenome (GOLD analysis project Ga0210362, IMG submission 159713) | Metatranscriptome of estuarine sediment microbial communities from the Columbia River estuary, Oregon, United States - S.625 (Metagenome... | ecosystem: Environmental > Aquatic > Marine >... | reverse complement strand
GGCCTCGCAGCGGCCGCCCTTGACGTTGAACGAGAACCGACCCGGCCCGTAGCCCCGGGACCGGGCCTCCGGAACCCCCGCGAAAAGTTCGCGGATCGGTGTGAACAGGCCGGTATAGGTCGCGGGGTTGGAGCGCGGCGTGCGTCCGATGGGGCTCTGGTCCACGCTGATGACCTTGTCGAAAAACTCGGCACCCGAGACAGAATCATGGGGCGCCGGCTCCGTGCTTCCCCCGTAAAGGTGCCGGGCGATCGCGACGTAAAGGGTGTCGTTGACCAAGGTGGACTTGCCGGAGCCCGAAACGCCCGTCACGCACACGAAGAGTCCCACCGGAAGCTTGAGATGCACATGATTGAGGTTGTTGCCGCGGGCCCCCGCCAGGTGCAGCCACCTGTCCCCGCGGGGCCGTAGGCGCTTTCGCGGCAGTGGAATGGCGCGGGTTCCCGCCAGGTACTGCCCCGTCAGGGACGCGGTGTTGGCCTGAACCTGTCCTGGCGTTCCCTCGGCCACCACTTGGCCGCCGTGCTCTCCGGCGCCGGGGCCCATGTCCACGAGATGGTCCGCGGCCATGATGGCGTCAAAGTCGTGCTCCACCACGATGACGCTGTTGCCGAGATCGCGCAGGCTCTTCAGCGTTTGCAGCAGGCGACCGTTGTCGCGCTGGTGCAACCCGATGGACGGTTCGTCCAGGACGTACATGACGCCGGTGAGACCGGATCCGATCTGGCTGGCAAGGCGGATGCGCTGGGCTTCTCCCCCGGACAGCGTGTCCGCCGATCGATTCAGGGAAAGATAATCGAGCCCAACGTCTGTAAGAAAGCGCAGCCGGTTTCCGATTTCCTGGATGATTTTTTCCGCGATGGCGTGCTTGTGGCCCGGCAGCCGTAAGGTCTCGAACAGGCGCCGGGCACCGGAGAGGGGCAGGCCGCTGACCTCGTGCAGGGTCCGGCCACCCACGGTTACGTGTCTCGCTTCCCGCCGCAGCCGGCTGCCCCCGCACTCCGGGCAGGCGGAGGTGTTCAGGAACTTCCCCAGTTCCTCCTTGACCGCCAGCGAGTCCGTCTCGCGATGGCGCCGCTCCAGGTTGGGGATGATCCCTTCGAAGGGATGTTCCCGCTGGTAACGGTTTCCCTGTTCCCCAACGTAAACGAACTGGATACGCTCCTTGCCGCTGCCATGGAGGATTACTTCCCGGGCATGCTCCGGAAGCTCCTCGAAGGGCGCATCCAGGTCAAAGCCGTAATGCCTGGCAATTCCCTGCAGCATCTGGAAATAGAAGTGATTGCGGCGATCCCAGCCCTTGATGGCGCCGGAACCGAGAGAGAGATGGGGGAATTCCACCACCCGCCGGGGGTCGAAAAAAGTGACCTGCCCGAGCCCGTCGCAGCGGGGGCATGCGCCCATGGGATTGTTGAAGGAGAAAAGCCGGGGCTCCAACTCGGGGAGCGAGTAACTGCATACCGGGCAGGCGAAGCGCGCGGAAAACAGGTGCTCGGCGCCGGTGTCCATCTCCACGGCCAGGGCGCGGCCGTCGGCATGTCGCAAGGCGGTTTCAAAGGACTCCGCGACGCGCTGGGTTGCCTCCGGGGTCGCCTTGAGGCGATCCACCACCACCTCGATGGTGTGTTTCTTGTTGCGCGCCAGCTTGGGAATGTCGTCGAGGGCATGTACCTCGCCGTCAATGCGTATCCGCACGAAGCCCTGGGCCCGCAATTCCCCGAACAGGTCCTGTTGCTCGCCCCTGCGGCCGGCGATCAGGGGCGCCAGGATCAGCAGGCGGGTTCCCTCGGGAAGAGCCAGCACATGGTCCACCATCTGGGACACACTCTGCGCCGCGAGCGCCACGCCATGCTCAGGACAGTGGGGATCGCCGGCCCGGGCGAACAGCAGCCTCAGGTAATCGTGGATTTCCGTGATAGTGCCCACGGTGGAGCGCGGGTTGTGGGAAGCGGCCTTCTGCTCGATAGCTATGGAAGGAGACAGGCCCTCGATCATGTCCACGTCCGGCTTTTCCATGAGTTCCAGGAATTGCCGGGCATAGGCGGACAGGGACTCCACGTAGCGTCGCTGCCCCTCAGCATAAAGGGTATCGAAGGCGAGCGAGGATTTTCCGGATCCCGACAATCCGGTAATCACGACCAGCCGGTTACGGGGCAAGTCGAGATTGATGTTCTTCAGATTGTGCGTCCGAGCCCCGCGGATGCGAATCAGATCCATGGCAGTAAGCGGCTTCCGCGCGCCAATCGGCAGGCCAAACCTGTTAATATACGCGACTTCTCAAGCGCTTCCCAATCCGCACATGCACCCCCCTGAGAAGATGTCTCCCCTCGAAATGAGGGCGACCCTCGGGCTCGCAGGGATCTACGGCCTGAGAATGCTGGGGCTCTTCATTGTGCTTCCGGTGTTCGCGGTGTACGCCGAGCGCCTCCCCGGGGGCGAAAACCACACCCTGATCGGAATCGCCTTGGGAGCCTACGGGCTCACCCAGGCGATCCTGCAGATTCCCTTCGGCTGGCTCTCCGACCGATATGGCCGCAAGCCGGTGATCTACGCGGGGCTCGCCGTTTTTGCCGTGGGCAGCTTCATTGCCGCGGCCGGGACAGACATCTACGTGGTGATCCTGGGCCGGGTTGTCCAGGGCGCGGGGGCCATTTCCGCCGCCGTCATGGCGCTGACCGCGGACCTTACCCGGGAAGAGCATCGCACCAAGGCCATGGCCATTATCGGCATGACCATCGGGTCGACCTTTGCCCTTTCCCTGGTGGCCGCGCCCCTGCTCAACAGGGTGCTGGGAGTGCCGGGGATATTCGCGCTCACAGGCGTGCTGGCGGTGGGCGCCATGATTATCGCTTACCGGGTGGTTCCGGATCCGCGGGAGAGCCATTTTCACTCGGAGGCGGAAGCCAATCCGGCGCAGTTTCGCGATGTACTGCGGGACCGGGAGCTGCTGCGCCTGAATTTCGGTGTTTTCGTTCTGCACGGCGTGCTCATGGCCATGTGGATGGTGGTCCCCTTCGCCCTGCGTTCGGCGGGACTGGAAGTCGATCACCATTGGCAGGTCTACCTGCCGGTGCTGGTTGCCTCGGTGGCGCTGATGCTGCCGGCCATGATCCTTGGGGAGCGGCGCGGCCGACTGAAGGAAGTATTCGTAGGCGCGATCGCCGTGGTTCTGGTTTCCCAGTTGATGCTGGGCGCGCTGTCGGATTCTTTCTGGGGTCTGGTGGCCTCGCTGCTGGTTTTTTTCACCGGATTCAACCTGCTCGAGGCGAGCCTGCCCTCCATCATCTCCCGGGTGGCGCCGGTAGGGGCCCGGGGAACGGCCATCGGCGTGTATAGCACCGTACAGTTTCTCGGCACCTTCGCCGGCGCGGCTGCCGGCGGCTTCCTGTCCCAGCATTTCGGTGCTCCCGCCGTTTTTTACGGAGCCGTGCTACTGGCTGGCGGGTGGCTTGTGGCGGCAGCGACCATGAATCCCCCCGCGCAGGTGCGCACCCGGATGTATCATGTGGAACCGCTGGATGGGGCCCGCGCCGACGGGCTCACCCGGGAACTGGCGGCGCTGCCGGGCGTGCGGGAGGCGGTGGTACCGGCAGGGGAGGGCGTCGCCTATCTCAAGGTGGACGTGAAGGGTTTTGACGAACAAAGGGTCCTGCAAATTCTCGGAGGGAGGGCGTAAATGGCTTCAATCAACAAGGTGATTCTGATCGGCAACCTCGGCGCAGACCCGGAGACCCGCTACACGGCGAACAACGACGCGGTGACGAACATCCGAATTGCCACCACGGAGACTTGGAAGGACAAGAGTGGCGAAAAGCAGGAGCGCACCGAGTGGCACACGGTGGTGTTCTTCGGAAAGCTGGCAGAGATTGCCGGGGAGTATCTTAAAAAGGGCCGTCAGGTGTACGTCGAAGGCAGCCTTCGCACCCGCAAGTGGCAGGACAAGAGCGGGCAGGACCGGTACACCACGGAGATCGTCGCCAGCGACATGAAAATGCTGGGATCCCGGGGTGGCGGCGCCAGCTTTGAGGTGGTGGACCGGGAGCCCGAGCCCGCCGAGCGCCCCCAAGGCGCCAAGAACGGGCCCAAGAAGCCGGCCGGAAGTTTCGACGATCTCGAAGACGATATTCCTTTTTGACCCTCTTGCTCCCGGGTGAGAATCCGGAGGGAGGATCAGGGGCCTTGCGTGTGGGCTCCCCTTAGCCCTTGGACCTTTCGATGGCCCCTCGGACGCCGTGCCGGGTCGTCTGTGCTAGCATTTCTCCACAGGGCGCCGCGGGGCCGTGGGGTTGGCCCACCCCCGCATTGCGGCCCCCGCTAAGGCAGCATGTATCTCAAGCACTTCGGTTTCAGCGAAAGCCCTTTTTCCCTCGCGCCGGATCCCCGTTACCTCTACATGAGCGAGCGCCACCGGGAGGCTCTCGCTCACCTGCTGTTCGGCATCCAGGGCGATGGCGGCTTCGTCCTGCTTACGGGGGAGGTGGGCACCGGAAAGACCACGCTCTGCCGCGCGCTCATCGGCCGTATTCCCTCCGACTGCCAGCTTGCCTATGTTCTGAATCCCAAAGTGTCGGCGCTGGAATTGCTGGCGACCATTTGCGACGAGCTTGGAATTCCCTACAGCAAGGAAAGCCGCAGTTCGAAAGAGTTCATAGACCGGATTAACGTCGCGCTGCTCAGGGCCAATGCGGCGGGCCGCAAGACGATTCTTGTCATTGACGAGGCCCAAAACCTCGCGGACGACGTGCTGGAGCAGGTCCGGTTATTGACCAACCTGGAGACCAGCCAAAGGAAGCTGCTGCAGATCATTCTGCTGGCGCAGCCGGAATTGAGGGACCGTCTGGCGAAGCCGAACCTTAGGCAACTGAACCAGCGGATCCTCGCCCGCTACCATCTTGGGCGGCTGACCCGGGCGGAAACGGCGAGATACGTGGGCCATCGCCTGGCTGTCGCGGGCGTGCAACGGACGCTGTTTCCCTCGGGGGTCTTGGACCGGCTGCACCGGCTGTCGGGGGGCACGCCCCGGCTCATTAACGTGATTTGCGACCGAGCCCTGCTCGGTGCTTACGTCCAGGGACGCGATGACGTTGACCCGCGGACCCTGAATAAGGCCGCCAAGGAAGTTTTCGGAGAGGAACCCGGCCGCTTTAGCCGCAGATTTCTTTTGCCCTGGACGCTAGTTACGCTGGCGTTCGCGGTGCTGGGCGGGGGCGTGGCCGCCGCGTATTTCTGGAGTGGCCCCAAAGCGCAATTGGACGAGGCATCCCCTAAGGTTTCTGTGCAGCAGGCTCCCGAAGCGGCGCCGGAGCCGCAGGCGGCGCCGGAGAGAATGGCGGCTTCGCCACCTCCCCTCGATTCTGGCGTGGAGATGCTTCGCCCGGCCCGAGACCAGGCGGTGGACAACGAGGCCGCTGCGTTGGCGGAAGTGTTCAGGCAGTGGCAGGCGGAACCGGTGGGCAATCGTCTTAAAACGGCATGTCGCCCGGCGCTGGGCAATGGATTGCGGTGCCTGGCTGCCCTAGGCACTCTCCGGGACCTTGAGACGCTTGATCTCCCCGCGGTGGTTCGACTGCGCCAGGAGGGCGGGGCTGATTTTTTCGCCGCTCTGCTGGAGTTGCAGGGGGATACCGCGGACATTGCCGTGAACGGGAAGCGTGCCCGGGTCTCATACGAGACCTTGCAGCGCCAGTGGGCGGGAGAATTCGCCGTGATCTGGCGCGGGCCGCCGGGGGCAAGGCCGGAAATTGGGCTTTATTCCCGGGGGGAGGATGTGGCGTGGCTGGCGCGGGCCCTCGCCCATGCGGAAGGAAAAGAGCCGCTCATCCTGCCGGACGGAAACGTTTTCGACTCGGCGCTGCGCCGGCAGGTGATTCGCTTCCAATCCGCCCAGGGCCTTGCAGCCGACGGCATCGCGGGACCCCGGACGCTGGCGCGGCTCGCGGCGATGGCGCCGGGAGAACGGCCGCGATTGGTGACCGCCACCAGCCAATAATATGTCGTACATCCTCGACGCCCTTAGAAAATCCGAGGCGGAGCGGCTCAGGGAGCAAAGCCCGGATTTTTTGCGGGAGCCCGTCGTAACGCCGCCCCCGGCGACCCGCAGTTGGTCTGGGTTGGCGGTCGCGCTGGTAATCCCGGTGCTCGCCATCGCGGGGCTTTTTCTTTGGCAAGGAGTCCAGCAGCCAGCGGAAGGGCCCCAGCCTGCGCGGCCGGTTGCCAACCAGCCCCCGGGGAGCGTGGAAGCGCCCGTCCCCACGGCCGCACCGTCGCCGACCCTATCCGAAGCAGGGAAGTCGCGAGAGCCCCTTCCCGCGGCGACCGCGCTGGCCCCGGTTTCGTCGCCAGCCACGGAAGTCCGGGAGATGGGCGGGGGCAAGGTCACTCCCGCCGAGGAGCCCCGGCGGGATGACGTCTCAGGGGCGGCGAATGCTGAACCGCAGCGGGTACCGAAGGATCCGGGAACTTTGGCCCGAAGTGCGAAGGCGGAGGAAAAGAATCCACGCAAGGCGTTGGCATCGGAGATTCCGCCGCCACCTAAACGGGTTCTCCACTTCAACGAGCTGCCCTCGGTGGTGAGGGAGGGGTTGCCGCAATTGGCCGTGGAGGGTTACGTCTTCTCCGAGGATCCCCGCAGCCGCATGGTGGTCATCAATAATCGCATGCTCCAGGAAGGGGACGATCTCGGGAGCGACCTCAAGCTGGAGCGCATCGGTCCGGAGGGGGCCGTGCTCAACTACAAGGGGTACCGGTTTTTCGCGCCCCGCTGAGGGGCTCCGCGAACTGGCGGCTTGACCCGGGGCCAAGGGGACTCGGGGTCAGCCGGCAGGTTTCGCCCGGTTGCGGGCGAAAAGCAGCGCCACCGCGCAGGAGGCCATCCGCGACATTTCCTTGTCGGCGCGGCTGGTGAGCATGATGGGCACCCGGGCACCCAGGACGATGCCCGAAGACTGGGCATCGGCAAGGTATTCAAGTTGCTTGGCCAGCATGTTGCCCGACTCCAGGTCGGGAACGAGCAGGATGTCGGCCTTGCCCGCGACCGGCGAGACGATCCCCTTTATTTTCGCCGCCACTTCGGAGACCACGTTGTCGAAGGCGAGGGGGCCGTCCAGGACAGCACCACTGATCTGTCGCCGGTCGGACATCTTGCACAGTGCCGCCGCCTCGATGGTGGAGCGGATCTTTGTGGTCACCGTTTCCACTGCCGAAAGAATCGCCACCTTGGGGGTTTCGATTCCCAGGGCATGAGCCAGGTCGATGGCGTTCTGGACGATGTCCACCTTGTCATCCAGGCTCGGCTCGATGTTCACCGCTGCGTCGGTTATGAAAAGGGGGCGCGGGTAAGTGGGCACATCCATGATAAAGACGTGGCTGATGCGGCGCGCGGTGCGGATGCCGGTTCCCTTGTTTACCACCTCGCCCATGAGCTCGTCCGTGTGCAGGCTGCCTTTCATCAGGGCCTCCACCTGGCCGGTGCGTGCCATGGCCACCGCCCTCTCCGCCGCCTCGTGGCTGTGCTCGGTGGGGATGATGGTGCAGATGGACAGATCAACGCCTTCGGATTCCGCCACCGCCCGGATCCGGGACTCCGGACCCACCAGCACCGGGACGATGAGACCCGCTTCCGCCGCGCCGATGGCGCCCCTGAGGGACACCGCGTCGCAGGGATGCACAACGGCGGTGCGCAGCGGCTCCAGGTCCCGGGTCTTGGCGATCAGCTTGCGGTAGTATCGGGCGTAGGAGTCGAGCAGCCGCACCGTGGGCAGGATCTGCCGCTCGCGGCGGATCTTTTGCGTCGGGGCCAGCACCACGGCGGTCCCGCTGACCACGGTTTCATTTTTCTGGTTGACCCCCTCGCAGTCCAAGATTACCTTCCGGCTGGCGGAATCCTTTTCCTTGACCGTGACTGCAATAGTGACCGTGTCGCCAACGGCCACCGGCTTTTCGAAATGCAGAGTCTGGTCCAGGCACAGCGTGCCGGGGCCCGGATACTTGGTGTCAAGCAGCGCCGCGATCAGCGCGCCGCCCCACATGTTATGGGCGGTGACCTTCTGCCCCAGCGTGGACGCCGTGTATTCCTCGTCGAGCACCGTGGGGGCTACATCCCCGGACAGGATGGCGAAGAGCTGGATGTCCTCCAGTGTCAGGGTGTGCTGGGTGCTGGCCCGGTCTCCGACGCGAATTTCGTCGATTGGCCGGTTCTCGATCATTTCGCGGAATTCGTTCTGGTTCACGTTAGCCTCCGGATCCGTGGAAAAAGGGCGCTCATGGCATCAGGACATAGGTGCCTGGTGCGTCACCCATGGGCGGATATCCCAGGGCAGCCGCACCCATCGCGGGCGGTGAGCCGGGCGGGCCCGACCGGGCCACCAGCCACTCCTGCCACGATGGCCACCAGGACCCTTCCTGGCTGGGGGTGCTCGCCTGCCAGACATCGGGGGACAGGTACTTGTCCCGGGCGCTGCGGGTCGAGATCTGAAAGTGGCGATGGGCATGGCCCGGCTCGCTCACGATGCCGGCGTTGTGCCCGCCCGAGGTGAGGACAAAGGTCATCTCGGTGTCGGCGAGGAGGTGCAGCTTGTAAACGGAGTGCCAGGGGGAGACATGGTCCTTGACGGTCCCGACGGAGAACACGGGCACGCGTATGTCCGAGAGCGCCACCGGACGGTCGTTGACCAGATAGCGGCCCTCGGCAAGGTCATTTTCCAAGTATAGGCTGCGCAGGTACTCGCGGTGCATGCGGTAGGGCATGCGGGTGGTATCCGCGTTCCAGGCCATGAGGTCGTTCATGGTCTCGCGCTTGCCGAGAAGGTAAGTCCTGATCATCTTCGACCAGACCAGGTCCTGGGAATTGAGCAGCCGGAACGCGCCGCCCATCTGCTTGCCGTTGAGGTAACCGCGGTCCCACATGATGTCTTCGAGAAAGGTGACCTGGCTCTCGTCGATGAAGAGGCCCAGTTCCCCCGGTTCCTCGAAGTCCACCTCCGAGGCGAAAAGGGTCACGCTGGCCAGACGGTCGTCGTTGTCCCGGGCCATGGCGGCGGCGGCGATGGCGAGGAGGGTGCCGCCGAGGCAGTACCCCGTGGCGTGGATTTTCCGCTCGGGGACCACCGCGGAAATGACATCGATCGCCCCCATGACGCCGGCGCGCAGGTAATCATCCATGCCCAGATCGCGATCAGCCTCCCCCGGATTTTTCCAGGACACCATGAAAACCGTGTGCCCCTGGTCCACCAGATATTTCACCAGGGAGTTCTCTGGCGAGAGATCAAGGATGTAGTACTTCATGATCCAGGAAGGAACGATGAGGACCGGCTCGGGGAACGTTTGCCCGGTAGTTGGCGAATACTGGAGCACCTCGATCAGCCGGTTGCGAAAGATCACCTTGCCGGGGGTGACGGCGACACTGGCGCCTACCCGGAATGCCTGGGCTTCCGGCGGCTTTCTGCCCTCAACGTCATCCATCCAGTCGTTAATCGCGTTGTAAGCGCCCCGCAGGAAATTCATGCCCCCTTCGGTGATCGTGGCCCTGAGAACCACGGGGTTGGTCCAGGGGAAATTGGAGGGCGACACCATGTCCAGCAACTGCCGCGACGCGAAGTTCACCACATGCTCGTGGTGCGGCAACACGCCGCGGACGCCGGTGGTGGCGTTATGCCACCATTGCTGCTGAAGCAGGAAAGCCTGGTAAATGGGGCCGAACGGCCACACCTGCCATTCCGGGTCGTCGAAACGGTTGTCCTGGGGGAGGGGTTCGATGCAGGGCGGTGCGCCCTGCGCCATGGAGCGGATCAGATAATGAGACAGCCGCGTCCATTTTCGCAGCGCTTTCTCCGCCAGTTCAGCCTGCTTGCCCGGGTAGAGGGTGAGATGAACAAACCAGTCGAACCAGGCGAGGGCGAGCCCGGCGGGGGAAATACCGTGGGTAAGTCGCCCGATCCAGGCGTGAAGCATCCGGTCCACGTTCCCCGAGTTCATGGGCTGGATGGACGGCTCTTCTGTTTCCAGGTGAATGGGCGGGCGGCGCATGGGTTGGCTCTTCCTTAACACATTATACATCCCGAATGTTGCGCCGCAACATTAATTTTTTAAAATATACCATTTATGTATATGTAAGATAACTGGTTTTTTATCCTTGGGCACGGCGATGCCCGCCGTCTCCGAAGTGGGGCAAAACCAGGACCTCAGGCGCAGCATCTGAGGCCGAAGGATTTGCGGGCGGGTTCCGGCATGCCGGCGAGAACGAAGCGCGCGGTGGCGTCCCCTGAGGTCCGAGAGGGGCGTGGCGCTGAGCGTTGACTTGATTTTCAGGATCGCCGCCTACATCTTGGAATGTCCCGTAACCAATTAAGGTATAATCTCTTTTAGAATTTCGCGAGGTTGCCATGCCAATTTACGAATACCGTTGTTCCGCCTGTGGTTGCGAGAGGGAATTCCTGCAAAAAGTCAGTGACCCGGCGATATCCCAGTGCCCGGAATGCGGCGGGGCGACCATGGTCAAGCTGATTTCAGCGGCGGGATTCCAGCTCAAGGGCACGGGCTGGTACGCCACCGATTTCAAGGGTGGCTCCAAACCCAAAGCCGACGCCAAGGAGGCGTCGGAAAAGCCGGCAGGCTGCGGGGCCAGCTGCGCCTGCGCTGCGACCCCCAGCGATACCTGACATTCCGTGAAACGCTACTTCATCACCGGGCTCCTGATCTGGATCCCGTTGGGGATCACTTTTTACATCTTGCAGTTCCTGGTCTCTTCCATGGACCAGACACTGCAGCTGCTCCCGGAATCCCTGCATCCGCGCCAGTGGCTGGGATTTCACATTCCCGGCATCGGGGTGGTCATGGTTGTCTTCGTCGTGTTCGCCACAGGATTGCTCGCGGCCAATATCATCGGGCAGCGGCTGCACATCTATTGGGAGCGGATTCTTTTCCGCATTCCCGTGGTGAAGTCCATCTATTTTGGCGTGAAGCAGGTATCGGACACGCTGTTCTCCAGCTCGGGACAGGCGTTCCGCAAGGCGCTTCTGGTGCAATATCCCCGGGAGGGTTCCTGGACCATCGCTTTCCTCACCGGCCGGCCGGGCGGTGACGTGCCGAATCACTTGTCGGGCGAGTACGTGAGCGTTTACGTGCCGACCACGCCCAATCCCACATCGGGTTTTTTCCTGATGATGCGGAAGAGCGACGTTGTCGAGCTCGACATGAGTGTGGACAACGCACTCAAGTACATCATCTCCATGGGCGTCGTCGCGCCCGACAGCAACAAGAAGGCACTTCCCCGCAACTGAAGAACCTCCCGGCCGGTGGGTGTTGCCACGCCGGTCACTCTCAAAAGAACTCCAGACCATGCGCACCGATTACTGCGGACTCGTCACGACCAAGCATCTTGGAACAGAAGTCACCCTGTGCGGATGGGTTCATCGCCGCCGAGATCACGGGGGGGTGATCTTCATCGACCTTCGCGACCGCGAGGGCCTCGTGCAGGTGGTGTGCGATCCCGACACGCCCGAAGCCTTCGCCGTGGCCGACCGCCTGCGCGGCGAGTTCGTGGTGCGCGTGGCGGGAAGGGTTCGCCACCGCCCCGAGGGAACGGTCAATCCCAACCTGGTATCCGGCGAAATCGAGGTGCTCGCCAGTTCCATTGAGATCCTGAACCCGGCGTTGACGCCGCCGTTCCAGCTCGACGACGAGAATCTCACGGAAAGCGTGAGGCTCGCCTACCGGTTCGTGGACCTTCGGCGGCCCCGCATGCAGGCCAATCTCCGCCTGCGCTACCGCGTCGCCATGGCGGCGCGCCACTTTCTCGACCGGCACGGCTTCATCGACATCGAAACGCCGATGCTGACGCGGTCCACGCCCGAGGGCGCCCGCGACTTCCTGGTCCCCTCGCGCATCCACGCCGGGGAATTCTACGCCCTGCCCCAGTCGCCCCAGCTCTTCAAGCAGCTGTTGATGATGTCCGGCTTTGACCGCTACTACCAGATCGTGAAGTGCTTCCGCGACGAGGACCTGCGGGCGGATCGGCAGCCGGAGTTTACCCAGATCGACATAGAAACCTCGTTCATGAACCAGGGTGAAATCACTGCCCTGATGGAGGACATGATCCGCTCCGTTTTCCAGGAAACGATGGGTGTCGAACTGGCGAATCCGTTTCCGAGGCTGGCATTCAGGGAAGCCATGGCGCTGTACGGATCCGACAAACCGGATCTGCGCGTTTCCCTGCGCCTGACGGAACTGACGGACGTGATGAAGGGAGTGGGGTTCAAGGTATTCTCCGGAGCCGCGAATTTGCCGAATGGCCGCGTGGCGGGTCTGCTGATCCCGGAGGGCAGCCACCTCACGCGGGGAGAAATCGACGGCTACACCGAGTTTGTCGGCACTTATGGCGCCAAGGGACTCGCTTACATCAAGTTCAACGAGATCGCCAGAGGCCGTGACGGCATGCAGTCCCCCATCGTGAAGAACCTTTCCGACGAAGCCCTCAATGCGATCGTCGAGCGGGGCGGCGCCAAGGACGGAGACCTGATGTTCTTCGGCGCCGACAAGGCCAAGGTGGTCAACGATGCGCTGGGGGCGCTCCGCCTCAAGATCGGGCATGAGAAGGGGTTCGCCGAGGCCGGCTGGCGCCCCCTCTGGGTCGAGGATTTCCCCATGTTCGAATGGAACGATGAGGAAAAACGCTGGGACGCCCTTCACCATCCCTTCACTTCGCCCCAGGATGGCCACGATGAGCGCCTCGACAGCGATCCGGGTCAAGCCCTTTCCAAGGCCTATGACATGGTTCTCAACGGCTGGGAAATCGGAGGCGGGTCGGTTCGTATTCACCGCCAGGATGTCCAGTCGAAGGTTTTCAGCGCCCTCAACATTGGCCCCGAGGAGGCTCAGCAGAAATTCGGTTTTCTTCTGGACGCTCTCCAGTACGGAGCCCCCCCCCACGGCGGCATCGCCTTCGGACTCGACCGCATCGTGACCCTTATGGCGGGGGCGGAGTCCATCCGGGATGTCATCGCGTTTCCCAAGACCCAGAGAGGTCAGTGTATGCTCACTCACGCGCCAAGCCCCGTGGATGAGGGTCAGCTGCGGGAACTGCATATCCGCCTGCGCAAGGTGGAAGGGCCGAAGCCCTGAGGGGGCAAAAATAAAGGGCTTCCGGTCACCCGGAAGCCCTTGAAGGTTCCCCTCGGAGTTACGATACGCGGCCCGCGTGCATCCCTCACTTCGGGGAACGGAGAGGTTCCTGTCGCCCCCAGCCGCAAACGCCGGCGCGGAGACGAACCACTAGCCTGATAGAAGCACCTAGTGTGCCATGGCGGAGTGGAAGCGGTACCATTCTGATTTTAATCAATCTATTGATCGTTTCCCAAGGTATTCGGGGCGGATCTAAATGGGAAATCCGGGGCATATAGCCCGGTGAGTGGGTCATATGAGCAAAATTTGCCACTATTAGACCCAGTCCAAGGTCAGATGAGCGGATCCAAGATTCCAGTATCGGTACTCGTGGTGATACACACCGCCGACCTGAGTGTTCTGTTGCTGGAACGGGCGGACCACAGGGGCTATTGGCAGTCCGTCACGGGAAGCCAGGACCCGGGAGAGTCCCTTCGGCAGACGGCCGAGCGGGAGGTGAGGGAGGAGACGGGTTTCGACCCCAAGGGATTTTCACTTCGGGATTGGGGCATCGAAAACGAATATGAGATCTTCGCGGAGTGGCGGCACCGCTATCCGGCAGGGGTTACCCGCAACACTGAGCATGTCTTTGGCATGACGGTGCCGTCTCCTCAGCCCGTTCGATTGGCCCCGCGGGAGCATTTGAGCTACGCCTGGCTTCCGTATCGCGACGCGGCCGAGCGCTGCTTCTCCTGGAGCAATCGGGACGCGATCCTGCTGTTGCCCCGGTTTGTTTCCCGGGACGGTGGGAAATGACTCAGCCGGACGCGGTGTCGGTTCCTGATTCCGCCGTCCGACGCACCCAGTATTGGGCGACGCTGACCCCGGTGGCGAGCAGGGCGGGACCGAGAAAAATGCCGATGAAACCGAAGGCGAGCAGCCCTCCGAACACGCCCAGGGCCACCAGCAGCAGGGACATCTTGCTCCCCCGGCTGATGAGGAGGGGTTTCAGGAAGTTGTCGATGCTGCTCACCACCAGGGCTCCCCAAAGCACCATGAATATGGCCCATCCCAAAGAGCCCTGGTAATAAAGCCAGATTGCGGCGCCGCCCCAGACAAGCGGGGGGCCGACAGGCACCAGGGAAAGCAGGAACGTGGCGAAGCCCAGGGTCAGCGCGGCCGGCACCCCCGCGATGAGGAACCCGATGGTGGCCACCGCGCCTTGGGCCAGGGCCGTGCCCAGTATTCCGTAAACCACGCTGATGACGGTTCCCTGGACCTGGCGCAGGAGATCTCCGCTCAGGTGCCCCGCCACCCGCTCCGCTCCTGAACGCACGGAGTGCATGATGGCTTCCCCGTCCCGATAGAAGAAGAACCCTACGAAGACCACGATCAGCATCTCGATCACGCCCTGGCCCAGCACTGCTCCCAGGGCCAGGAGCGCCTTGCGGGCGGGTTCGAGCATCCGGCGGCCGATGGCCCGCATCTCGTCGGGACTCGATGAGATGGCAAGCCACTGCTCGGAGATCTGTTCCCCCACGAACGGGATGCCGGTGATCCAACCGGGGGGGCCTGGGATGCCCGTGGCGAACCACTGATGGACCCCTTCGGCGAGGGCGGCCACGTTGCCCGCGAAGCTTGTCGCCAGCAGTGCCAGGGGAACCACGATAAGCAGGACCAGCGCCAGCACCATGAGGAAAGCCGCCGTGGACGACCGGTTTCCGACACGGTGCCGCAGTTCCTTGTAGACCGGCCAGGTGGTGGCGCAGACAACCCCCGCGAAAAGCATGGCGGTAATGAACGGCCGCAGCACCAGGAAGCAACCCGCCACCAGCAGGACAACCGCGGCAACCCGGGCGTAAAAATCGATGGAGGCGAGGCGCTCCTGCGGAGCGGGGCGAAAAATGGGTTCCAACTTCTTACCAGACCGTTCGGTGTCGGGACATGCCGCGGTCTAGATCAGCTTTTCCTTGGTCATCTGGTCGATGATGATCTTGGCCAGCTCGCTGCTGGCCTTGGCCGCGGCCTGGGTCTCGAAGGTCACCGAGGTCGCCACCCACACCAGCTTTCCGGAGGCCGCGTCAAACAGGCTGGTTTCCAGCGTGGCCTCCTCGTAAGTGTAGGTGGTGGGGGGCTGATAATACGACCAGGTGTTGGCGTAATAGCCGTAGAAGCCGACTCCCGGGGGCGGGGCTCCGATGGCGTATGGATAGGGGTAGACCGGAGCCCCATAATAGTACGTGTAGCCCGGGGAAGTGGCAGTACGCTGGTCGATGCCCACGACGCGGGTGGTGACCACGCCGTCGGCGCCGGATTTTTTCACGGCGCCCTTGAGGGTGGCTTCGTCCGCCTGGCTGTCCTCGGGCATCAGGGTGTAGCTGGGTATGGCCTCGATGCCGCGGGATTTAAGCTGAGCCGAAAAAATGTCCTCGAAGGTGCGTCGGATGGTGGCGTCCCGCGTGATGCCCACCACCAGCAGCTTTTTCAGGCCGCCACCGCTGTATCCGGGGTCCCGCCAGGTACTGGTGAGCGAGGTGGTGGCGCAGGCGGCCAGCAAGCCCAGGCATGCCGAGGCGAGGATAACGCGGCGCCACGCGCCGCTCAAAGGGGTTCTGATCATCTTCAGGAGCTCCGAAAGGGTAAATCACCGCCCTTCAAATTCGGGGCGCAAACCGAATGGGTTCGGAAAAGCACCTTTCTTCTGCGATTCAAGCGCCGCGGGAAGTTACGGTGCCGGTCCCGCCCGTGCCTCATTATGTCGGGCGGCTGGCCGGCAGGCAAACCGGCTCACCGGTGGCAACCTCGGGCTGGTTTCGCTGTCCCAATGTGGTAACTTAGTTTGCCCTTGGAGGACAACCGCCCATGCAGGTGAGCGCCATCGCATTCGACCGCTTCCGGTACCCGGGAGACGACACCGCCCAGGGCCGGATCCGGGCGGCCCGGGATAAGCTCGGAAAGCGTGCCGTGATCCTGGCCCATCACTACCAGCGGCCCGATGTCTACACGCACGCTGACCTCACCGGCGATTCCCTGCGCCTGTCGAGGCTCGCCGGTGAGACGGACGCGGAGTACATCGTTTTCTGCGGGGTCCACTTCATGGCGGAAGTGGCGGACATCCTGTCGCGGCCGGGCCAGCTTTCGATCCTTCCCGACCTGAATGCGGGATGCTCCATGGCGGACATGGCCAATCTGTCCAAGGTGGAGCGCGCCTGGCGCGAGCTGTCCGAGGTTCTCGACCCCGATGAGTCCATCACGCCCGTGACCTATATCAACTCGGCGGCGGACCTGAAGGCATTCTGCGGCGAACACGGTGGGATCGTCTGCACCTCGAGCAACGCCAGCCGGATACTGGAATGGTCTTTTTCCCGGCGGGAGAAGGTGCTGTTCTTCCCGGACCAGCATCTGGGACGCTGGAGTGGCCACAAGATGGGCATTTCCCTCGAAGACATGCCGGTCTGGGATCCTGACGAGCCCTTGGGAGGGCTCTCCCCGGAGCAGATCCGGAAAGCCAAGGTGTTGCTCTGGAAGGGACACTGCTCCGTGCACCAGATGTTCCAGCCGGTTCATATCCAGCGCTGGCGCGCGCAGCACCCCGACGGTTTCGTGATCTCCCATCCGGAATGCGGCTTCGAGGTCTGCCGGCTCTCCGACCACGTGGGTTCCACCGAGACCATCATTCGCACCATTCGGGACGCTCCCGCCAACAGCAAGTGGCTGGTTGGGACCGAGCTTAACCTGGTCAACCGGATAGCGGAGGAGTTCAGGCCTGAAGGCAAGCTGGTTCAATTCATGGCGCCCACCGTGTGCATGTGCTCCACCATGGCCAGGATCGACCCTCCGCACCTGGCGTGGGCCCTGGAGAACCTGGCCGACGGCTGCGTGGTGAACAGGATCAAGGTTCCGGAACAGGACGCGAGGCTTGCCCGGATCGCCCTTGAGCGCATGCTCGAGGCATCCTGATTTTTCGCGCGCCGGGACCGTTGCGGTGCGCCCTTTGTTGGGACGGCTTGCCGCTCTTGCGCTTTTTGCCCTGACGTCAACCGCCTTAGCCGCCGAACAAGGACCGAAGATCACCGTGGAGGTTGAGCGCGACCAAGGGGCCGTGGAAGTGGACACCCGGGTGCTGATGCCGGTGAGCGTGCGGGTGGTGTGGGAGGTTCTCACCGACTATGACCATATCGCGGCTTTCGTGCCGGGGCTGACCGTCAGCCGCCTGATCAACGAAGCCGGGGAGCCGCTGCTGCTGGAGCAGCAGGGCGAACTCCGGTTCCCTATGTTCAGTGTCCGGATAGACGTGGTGGCGCGGGTGGAGGAGCACCCCTATCACACCATCCGGTTTCATGCCATCCGCGGAAACATGAAGGAAATGCGGGGCGAGTGGACGGTGGAGCCCCTGGGGGCGGATGAAGGCAGCCGCCTGCGTTACCGCTTGCGCGTGGTGCCCGATTTCTGGGTGCCGCCGGTGCTGGGCCCCGCCCTGATGCGGCGCAATTTCAACGAGCAGTTCGAAGCCCTGACGCAGGAGATGATGCGCCGCTCCTCCCGCTGAGCATTGTCGAAAACCGAAGTAATCCGGCAAAATGACGGCCTTTTCCCCGGGCCTCCACCCATCCATGCACGCCAGCCGTACCCATCCCAGCGGTGTCGCGCGCACGCTCGCCGGAGCCATCCGCTCCCTGCGGGTGGCCACCTACAACATCCACAAGGGGCTTTCGCAATTCAACCGCCGGCTCATGGTCCACGAGCTGCGGGAGCGGCTGCGGGTCATGGGCGCCGACCTCATCTTCCTGCAGGAAGTGGTGGGGCTCCACGAGCAGCACGCCGCGCGCTACCACAACTGGCCGGAAGCGCCCCAGTACGAGTTCCTGGCGGAATCGGTGTGGCCGGATTTTGCCTATGGCAAGAACGCGGTCTACGACGGCGGGCACCATGGCAATGCGGTCCTCTCCCGTTTTCCCATCGTGCGCTGGGAAAACGAGAACGTCTCCGCACATCCTGTGGACCAGCGCGGCCTGCTGCACACGGAAGTGGAAATCCCGGGCTGGGAACAGCGGCTGCATTGCGTGTGCGTTCACCTGGGGCTTAGGGCGCGCTGGCGCCGGCAGCAGGTGGACGCGCTGGCCCAGCGCATCCACGTTATGGTTCCCGATTCCGCTCCCCTCATCATCGCGGGTGACTTCAACGACTGGCACGGCAAGGCGGGGGACATCCTGGTTCGGTCGCTGCGCCTGTCCGAGGCTTTCCAGCTGACCCTGGGGCGTCCGGCGCGGAGCTATCCCGCGCTGATGCCTTTGTTCCGGCTTGATCGCATCTACGTTCGCGGGCTGCGGGTGAGCGATGCCGAGGTTCACCGCGGCCGGCCCTGGTCCCGCATCTCTGATCATGCCGCCCTCTCCGCCACCATGACTCTGGCATGACGCGAAGCCTGCGCTTCCTGTCCGGCAACAGGCTAGCGCTGCTCCGCAACGGGGAAGAGTATTTCCCCGCCTTGGAGGCCGCCATCCGCGGGGCGACGAGGGAAATTCATCTGCAAACCTATATTTTCCGCGCCGATGCCACCGGGCGGCGGATCGCGGATGCCCTCGAGGATGCAGCCCGGCGCGGCGTCGCCGTGCACCTTCTTCTGGACGGGTTCGGCTCGGCCGATCTTCCCCCGCAGTGGGTCTTGGACTTGAAGCACGCCGGCGTCCAGGTCCTTTTCTTCCGCCCCGAGGTCCGCCGCTGGCACCTCCGGCGCAGCCGCCTGCGGCGCATGCACCGGAAGGTAGCGGTGGCGGATGACCGGATCGCGTTCATCGGCGGCATCAACATCCTGGACGACACCGACCCCGGCGGTCCCCCGGCGCCGCGACTGGATTTTGCGGTGGCCGTGGAAGGACCCTTGCTAATGCCCATTCACGACATGGCGCGCCGGTTGTGGGCGCGCGTGGCCTGGGCGCACTTTCGCCGCCGCTGGACCGAAGGATTGCGCTGGGATTTGCGCCCGGGAACGCGCGGACGGCAGCGGGCGGCGCTGGTCATGCGCGACAACCTGCGCCACCGCCACGACATCGAGCACGCCTACCTGGACGCCGTGGGCGGGGCGCGGCGGGAGATCCTGCTCGCCAATGCCTACTTTCTACCGGGACTCCGTTTCCGGCGCGCGCTTTGTGACGCGGCGAAGCGCGGGGTGCGGGTGGTGCTGCTGCTGCAGGGTCGGGTGGAGTACGTGCTACAGCATTACGCCACGAGGGCCCTCTACGGGCAGCTCTTGGAATCCGGGGTGGAGATCCGGGAATACACCGCGAGTTTTCTCCACGCCAAGGTGGCGGTGGTGGACGAGCGCTGGGCCACGGTGGGTTCTTCGAACATCGATCCGTTCAGCCTGCTGCTCGCGCGGGAGGCCAACCTGCTCATCGACGATCCAGGCTTTGCCTTGGAGCTGAAGTCGAGCCTGGTGGATGCAATGGAGCAGGGCGCGACGGTCGTGGCGACCCAGCGCTGGAAAACGGGACCCTGGTTTTCCCGTGCCGCGTCCTGGGCGAGTTACGGGATCGTACGTCTGCTCATGGGGGTTTTGGGCCCGCGGCGGGACGGGCATATGCAGTTTTGAATGCCCTGGGCTGCAATACCCCGAAAATCATGCTGCAACGCATACCGGAAAATCCGTAATTTATACGCCGGATTGCGGTTTTTGCCGGTGTGAATCGTTGATATTATCTGCCAATAGAGGATTTCTATTAGCAGTATGGATATTCTCCCCCATAAACTCGACCGATAAATCCCACAAGAACACACAAGTTTTACCCTACCTGTGAGGAGGAAGCATGCAATCTGATCCAAAGTGGAAGCGTCTGGCTTTGGCCTTGGCCTTTACCCTGATCGCCGCACCCTGGGCTGCCTTCGCGGCCTCTTCGAAGGCCCCCATCGAGACCCAGACCACGGCCTCTCCCGAGCCTTGGGAGCGTTACGGCAACTGGACCAACAAGGACTGGAAGGAATTCAACAACATGCGCGAAATGCGCTCGCCGGCGGTTCCCCGGGACTTCCAGAAAGTCTATGGACGCATTACGGACGGCGACCCCGAGAAGGGCAAGAAGCTTTTTGGCGACCGCAGCAAGGGTGGTAGTTGCATGGTGTGCCATGCGGTGCCCGGCGCGTCCCTGCCCGGCAACGTGGGTCCCGATCTGTCGACCATCGGCGCCCAAAACCGTACCGACTGGTACCTCTACAACTACATTTACGATGCACGCCAGTTCAATCCTGAAACCATGATGCCGCCCTGGGGAACCCATGGCGTACTCAACGACCAGGAGATCCGGGATCTGGTGGCCTATCTTCAGACCCTGAAGACGCCCGCCAAGCTCTCGGACTTGGACGACCCCAACAAGCGCCCGCTCCCGCAGCCCACGGCGAATTACCTGGATCCCACGGAGAATCCCGCCATGTTCGAACTAGACCGCGGGAAGGAGCTTTTCAACAAGGCCGGCGCCAGCGGCAAGTCATGCGCCACCTGCCACAAAAACCCCAAGAGCGAATTCAAGACCTGGGCGGCGCGCATGCCTTACTACGAGCCGCGCATTAAAAAGGTCATCAACACGGAGGAATTCCTGACCCGGCATGCCCGGGCCACCACCGGCGAGGACTGGCGCATGCAGACGGACGAGAATACGGCCCTGTCCATTTACGTGCGGCACTTTGCCCACGGGCAGCCGATCCGGGTTCAGTTCCGGACCGCGGAAGAGAAGGCTGCGGCCGAGAAGGGCAGGGAACTCATGCACCGCAAGGTGGGGCAGCTGAACTTCATGTGCCTGGACTGCCACGGGCAGGGCGCGGAAAAGTGGATGCGGGGCCAATACGTGCTCAGCTCCAAGGATCAGGTGGGCCGGCACCCCTATTGGCGCACCAGCCAGGGGGAGCCGTGGACCTTGCGCAAGCGCCTGCAGTGGTGCGGCGTTGCGGTGCGGGCCAATGACCTGCCGCCCGACGCCCCCGAGTATGGTTATATCGAGTACTACCTGACGTCGCTTTCCAATGGCAAGAAGATAGACGGACCGGGTATCGGACACTGAACCAAACTGGTGCGCGGGCACCGCTCGCGCACAAGCGAGGTGCAGAAAAATCGGGCGGTCAAACGACCGCCCGATTTTATGTCTATGATTTTGCAGAGCAGCAAACCTGGCATCGGATTTGCTGAGAATAGATCGAGGGTTTCGGGATCGTTGATCGGCCCGAGACTTTCATCCTCCTCCTTTGGCTCTACGGGCGTCCTCTGGACGCCCGTTTTTTTTAATGCTCGTGGACATCCACGGGAACGAGAAATCCGTCGCTGCGCCCCACCGTATTGCCATCCACCAGTTCCTTGATGAGGAAACGCCCGATCTCTTCCGGGGAAAGGCCGAGGAAGCGGGACCCGATGTCCCGGTAGACGGGAGTGCGGGCGAGGTAGGCGGGCAGCTCGCTCTCCGGGAGGCGCCGCAGGTGGAGCAGGGCGAATGCGAACATCACCTTCAGGCAGTGGCGGGCGGTCCGGGCGGGGTCCGCCTGGAATGCGTCCAGCCGGCGGAAGGCCCGTTCCAAGGCGCCCGCATAATCCGTGAAAGGGCGCCCGTGGCCGGGGACCACGACGTCCACTTGCAGCCGCGAAAGCGTCTCCAGGGTGGCCCGGGCGGCCTTCAGGCAGGGGCGCTCCCCAGCCTCCGGCATCACCATGCCGAATCCGTTGTACCAAAGCGCGTCCCCGGAAATCAGGATTCGCTGCTCCGGCGCGAAAAACACCACGGCGCCCATATCGTGGCCGGGCGCGGCCATCACCCGCCACTCCATTTCGCCGAGCAAGAGGGTCGTGCCGGGTTCGATCACCTCGTCGTACATGAAGCGCTCGGCCTCCTGTCCCGCGTAGTCGAGCCAAAGTCCGCGGGTATCCCAGGTCTCGATCATGCGCGCCTCGCCCCTGGGGACGGCGATGGCGCAGCCGTAGACCCGCTGGAGGTGGGCGTTGCCTCCGATATGGTCGGAATGGCCGTGGGTGTTGACGATCCGGTGCAGGTGGTCGCTCCCCAGGACATCCGGCTGCTGCAGCAGCTCCAGGGTGCGCTGGGCGCGGGTGACGTACCCGGTGTCAATGAGGACGTTCTCGCTTTCTCCCCGCAGCAGGACGCTGTTGGCGCACAGCCAGTCGCGCACGATCACCCGCATCTGAGGGGGAAGCCCGGGCCAGCTCATGGGTGCGCCGGTCCGCTCACTTGATGAGGGCGGAGATCTCCTTGAATTCGGCGGTGCCCGCCTGTTCCAGCCATTCGAACGCCACCATCTCCGTGGTGACGATCGTCACCCCGGCGCCGCGCAGACGCTCCATGGCCAAGGCGTGGCTCTCCGGCCGCCGGGAGGATGTGGCGTCCGCCACCACGAATGGCTCGTAGCCCCGGGCCTTGAGCCCGAGCGCGGTCTGCAGCACGCACACATGGGCCTCCATGCCGGCGACCACGATCTGGGAGCGGCCGAGCTTCGCGACCCGGGCTGCGATGCCTTCATCGTTGGCGCAGGAGAAATGCAGCTTCTCGCACAGGGAGCCCTCGGGCAGCAGGGAGGCGATCTCGGGCACCGTGGGGCCAAGGCCCCGGGGATATTGCTCGGAGGCGATCACCGGGACGCCGAGGCGGGTGGCGGCCTTGATCAGCACTCCCGTATTGGCGACTGCCTGGTCCCTGGAAAACATGGCGGGCGCGAGCCTTGCCTGCTCGTCCACGACGAACAACATCGAATCATGCCGGTGGATCAACATCAGCTGTTTGCCTCCTTGCGGCGGGAAAAGGATACCGCGACGGCGGGCGGCGTCGGGGATTCCGGTGTCTGGCAGCCCTCGGCGCAGCAGCGGTCAGGCTGGCGGTTGAGCGCAGGCGCGCCGGAACCCGCGGCCATGCCTCGCTCCAGCAGCTGTTCCACCAGTGCGGCCCGCTCCCGCAGCGGGTAGTTCCGGTAAATCTCCATCTTCATGGCCTCCGGGGATCCGCCGCCGTGGAGACTGATGAGGGAATACCATCCGGCGTTGTCGGATGCCGTTAGGTCCTCCATCAGCCGCGCCAGGCTCATGCGGTGAGCGGCGGGAATGTCGGCGCGCCCCGCCAGCACCGCCTGCAGGCTCCCTGCGGTCTCGGGATTGTGGTCTTCTTCCGGGCCGGGAAGGGCCACCACGAGCCCGCCCGAGACTTCGTGGGCCAGGCGGTGCATGTCGTAGATCTGGGTGGCCAGCAGCAGCTTGCCGATATTGGCGTACACCGGCTCCGGCATGACATTGCCCGCGGGATCGGGCACGCCGTGAACCGACGCCGCCACGCCGCAGGCATAGAATCCCTCGACGATCTTGATGAGTTCCACCAGGGCGTCCCGCAGGTGATGGTGACGTCCCGGCTCCAGCCCGTTGGCGTCGCACATCAGGACTCCCGCCCCGATCAGCAGATCGCCGAACCCGGCACGGGCGGCAATGCAGCTGTGACGGTGGTGCGTGGCGTAGGCGGTGGTCAGGAATCCCGCGTGCTGCCATTCGCCGCCGAGAAACACCCGCTCCCATGGCACAAACACCCGGTCAAAGATGACGGCGGCCACCGACTGGCCATAGCGGCCGCTGAACTTGGCCGCCGGCTGGCCCGGACGGCCCGCCGGGCGAGAGACTATGGTAATTCCCTCGGCGTCCGCCGGCACCGCGCAGCACACCGCGAACTCACGGTCTGCCTCGGTCATGGTACGGCAGGGCATGACCAGCAGCTCGTGCACATAGGGCGCGCTGGTGACGATGGCCTTGGTCCCCGATATGACGACACCATCGCGCCGGCGCTCCACGACATGCACGTAGGTGTCGGCGTTGACCTGCGCGTGGGGACGCAGTGAGCGGTCGCCCTTGGCGTCGGTCATGGCGATGGCGCAGGCGATATCTTCCTCTCGCGCCCGGCGGTGATAGGCCAGAAACCGCGGGTGGTAATCGCTTCCGGTTTCGGCGTCCGTCCGGTAGGTGGCCTGAAGCAACGCGTTGAAGGCATCCCCCATGAGGTAGCGCTGGGCGCACCCTGTCCTCTGGCACAGAATGCGCACGGCTTCCAGCTTCCGCAGCAGGTCGTCGGCGGAGCGCACGATATGGAGCATGCGGTTCACCGGCTGGCCCGAGGCCGTGTCGGTGGCGACCATGTGCCGGGCCAGGTCACGGTCCAGGCAGGCATCGTAAGTGAGCCCGATGGCGGCGACGCCGGGGGCGAGATCCGGGTCGTCCGCCACGGACGCCACCCGGCGGCCGTTGACGAAAACCCGCGGGGAAAGGCGGCGCAGGGACTCCCGGTAATCGGCCGCGGACATGAACATCGGTATCACCTCCTGAGCGGCGGATTGTCGGCTTCCCGGCGCGGCCATGTCAACGCGGCTGGCCGCGGCGTGGCGGGGAATGTTAGGCTTAGCGCCGGAATCCCGCTGGTATCGCTCCCATGCGCATACGCCATCACGGCCCCGCGCCCAAAGACCGCAACGACCTCAAGACCATTCGCACCCTTCTCCCCTACCTCTGGGAGTTCAGGGGACGGGTGGTGCTGGCGCTCGCGCTGCTGATCCTTGCCAAGCTTGCCAACGTGGCGGTGCCCCTGGTGCTCAAGGATATCGTGGACGCCCTGGACAGGCCCCAGGCGATGCTGGCGCTGCCGGTGCTTCTGGTGCTCGGCTACGGGATGCTGCGGCTGTGCTCGACCCTGTTCGGCGAGCTGCGGGACGCGGTCTTCGCCAAGGTGACCCAGAGGGCGATCCGCCGGGTGGCCATGCAGGTGTTTGCGCATCTTCACGCGCTTTCCCTGCGCTTCCACCTGGAACGCCAGACCGGCGGCATGTCCCGGGACATCGAGCGCGGCACGCGCGGCATTTCCTTCCTGCTCAATTTCATGCTTTTCAACATCCTGCCCACCCTGGTGGAAATCGCTTTGGTGGCGGGGATCCTGCTGTCGAAATACGCGGCAGTGTTTTCCATCGTGACCTTCCTGACGCTCGCGGTCTACATCGGGTTCACCCTTGTCATCACCGAGTGGCGCATGATTTTCCGCCGCACCATGAACGACATGGACAGCAAGGCGAACACCCGCGCCATCGACTCCCTGCTCAACTACGAAACGGTGAAGTACTTCGGAAACGAACCCTGGGAGACCCGGCGCTACGACGACAGCCTCGCCAAATGGGAGGTGGCGGCGGTCAAGAACCAGACGTCCCTGGCGGCGTTGAACGCGGGTCAGAGCCTGATCGTGGCGTTGGGAATCACCCTCCTAATGCTGCTGGCGGCGAACGGCGTGGTGACCGGGGACATGACCCTGGGGGATCTGGTCCTGGTGAACGCCTACATGATCCAGCTGTACATGCCGCTGCATTTTCTGGGCTTCGTCTACCGGGAGATCAAGCACTCCCTGGCGGACATGGAGAAGATGTTCGGGCTCCTGGCGGAGAACGCCGAGGTGGAGGATGCGCCGGGCGCCCAGGCGCTTCCTCCCGGGGAGGCCGATGTGCGCTTCGAGAATGTGGACTTCGGGTACGACGCCAAGCGCCAGATCCTGTTCGACGTGGGCTTCGCGGTGCCGGCCGGAAGGAACGTTGCTGTGGTGGGCGCCAGCGGCTCGGGCAAGTCCACGCTGGCGCGGCTCCTGTTCCGCTTCTACGACGTCAACCGCGGGCGCATCCTCGTCGGCGGCCGGGACGTGCGGGAAGTCACCCAGGAGTCGCTGCGGGCGGCGATCGGCATCGTCCCCCAGGATACGGTCCTGTTCAATGACACGATTTTCTACAACATTCAATACGGGCGCCCGGACGCGGGGCGCGAGGAAGTGATCGAGGCCGCACGATCTGCCCATATCCACGATTTCATCGACGGGCTCCCGGACGGATACGAAACCCTGGTGGGGGAGAGGGGGCTGAAGCTGTCAGGGGGAGAAAAGCAGCGGGTGGCCATTGCCCGCGCCCTGCTCAAGCGCCCTCGGATATTGATTTTCGATGAGGCTACCTCCGCTTTGGACTCGAAGAGTGAAAAGGCTATCCAGGGGGAACTCCGGCGCATTGCCGCGAACCGCACCACGCTCACCATCGCCCATCGGCTGTCCACCATCGTGGATGCCGACCAGATCCTGGTCATGGACCATGGACGCATCGTGGAACGCGGCTCGCATCGGGAACTGCTGGCCGCCGAGGGCGCGTATGCCCACATGTGGACCCTCCAACAGCAGGAGCAGCAGGCCCTGCAGATACTGGAGCAGGCGGGGGACGCCGAGCGGGCGGTTATCATTCCCCTTCACGCAGGCGGGGGAAGATGAGGATTTTTCCTCATATGGTTTCGAAGATCTTTTCCTAGCCCGCGATTTTTGTTAACTTATTTGCTGGTCTTGAGGTGGTAGCCTGAATCGGGGGGGAGATGAGGTTCGGTTGGATCTGGATGTTGGTCTTGTTCGTCTTTGCCGGGAGCGCGTTGGCCGAAGGCGGAAAATCGGCGAAATCGGGGCAGATCTCGCCCAAGGGCGCCGCGGCAGGCGCCAGTGTGGCGCCGGACGTGCTGGACGAGCTGGAGCCTTCGCGTTTGAGGCTCAAGTCGTCGGCCGCCCTCGTCTACGACGAGGAGAGCGGCCAGATCCTGTACGACAAGAATGCCGGCGAGGTCACGCCGATTGCTTCGATCACCAAGCTCATGACCGCGATCGTGGTCCTGGAGGCGAAGCTGCCCATGGACGAGGCCATCTCCATCTCATCCGAGGACGTCGACCATCTCAAGGGCACGCGTTCGCGGCTGCGGGTGAGGACGGAACTGACCCGGGAAGACCTGTTGCGCCTGGCCCTCATGGCGTCCGAAAATCGCGCTGCCGCCGCCCTGGGCCGGACCTATCCCGGGGGCACTGCCCTGTTTGTCGCGCAAATGAACATCAAGGCGCGCCAGCTGGGCATGCACAACACCCGCTTCGCCGATGCGACGGGCCTCAACAGCGACAACGTGTCCACTGCGGAGGATCTCGTCAAGCTCGTTGAAGCGGCCCATGGTTACCCGTTGATTCAGGAATTCACTACTCTTCCGGCTTATTCTGTCAAGGTCCGGGGCTATAGGCACCCCCTCAAGTTTGGAAATTCCAACCGCCTGGTCCGGAGTCCCAACTGGGAAATCGGGCTGTCGAAGACGGGTTATATCAGCGAGGCGGGACGGTGCCTGGTAATGCGGGCAACCATCGCCGGACGGGACCTGGTCATCGTGCTTCTGGATTCCTGGGGAAAAAACACCCGGCTGGGCGACGCCAACCGGATCCGCAAATGGATCGAAAGCGCCCTTGCCTCGGGCAGCATCGGCTGACGGCGGTATGATGCGGAAGTTCCCGCGGCATGGTGGGCCCCGGGAATGCGGGTGTTTCAGGCCCGCGCATTCCGCTGCCCTGCGCCGTGCCACGAAAACGTTCCAAACTTACCTTCGTTGACCTTCGCCCACCCGCGGACAGCCTGTTCGCGGACGTGGTGGCCGGGCTCTCTGCCGCGCAGAAGGCGCTTCCGCCCAAATACTTCTATGATGCGCGCGGCTGCGAGCTGTTCAACGCCATTTGCGACCTCCCTGAGTATTACGTGACCCGGGCGGAGCTTTCCCTGATGCGGCAGCGGGCGACCGAGATGGCCCGCGCCCTCGGGCCCGGCTGCGCTCTCATCGAGGTCGGATGCGGCAACAGCGAAAAAACCAGACTCCTGCTGCAGTCGCTGGCTCCGGTCGCCTTCGTCCCCGTTGACATAGCCTGGGAGCAGCTCGAGTCCTCCTGCGACGCGCTCTGCCGGGAGTTTCCCCGCATCCGCTTCGTCGCGGTGCGCGCCGATTTCTCGCAACCCATCGAGCTGCCGGAGCTCGGCCTTCCGAAAGTCCAGAGACGGGCTCTTTACTTTCCGGGCTCCACCATCGGTAACTTTACCCGCGAGGAGGCTGCAGCGTTTCTCCGGCGCACGGCGCAGGTCCTGGGTTCCGGAGGCGCAGCGCTGATCGGAGTCGATCTGAAGAAACCCCGCGGCGCCCTGGAAGCCGCGTATAACGACAGCTGGGGCGTGACGGGGGCATTCAACCTGAACCTTTTGGAACGGATCAACCGGGAGCTGCAGGGCAATTTCGACCTGGGCCGATTCCGGCATCACGCCTTCTACAATGACGAGCAGGGCCGCATAGAGATGCACTTGGTGAGCCTTGCCCGCCAGACGGTGACCATCGGAAACCATCGTTTCGAGTTTGCCGAAGGGGAAAGCGTGCTCACCGAATACTCATACAAGTATTCGGTGGAGGAATTTCAGCTCCTTGCCGCGGGAGCCGGCTATTGGCCCGCTTATGTGTGGACCGACGCCAACGGGCTATTCTCGGTCCACTATATCGCGCTGCCCTGAGAGGAATCGCGACTGGAAGCCGAGCGACCGCGAGATCTCATCCGCGGTCTGTTTCACCATGGGGGCCCAGGCGCGATCCAGACGCGTGGCCGGGGCCGACACCGACAATCCCGCTATCAGCCGCCCTTCGTCATCGCGGATTCCCGCCCCGATGCAACGGACCCCGAGCTCGAGCTCCTCGTTGTCGAAGGCGAAACCCTGGCGGCGGACCCGCTCCAGCTCCTGCACGAGCTTCGGCACGCTGGTTAGGGTATTGCGGGTGCGCGGCGGGAGGCCTGTGCGGCGGGCGTATTCCCGCGCCTGCTCGACCCCTCCGTCCATGAGGAAAATCTTTCCCACCGCCGTGATATGGAGGGGTGCCCGGTCCCCGACCAGGTGCACGATGCGCATCATGGAGCGCCCACCCAGAACGCGCTCGATATAGACGATCTCGTCACCCTGACGTACGGAAAGGTTCACGCTCTCGTTGAGGGCCCGGTGCAATCTTTCCATGTGGGGCAGGGCCTCCTGGCGCACGTTGAGCCGCGACTTCACGATATGCCCCAGCTCGAGCAGGCGGATTCCCAGCCGGTAAGCGCCGGGCTCCACCCGGTCCACGAGGCGATGCCGCACCAGAACCCCCAGGATGCGATGGGCCGTGGAGGGATGAAGCCCGGTTTCTCCAGAAAGCTGCTTGAGGGACGCCGGCCGCGCATGCTCGACCATGGTCTCCAGCAGCGCCATCATGCGCTCCAGGACCTGAACCGAGTTTTTCGCCGAGGTTTCCGGTGGGCTCACGGGGCAGCATGCAGGCAAGGGGTGGCGGAATTCTAGGATGCTGGACCAGGTTCCACAATCGCCTCGGCCCATCAGGCGCTGTGCTATGATCGCAGGGTCGACGCGTCTTCCGGGTGCCCCCATGCGAGTTGGTCTCTTCGTCACCTGTTTGGTTGACCTGATGCGGCCGCGCATTGGTTTCGCGGCGGTGGCACTTCTCGAGCGGGCCGGCTGCGAGGTGGTGTTTCCCGAGACCCAGACCTGCTGCGGCCAGCCTGCCTACAATTCGGGCGACCGTGCCGCGGCGCAGCTTCTTGCGCGCAAGGTCCTGCGGGAGTTCAGGCACTGTGAGTACGTGGTCGCGCCCTCCGGTTCCTGCAGCGGCATGATCCGAGAGCACTATCCCGAACTGTTCCGGGGCGAGCCCGAGTACGAGGACATGAATCGCCTGGCGGCCCGGACCTTCGAGCTCACGGATTTCCTCGTGAACCGGGCGCGGCTGGCGGACGTGCCTGGCCGCTTTGACGGCGTGGTGACCTACCACGATTCCTGCGCCGGGCTCCGGGAAATGGGGGTCAAGCAGCAGCCCCGGCAGCTGCTCGCAAAAGTGGAGGGCCTGCGGCTCAGGGAAATGGAGGGCGCGGAAACCTGTTGCGGCTTCGGCGGAACCTTTTCCGTCAAGTATGGCGAGATTTCATCCAAGCTGGCGGACAACAAATGCCAGAGTGTCCAGGCATCGGGTGCGGATGCCCTGGTGCTCGGGGACCTTGGTTGCATCCTCAACATCGAAGGCCGGTTGCGGCGCCTGGGGGACCAAAAGACCCGGGTGTTCCACGTCGCGGAAGTCCTCGCCGGGATCGAGGGCAATGAATAGAACACCGCCTAGAACGCGGACGTGTCTCATCCGGCCGGGTCGTCGCCGCCCCTCCACGCTGCGGTTCGCCGCGATCCGGGGATAGAGTACATGCAAGTCCGTTCGATGCACTTCAAGGCAACGGCGAGCGAGAAGCTAGCCGACAGGCGCCTTCAGGACGCTCTCAGCAAGACCCGGGGAAAGTTTGTCGCCGGCCGCGCGCAGGCAATTCTCGAACTCGACAATTTCGACGAGATCCGCGATGCCGCGCAGCGCATTCGCGACCGGGTGCTCGAGCACCTGGACCTGTACCTGGAGGAGTTCGAGCGCAACGCCACCGCCCGCGGCGCGGTCGTTCACTGGGCGGAGGACGCCCAGGAAGCCAACCGGATCATCTGCGACATCGCCCGCGCCCATGGCGTGAAGAAGGCGGCGAAATCCAAGTCCATGGTGAGCGAGGAGTGCGCGCTCAACGATGCCCTGGAGGCGGCGGGGGTGCAGGTGGTGGAGACAGACCTGGGAGAGTACATCCTCCAGCTGGCCCAGGAGCCGCCTTCCCACATCGTGGCGCCGGTGGTCCACAAGAGCAAGGACGAGGTCTCGGATCTATTCGAGCGGCATCACCAGCGACCGCGCAAGGAGTCGGTTCCCGATCTCTGCCGGGAGGCGCGGGAAGTGCTGCGCCCCCACTTCCTGTCGGCCGACATGGGAATCTCCGGGGCGAACTTCATCGTGGCCGAGACCGGCAGCACCCTCATCGTGACCAACGAGGGCAATGGCCGCCTGTGCACGACCATGCCGAAAGTCCATGTGGCCATCACCGGCATCGAGAAGGTGGTGCCCACTCTGGAGGATGTTACCACGCTCCTCAGGCTGCTGCCGCGCTCGGCCACCGGCCAGTCCATTACCAACTATGTGTCCCTCACCACCGGGGTGAGGGGGGGCGGGGAGCAGGACGGCCCGGAGCATTTTCATGTCGTGCTCGTGGACAACGGCCGCAGCGCCTTGCTCGGAACCGATTTCCAGCCCATGCTCCGCTGCATACGCTGCGGAGCGTGCATGAATCACTGCCCGGTGTACCAGACCATCGGCGGCCACGCATACGGATGGGTGTATCCCGGTCCCATGGGGTCCATCCTCACCCCTTCCTACGTGGGTATCGAGAACGCCCTGGACCTGCCCAACGCATCGACCCTGTGCAACCAGTGCGGCGTCGTGTGCCCGGTGAAGATTCCCCTGCCGGACCTCCAGCGCAAGCTGCGCGAGAAGCAGGTGGAAAGGCGTCTGCGTCCGTGGCCGGAGCGCCTCGCCATCAAGCTCTGGGCGTACGCCGCCTCGCAACCCGAAATTTATTCCCTGGGCGCCCGGATCGCCGCCCGGGTCCTGCGGCGCATGGGCGGTTCCGATCGGCTCATCCACCGCCTTCCGCCCGGGGCTTCCGGCTGGACCGAGGGGCGGGACATGCCGGCGCCGGAAGGAAAAACGTTCCACGAGCTCTATCGCCGTCGCGGCGGCGGCCGCTGAAACCCGCTGTCCGAGCGGGGCCGCACCAAATCAGCAAGGAGGAGACCCGTAGCCATGATGGAAGGTATCGTCCCACTTTGGATCAACGGCCGGCAGGTGCCCTCCCGCGGCAGCCGCTTCGGCGAGATCACCAACCCGGCCACCGGAAAGGTTATCCGCCGAGTCCCCTTGGGAAGCTCGGAGGACGTGAATGCGGCAGTTGGCGCGGCCAAGGCGGCATTTCCGGAATGGGCGGCCACGCCGCCGGTGCGCCGGGCGCGGATCCTCACCCGATTTCGCGAGCTCATGGAAGCTCACCGCTCCGACCTGGCGCGGCTCATCACCGAGGAGCACGGCAAGACCCTGGCGGACGCTGCCGGATCGGTGCAGCGGGGCATCGAGGTTATCGAGTTCGCAAGCGGGGTACCTCATCTTTTGAAGGGGGAGCATGCCGAGGATGTGGGTCGCGGCATCGACTGCCATTCCATGCTCCAGCCCCTGGGTGTGTGCGCCGGCATTACACCCTTCAATTTCCCGGCCATGGTTCCGCTATGGATGTTTCCGGTGGCCATCGCCTGCGGCAATACCTTCGTGCTCAAGCCGTCCGAGAAGATTCCCTCCACCAGCATGCGCATGGCGGAGCTGTTCAAGGACGCGGGTTTGCCGGACGGCGTGTTCAATGTGGCGCACGGCGACAAGGAGGTGGTGGACGGCCTCCTCGCTCATGCGGACGTGCGCGCCGTTTCCTTCGTCGGCTCCACGCCGGTGGCCCGCTATATCTACCAGACCGGCGCGGCCAACGGGAAGCGCGTGCAGGCTCTCGGCGGCGCCAAGAACCACGCGGTGGTGCTGCCGGACGCGGACTTGGACTTCGCGGCCGACCAGGTGATCGGCGCCGCCTACGGCTCCGCCGGCGAGCGCTGCATGGCCATTTCCGCGGTGGTTGCGGTGGGCGATGCCGGCGACGCCCTGGTGGAGCGTATCCGCGACAAGGCGGGCAAGCTGGTGGTGGGTCCCGGGGATCGGCACGGGGTGGAGATGGGGCCGCTCATCTCCCGCGCCCACCGCGACAAGGTGAGGGGCTACGTGGACCAGGGGGAGCGCGATGGCGCGAGGCTCGTGCTGGACGGGCGCGGGTTGCGGATTACGGGCCACGAAGACGGATTCTTCCTGGGGCCGACCCTGTTCGATCATGTCAGGCCCGAGATGAGCATTTACCGGGACGAGATCTTCGGCCCGGTGCTGGTGGTGGTTCGCGCGGGCAGCCTGGAGGAGGCCATCGCCCTGGTGAACAGTAATGAATACGGCAACGGCACCGCCATCTTCACCCGGTCAGGGCACGCGGCCCGGCGCTTCCAGAACGAGATCGAAGTCGGCATGGTGGGCATCAACGTCCCGATCCCGGTGCCCATGGCCTTTTTCTCTTTCGGCGGCTGGAAGCACTCCCTTTTCGGCGACCTCCATGTTCACGGCATGGAGGGCGTGTACTTCTACACCCGGACCAAGGTGGTTACCTCGCGCTGGCCATCGGACGGAGCGGCGCCCCGGGGCGTTACCACGGTGATGCCGACCCACGGCTGAACCGCAACCACGGTAAGCCGCGGGTCCGCGCGCCGGGAACCCTCGCGATCCCGGTTTCCGCTGCCACCCTTGCATCGCATCGTTTTTCTCGACCGTGCCACGTTTCCCCCGGCCTTGCGGCCCCCCGCGTTCGAGCACGAGTGGTTCGATTTCGCCCAGACGCCGCCTGACGAGGTCGTGGAGCGGTTGCGGGATGCCAGCGTCGCCATCACCAACAAGGTGCGGCTGGAGCGAGGGCACATCGAGGGCCTGCCGGCGCTGCGCATGATCGCGGTGTGCGCCACCGGAACCGACAACGTCGCCCTGGACGCCTGCCGCGAGCGCGGCATCGTGGTGTCCAACATCCGGGGCTACGCCCGCCATGCGGTCCCGGAGCACGTATTCGCGCTGATTCTCGCCCTGCGGCGAAACCTCCTGGCCTATCGCGAGGACCTTCGGCGCGGATTGTGGCAGCGGGCCGAGCATTTTTGCCTTTTCACCCATCCCAACCGTGACCTGCACGGAGGCCGGCTTGGAATCGTGGGCCGGGGGGATCTGGGGAAGGCGGTGGCGGCCTTGGGCGAAGCCTTCGGAATGCGGGTCCGCTTCGCCGAGCACAAGAACGCCTCCGCCATCCGCCCCGGGTATGAGCGTTTCGAGGAGGTCCTGGAATCCAGCGACGTGCTGACCCTGCACTGCCCGCTGACGCCGGAAACCGGCGGCATGATCGGTGCGCCGGAGCTCCGGCGCATGCCCCGCCACGCCCTGCTCATCAACACTGCGCGGGGCGGACTGGTGGACGAGGCGGCGCTGGCGGCGGCCCTGGTCGAGGGAATCATTGCCGGCGCCGGGTTCGACGTGCTTTCCCGGGAGCCGCCCCGGGAAGGAAACCCGCTGCTGAACCTCGACCTTCCGAATTTTATCCTGACACCCCACGTGGCTTGGGGAAGCGACACCGCGATGAAGGCCATGGCCGATCAGCTGGTGGACAATATTGAAGCGTTCGCGGCCGGCACGCCACGAAACCGGGTTGCGTGATGCGCGCGCGGCGCGATAATAGCGGTTATTCCCCATGCGGATAGGAGGCAAGGCATTCGTGAGCTCAAGAGAGCGCATTATCGAGAAGATCCGCGCCGCGCGAGGAACCCGGGGCGAGCCGCCGGCAACCGTGCGCGCGGCCGTTGACCGTTACCTGGCGCAGCACCTCCAGGGACCGCGTCCCAGCTCCGATTGGGATCCCCCGGCTCGGTTCCGGGAGCGGGCGACCTCTCTTTCCAGCACGGTGGAGGAGGTCTCGTCCATGGACGGCGTCCCGTCGGCCGTGTCCGGCTATCTGGAGTCCCAGCAGCTGCCCAGGCAGGCGGTGATATGGCCATCGTTGAAGTCGCTGAACTGGAGCGGGGCCGGGGTGGCGGTGGAGAACCGGCAGGCGCGGGGGGATGACCTTGTGGGCGTCACCGGCGCGTTCTGCGCCATTGCGGAAACCGGAACACTGGTGCTTGCCTCCGGGTCCGGCTCGCCGGCGGCGGTGAGCCTGCTGCCCGAGACCCATATCGCCGTGGTACCGGTTTCGCGGATCGTCAAGGGCATGGAGGAGGCCTGGGCTCTCCTGAGATCCGAACTAGGGCGATTGCCGCGGGCGGTGAACTTCGTTTCCGGCCCCTCCCGGACGGCGGACATCGAGCAAACCATCAACCTGGGGGCCCATGGCCCCTATCGGGTTCATATCGTTCTTGTCGCGTCGGGCTGACCCTGGCTTCGATCCTCGAAGCGGCTGACGCTGCGGGTTGATTTCCCGCCATGAACAACCTATGGCTGCCATGGCTGAAGTTCGCGGTCTGCGCCGGGCTCATCGGCTATGCCGGATCGCGGCTTTCCCGCTACGGCGACATCATCGCCGACAAGACCGGTCTCGGGGCAACCTGGGTCGGGCTCGTCCTGCTGGCCACAGTCACATCCCTCCCCGAACTGATCACCGGGGTCAGTTCGGTGACGGTAGCCGGAGTTCCCAATATCGCGGTGGGCGATGTGCTGGGAAGCTGCGTGTTCAACCTCCTGCTGATCGTGGTCCTGGATTTCCTGCATCGGGGTGAATCCCTGTACACCCGGGCAAGCCAGGGGCACATCCTTTCGGCCGGATTCGGGGTCATCCTGATCGGTTTCGCGGGGTTCAGCCTGCTGCTCGGCCACAGGGCGGAAGCACTTGCCATCGGCCACGTGGGCGTGTACACGCCCATCATCCTGCTTCTGTATGCGCTTGCCATGCGCACCGTGTTCCAGTTCGAGCAGCGTCAGCGGGCCGAGTACACGGAAAAGGCTGCGGAGCGGTACCCAGGCGTTACCCTCCGCACGGCGGTGACCCGCTACCTGATGGCGTCCGCCCTCGTGGTTGCGGCGGGAGTCTGGCTGCCCTTCATCGGCGCGGAACTGGGGGCCGCCATGGGCTGGAACAACAGCTTCGTGGGGACACTGTTCGTGGCATTTGCCACCTCCGTGCCGGAACTCGTGGTTACCGTTTCAGCCCTGCGCATCGGCGCGCTGGACATGGCCATCGGCAACCTCCTTGGCAGCAATCTGTTCGACGTGGCCATTCTGGCGGTGGACGATATCTTTTTCCTTCAAGGGCCCATACTTTCCCACGTGTCACAGATCCACGTGGTGTCGGCGATATCGGCCATCATGATGACGGGGGTGGCGATTGTCGGCCTGTTTTACCGTGCCGTGTCGCGCCTGTTCCGCAGCGTGGGGTGGATCAGCCTTTTTCTGTTCATGATCTACCTGGTCAATTCATTCGTATTGTTCCTGGCGGGGGAATAGGCCGCCCTCGCCCGCTGGCCGCCGCATCCGGGCATCGTATAATGTGGCCAGGCGCGAGCGCCCCGCGGCCTTGCACGAAGCTTTCTTTTGCGGGCGGTGATGTCATCGGGAACGGTTTCCTCCGATTCATGATGACCCGAAGATCCCGCCCTCTGAGAACGAGGCACGATGTCCGAGATTGGCTTTCTCCCCTCGTTTCCCCTCCCATTCAGTGCCGTGCTCCTGTTCGGCTCCCTGATGCTGGCGGGGGTGGTCGGCGGCTGGCTGGTGGAGCGGTTCCTGGGCCTTCCGCGAATCGCGGGTTACGTGATCACGGGATTGTTTCTGGGGCCCACCGGGGCGGGCGTATTGGATCCCGAGACGCTGCACGGGGCGCGCATATTCGTGGAGATCGCTCTTGGACTGGTGCTTTACGACCTGGGCCACAGGTTGCGGGTGCGCTGGTTGTTGCGGGAGCGCTGGCTGCTGGCGACCGGCGTTCTGGAGAGTTTCGCGACCTTTGCCGCGATCTTCGCCGCCCTGGTGATGACCGGGGAGTCTTCCCTGCCAGCCGCCATTGCGGCCGCCATTGGCATGGCCGCCTCCCCCGCGGTCGTGCTGGTGGTGGCGCGAGATCTCCAGTCCGAAGGCCAGGTCACGGAACGTGCCCTGAATCTGGTCGCCATCAACAGCGGGCTCGCCGTGCTCGTCCTCACCCTACTCATTTCCTACGCGCACCTGGCGCGCGATGCGGGCTGGGCCGTCGCCGCCGCGCATCCGGCCTACCTGCTGCTGGGCTCGGTGCTGCTGGGGCTCGCCATGGGCTTGCTTGGCATCGTTCTGGCCCGGTGGATCGGCAAGCGTGAGGACGCGCAGTTCATTCTGGTCGTGGCGCTGATCGCCGTCACCACCGGACTGGCCCAGCAGCTGAATCTGTCGTTAATCCTGGGGCTGCTGGCGCTCGGACTGTTTTCGCGAAACCTGGACCGCGGCCATGCCATGCTTCCGGTGGAACTTGGCTATGCGTTCCAGCTTTTCGTCGCGGTGCTGTTCGTGCTTACGGGGGCGAGCCTCCGGCTTGAGGCCCTGGGGCCGGCGGCCGCGGTGGTGGGGCTCTATGTTCTGGCGAGACTGGCGGCGAAGACCCTGGTTATCGGCGCCTTGTCGAGGCTGAGCGGGCTGAGCCTCCGCCAGGGGGCGCTGCTCGGCCTGTCGCAGCTGCCCATGGCGGGCGCCGCCATCGTGCTGGTGGAAAGCACCACCTCCTTCTATCCCGAGTTCGGAGCGGGTCTCGCCGGAGTCGTGCTGGCGGCGATCGCGCTCCTGGAAATCCTGGGGCCCATTGCCACCCAGCTGGCATTCCGGCTGGCCGGCGAGGCGGGTGGCGCGGTGCGGCAATGAGCACGGCCGCGGAGCCGCTGGCATTCAAGCGCTCGGAACCCCTTCGGCTGGGCGTGGAGCTCGAACTGCAGATCCTCAACACCCGTGACTACAACCTCAGCCGTGGCGCCCCAGATCTGCTGCGGCTCACCGGCAAGCAGAAGCACTCGGGCGAAATCAAGCCGGAAATCACCGAGAGCATGGTCGAGATAGCCACTGCCGTCCATGGGCGCCACGATTCGCTGCTCCGGGAGCTGCAGGAAATGCGCGACGTGCTGGCGCGCTGCGCCGACCGTCTGAACCTGGCCATTTGCGGGGGCGGGTCCCATCCCTTCCAGAAATGGAGCGAGCAGAGAATTTTCGCGCGGCCCCGCTTCGCCCATCTTTCCGATCTTTACGGCTACCTGGCCAAGCAGTTCACGGTATTCGGTCAGCACATCCACGTGGGCTGCGAAAACGGGGATGACGCCATCCACCTTCTTCACGCCCTCTCGCGCTACATTCCCCATTTCATCGTGCTTTCGGCGTCTTCGCCGTTCTTCCAGGGTCAGGACACTTCTTTCGCCTCGTCGCGGCTCAACGCGATCGCCGCATTTCCGCTTTCCGGGTACATGCCCTTCGTCTCCTCTTGGCAGGAATTCAACGATTACTTCGGAACCATGCGGGACCTGGGCATCGTGGAAAGCACGAAGGATTTCTATTGGGATATCCGGCCCAAGCCGGAATTCGGCAGCGTCGAGATACGGGTTTGCGACACGCCGCTGACGGTGGAGCAGGCCGCGAGCCTGGCGGCCTACGCCCAGGCCCTCGCCAGGCGGCTCCTTGCCGATCCCAGGACGGCCGCGCGCCCTGATAGCTATTTCGTTTACACCTACAACCGATTCCAGGCCTGCCGCTTCGGTTTTGACGGCGAGGTAGTGGATCCGCGAACGATGGGACACCGGACGCTGCGCGAGGACATTCTGGAAACGCTGCACAGCCTCGGGGCGGAGGCCGCCGAACTGGACTCGGCCGATGCGCTAGAGGCGCTGGTCCGCCAGGCCGAGACGCGGCAGAACGACAGCGCCTGGCTGCGCGAGGCAAGGGCCAGGACCGGTTCCCTGCACGATGTGGTGCGCCTGCAGGCTGCGCTGTGGGCGGGGCGTTCCGGAATCGAGGAATGACCTTGCCGCGCGCCGTTGACAAGGCAAGCGGCTCTGTTACTATTGTGCAATACTAATTCGCATTGAATGTCCGGGCGGATTGGTCACCGTTTCGTCCGCGCGTCTCTGACGGGCGGCGATTGCAAGCGGCAACAGAGGAGCTCTGACAAACGCCCCGAAAGGGGCGTTTTCTTGGCCTCGGCGTGGAACTGCCGCTAGATTTCCGAGAGCGGCATCATGGCGGCCTTCTCGTCCCGGATCCTCATGAGATTTACCAGGGCGTTGAGGCTCGCGTCCAGGGCGCGCAGGTCGCTTTCCGGCAGCTGGCTCAGGGCGTCAGGCAGCACGCCGCGCGCCGGCCGGGGCGCCCTGGACACCACCGCGAGCCCGGCGGGGGTTGCAAACAGCCTCACCACCCGCTGATCCGGCCCTTTCCTTTCCCTCCGGATCAGCTTCCGCTGCTCCAGCTTGTCCAGCAGGTTGCTGGCAGTGGACTGGTGAATGGACATCACGCGGGCCAATTCGGAAACGCGCAGGCCCGGGGTTTCGCAAAGCTCCCACAGCGCCCAGAGTTGGGCACCGCTGACGCCACACTGCCTCTCGACCCAATGAAAGTGCTTCTGGGCTGACTTGAAGACGAGGCGGAATTTCTGCAGCACGGCGAGAACCTGCTCCTGGTGCCGCTTTTCCGCTGAGCCGGCGTCGTCGCCAGCCGGCTCGGCCGGCTCGCGATCCGGCCCCGGTCTTGCCCGGGATGACGGGGGGGCTTTTGACTTCATCGCGCCGGCACCCCGGGACACCCGGAATGCGTGGGACGGTGCCGCGGGTCCCTTCCCGCAATGACGCGATGTGACCCCGCCTTCGGGGCCGGACGGGTTGCCTGCGCAACGGATGGCGGCAGGGGAAGCATGCGCGGGGATTCTAGAGGGCGGAAGAGGGCGTTGCAACCGGGAACGGCCTGCGGGGTGCGGCGCCGGCGGCGCCTCGTGGGAGGATGGCCCCGCCGCGACGGCTTGTGCTGTCCGGGCTGCTACGCATAGAATCCAGCGACCCGAAAAACAAATGCGGCTCCGACGCGGGCCGTGCTTTCGGGCCGTCCGTCACCAGTCCTCGCCGCCGGGGCGAGGGGCAGTCTCCCGTTACAGACCGCGGTGTTGCAAGCGCAACTAGATTACGCAGATTGGGTCGCCCGCCATGTTATACGCCATCAGTTCCGCGCTTACCTTGTTCGGGTTCTGGCTCCTGCTTTCGGGATACTTCACACCGTTCCTGCTTTCGGCGGGGGCCGCTTGCGCCCTCGCGGTGGTCGCCTTTGGCCATCGCATGGAAGTGATCGATCGCGAGGGGCATCCGGTGCACCTCACCGGCCGCGGCTTGCTTTACTGGCCCTGGCTGGCCACGGAAATCGTTAAGTCCGCCTGGGACGTGACCCGGGTGATCGTCAATCCGGAACTCCCCATCAGTCCGCGTTTGATCCGGGTCAGGCCCAGCCAGAAGACGGTCGAGGGCCTGGTGACGTACGCAAATTCCATCACCCTGACCCCTGGGACTATCTCCATCCAGGTATCCGAATCGGAGATCCTGGTGCACGCATTGACCCGGGAGGGAGCCGAAGGACTGGCGGGCGGGGACATGGACCGCCGCGTGACCCGATTCGAGGGGATGTCCTGATGTTCGCGGCGGCGACCCTCGCCCTGCTGGCGGCCCTCACCCTGGTGCTGGTCCGGGCTCTCGCCGGCCCCACGGTTTTCGACCGGGTGCTCGCGGGAAACAGCATCGGGACCGTCGCCGTGCTGCTGCTGTCCGTCATCGGTTTCCTGGGAGGGCGGCCGGATTTTCTGGATCTGGCCATCGTGTATGCCCTGCTCAACGTGATTGCCACCATTGCAATCCTGAAATTCTTCGAGTTCGGCAGCCTCGGTGATCCGGAGGAGCCTGAGGACCGGGATGAGCATCCTGCTTGACGCTCTCGGCTGGGCCTTTCTCGTGGCGGGGGGGGCATTCTGCATCGTCGGAGCCGTGGGGATGCTGCGCATGCCCGACCTGTTCACCCGCATGCATGCCGCCAGCGTCATCGACACCCTGGGGGCAGGGCTGATCCTTCTCGGGCTGCTGCTGCAGGCGCCGTCCTGGCAGGTGGGGGCGAAGCTCGCTTTGATAATGGTGCTGCTGCTGTTCACGTCACCCGCTGCGACGCACGCCCTGGCCAAGGCGGCGGTGGCGCGCGGAGTCAGGCCGGAACTCGAGGAATCGGGAGAACAGCCATCGAAATCCTGATCAATGTCGTGTTGCTGGTGCTGCTGCTTGCCTCGGCGCTGGCCATTGTTCGCGCGCGCAACCTGTTCGCCGTCGTGGTCTTGTCCGGGATCTACAGCTTCATCATGGCGACGCAACTCACGGTCCTCGACGCGGTGGACGTGGCCATGACCGAGGCGTCGGTGGGCGCCGGCATTTCAACGGTGCTGCTGCTGGGCACGCTCTACCTGACCGGCAGCGAGGAGGCGGCGCCCGGCCACCGGCCGGTGCTGCCGCTGCTGGTGGCGATAGCGACGGCGGGTATGCTCATTTACGGCACCCTGGGCATCCCTGTCTTCGGGGATCCCTCCGGACCCATCCATCAGCACGTGGCGCCGAGGTATCTCCAGGAAGCGGTGGAGGCGACCGGCATTCCCAACGTGGTCACTGCGGTTCTCGCCAGCTACCGTGGCTACGACACCCTGGGGGAAACCACCGTCATCTTCACCGCGGGCATTGGCGTGATCCTGCTATTGGGCATGGGACGCCGGGCGCGGTACGGCGCCCAGGGGCAGGGCGGCGGCATGCAGGAATACCTGGTGCTGCGGG
>Ga0210362_1316690_pt1 | contig 42192 bp, 42 predicted proteins | sample S625metaT_FD_159713 | JGI IMG/M metagenome (GOLD analysis project Ga0210362, IMG submission 159713) | Metatranscriptome of estuarine sediment microbial communities from the Columbia River estuary, Oregon, United States - S.625 (Metagenome... | ecosystem: Environmental > Aquatic > Marine >... | reverse complement strand
CACGCACCCCGCTACTGGCGAGCCGGTCGAATTCGTTTCCCCGCTGGCGCCCGATCTTCAGACTTTCCTGGACCGCCTCGATGCCGAAGCGCTTTGACCTGCTGGTTTTCGACTGGGACGGTACGCTGATGGACTCGGCGGGGACCATCGTCACTTCCATCCAGTCCGCCTGCCGGGACCTGGGGCTTCGCGTCCCTGACGAAGCATCCTCCCGGCACATCATCGGCCTGGGATTGCGGGACGCCCTGGCCCGGCTGCTGCCGGAGCTGATGGAATCGGAGCACGGAAGGCTGGTGGAGCGCTATCGCCACCATTACCTGGGGCAGGACGTTGCCATTCCGCTGTTCGCGGGGGTCCGGGAGGCGATCCGGGATCTGAACGAAGCCGGATTCCTCCTGGCCGTGGCCACCGGGAAGAGCCGCCTCGGCCTTAACCGCGCCCTGGGCAATACCGGGTTGGGGGAATTTTTTCACGCCAGCCGCTGCGCCGACGAGGGCTTTTCCAAGCCCCATCCGGGCATGCTGGAGGAGATCATGGACGAGCTGGCGGTGGCGCCGGAGCGCGTCCTGATGATTGGCGACACCACCCACGACCTGCAGATGGCGTCCAATGCCCGGGTTGCCTGCCTGGCGGCGGCCTATGGGGCCCACCCGCGGGAGGAACTCGAGGCGCTCCTGCCCCTGGCCGTGGCGGACTCCTTCGCGGAACTCAGGGGATGGCTGGAAGTCCACGCGTGATCTGCGCATCCGGGGACCTGAAGGACGGGGGCGAGGGAGTGCGTTTCGAGACCGACTGGGAAGGGGAGCGCGTGCCGGGATTCGCGGTGCGCTTCCAGGGCCGGGTGTACGCCTACCTGAACCGCTGCGCCCATGTGGGAGTCGAACTGGACTGGACGCCCGGTGCGTTCTTTGATGACTCCGGTCTATACTTGCTCTGCTCCACCCACGGCGCGGTGTACGAGCCCGAAACCGGGCGCTGCGCCGGCGGCCCTTGCCGCGGGGCTTCCTTGATTCCGCTTTCCGTCGCCGAGCACGACGGGCGGGTTTTTCTCGACGAAGGTGTCAAACATGGCTGATTACGGATCCGGCGACGGATGGGAACGGCAGGTGCTGGAAAAGCTGGCGTCGGCGGCGCTGGTGGAGCAGCGGCGCGCGCGGCGCTGGGGCATCTTTTTCAAGCTTCTGGGCTTCGGCTACCTGTTCGTGCTGCTGTTCATCGGGCTCGGGTGGATGGGGCAGAAGGATGGCGCTCTCGACGGGAAGCACACGGCGGTGGTTACCCTGGAAGGGGAGATCTCCGGCAGTTCCGCCGCCAGCGCCGAAAACGTGATCTCCGGCCTGCAGGAGGCGTTCGAGGACTCCAACACCCAGGGCGTCATCATCCGCATCAACAGTCCCGGCGGCAGCCCGGTGCAGGCGGGCTACATCTTCGACGAGATTCGCAGGCTGCGCTCCAAGTACCCAGACATTCCCGTGTACGCGGTGGTGGAGGACGTGTGCGCTTCCGGCGGCTACTACGTGGCCGCCGCCGCGGACAAGATTTTCGTGGACAAGGCCAGCATCATCGGCTCCATCGGCGTGCTCATGGATGGATTCGGATTCACCGGCACCCTGGAGAAGCTGGGAATCGAGCGCCGCCTCATGACGGCCGGCAGCAACAAGGGGTTCCTGGACCCGTTCTCGCCCCTGCCGCCGGACCAGAAGGCGTACGCGGAGACCATGCTGGAGGAGATCCACCAGCAGTTCATCAAGGTGGTCAGGGAAGGGCGGGGGACCCGGCTCAAGGATTCGCCGGAAATTTTCAGCGGCCTCATCTGGACCGGCGCCAGGAGCATCGAACTTGGACTGGCCGACGACTTCGGCAGCGTGGATTCGGTGGCGCGGGACGTGGTGAAGGCCGAGAAGACCGTGGACTTCACGCGCCAGGAGAGCCTGGCGGACCGCATCGCCAAGCGGGTTGGAGCTTCCTTTGCCTCCACCCTGGCCGGCCTGCCGGGCCGGGGCGTCTCGTTGCGTTGACGCGGCGCCGGGCCGGTTCCGGCGACCGCGCCGCAAGTTAAACCACCGCCACGCCTTCCGCCTGCAGCAGGTCCACTAGCGCGATCAGCGGGAGCCCGATCAGGGCGCTGGGATCCCCGCTTTCCAGCCGGCTCACCAGGGCGATGCCCAGAGCCTCGCAGCGGGCGCTTCCCGCGCAGTGGTAGGGCTGCTCCCGGTCCAGGTAACGCTCGATGAGGTCATCGGAAAGCGTTCGGAAAGTGACTGCCGTGGGCACCAGCGTGCTGCCGCAGCGGCCGGTGGCGCTGTTCAGCAGCGCCAGGGCGGTGTGGAAGACTACCGTCCGCCCGCGCATGAACCTGAGCTGTTCCCGGGCCCGCTCGCGGTTTCCGGGCTTGCCCATCTGGACGCCGTCCAGTTCCGCCACCTGGTCCGATCCGAGGATCAGGGCGCCGGGATAGCGGGGGGCCACCGCCTCGGCCTTGAGGCGGGCGAGCCGGGTCGCGGTGCAGGGGGCGTCCTCCCCGGCCAGGGGTGTCTCGTCCACATCCGGAACCACCACCTCAAACGGGATTTCGAGCCGCTCCAGCAGCATTTTTCGGTACACCGAGCTGGAGGCCAGGACGAGTCGCGGGAAGGGCAAGTTTTTGATCGTAATTCTTTGACACAAATACGCAAAAACTATATCATGCGCGCCCTATGCCTGAACAGGTTGTCATTGACGGCATCGAGTTCGCGCGCAACGGAAAGCAGCTGAGCGGGGATCTCGAGATCGGCAGCCTGGAGCGTCTTCGGGAAAGCCTCTCTTCCGGCGAGGGGGCCGTCGAGTATTCGATCCGGGGCGGGCAGAATCCGAAAGGGAGGCCGATGCTTCACCTGTCGGTAAAAGGAACCCTGAGCCTGACCTGCCAGCGCTGCCTCGGGCCGCTGGCGTTTCCCGTGGATGTCCAGAGCGACCTCCTGCTGCTGCAGGACGAATCGGAGTTCGCCGACATCGTGGACGAGGAAGACGACGTGGACGCGGTGGTTGCCGCGCCGCGCATGAGCGTTGCGGCGCTGGTGGAAGACGAGCTTATCCTGGCGCTGCCCTACGCGCCCCGGCATGCGCAAGGGGCTTGCAGCGCGGCGGGGGTGCCGGAGGGTTCGGCGGGCGCCAAGGTGTCGCCCTTCGTGGCGCTCTCGAAGCTGAAGAAATGAAGGTTTTTTGAACAAGGAGTGGATCATGGCAGTTCAGCAGAACAAGAAGTCTCCTTCCCGGCGCAACATGCGCCGTTCCCACGACGCGGTTTCCGGTCCGCCCCTGGCGCTGGAGCCGACCACCGGGGAGGTGCATCTGCGCCATCACATCAGCCCCACCGGTTTCTACCGCGGCAAGAAAGTCGTCAAGTCCCGCGAAGAGTGACCCGCTGGACGCCCGGGGCGCGCATCCGCCGAGGGCGTCGTTGCATCATGGGACCCCTCATCACGCTGACTATTCCCGCCGCCGGGGGAACATCGCGGCGGGGCCGGCGCGCCTGAGCGCATGGTAGGCGCCCGGGTAGCCATCGACTGCATGGGCGGGGATCACGGTCCTCACGTGACCGTGCCCGCGGCGCTGGATTTCCTGAGGGAGAATCCCCAGAGCGACATCATCCTGGTGGGCCTGCCCGATGTCATCGAAGCCGAGCTCAAGGCCCACAAGGCGGAGCCCAGCCCGCGCCTGCGCGTGCATCCGGCGAGCCAGGTGGTGACCATGGACGAGGCGCCTGCCGTGGCGCTGCGCGCGAAGCGCGATTCGTCCATGCGGGTCGCCATCAACCTGGTCAAGAGCGGCGAGGCCCATGCCGCCGTGAGCGCGGGCAACACGGGGGCGCTGATGGCGATTTCCCGCTTCGTATTGAAGACCCTTCCCGGCATCGACCGTCCCGCCATCTGCACCGTCCTGCCCACCATCAAGGGCCACACCTACATGCTGGACCTGGGGGCCAACGTGGACTGCGCGCCGGAGCACCTGCTGCAGTTCGGGATCATGGCGTCGGTGCTGGTTTCCTCGGTGGAAGGCAAGGAGCGGCCCACCGTGGGCCTGCTCAACATCGGCGAGGAAGACATCAAGGGCAACGAGGTGGTGAAGCAGGCGGGCGAGCTCTTCCGGGCCAGCGGGCTCAACTTCCATGGCAACGTGGAAGGCACGGACATCTACAAGGGCACCACCGACGTGGTGGTGGCGGATGGTTTCGTGGGCAACGTGGCTCTCAAGACCACGGAAGGCCTGGCCCAGATGATGTCCACCCTGCTGCGGCGGGAATTCAAGCGCAATCTGTTCACGCGGATGGCGGCCTTGTGCGCCATGCCGGTGCTCAACTCCTTCAAGCGCAAGGTGGACCATCGCCAGTACAACGGCGCCAGCCTGCTTGGCCTGCGCGGGATCGTCATCAAGAGCCACGGATCCGCCGACCGGCTGGCGTTCCTGCGCGCCATCGAGCGCGGCGCGGAAGAGGTGCGCGGTGGCATGCTGCGCCACCTCACCGAGCGGCTGGCCGAACTCCAGCCGCGCCATCTGCACCCGGCGGTGGCCGAGGAAGGCGCCGCCTGATGTATTCCCGCATCGTGGGCACCGGGAGCTATCTCCCGGAGAAGGTGCTCACCAATGCCGAGCTGGAGCGCATGGTGGACACCACCGACGAGTGGATCGTCACCCGCACCGGCATCCGCGAGCGGCGCATCGCCGCGGAAGGACAGGTGGCCAGCGATCTTGCCCTGGAAGCCAGCCGCCGGGCTTTGGAAGCGGCCGGGGTTCCGGCTTCGGAAGTGGACCTGATCATCCTGGCCACCACGACACCGGACATGGTTTTCCCCAGCACGGCCTGCATTCTGCAAGCCAAGCTGGGCATCACCAGCGGCGCCCCGGCGTTCGACGTCCAGGCGGTGTGCAGCGGCTTTGTCTATGCCATGGCCACCGCCGACCTTTTCATGCGCGCGGGCAAGTCGAAATGCGCGCTGGTGGTGGGATCCGAGGTGTATTCCCGGATCGTGGACTGGAGCGACCGCGGCACCTGCGTGCTTTTCGGCGACGGCGCCGGCGCCGTGGTGCTGAAGCCTGGTGCCGAGCCCGGGATCCTGTCCACCCACCTGCACGCGGACGGCGGGCATCATAATATTCTCTCGGTGCCCGGCCAGGTATGCCGCGGCGGCGTCAGCGGGCGTCCCTTCGTGGTGATGGACGGCGGCGCCGTGTTCAAGTTCGCCGTCAAGGTGCTGGCGGAGGTGGCGGAGGAAGCGCTCGCCGCCAATGGCATGGAGCGCTCCGAGATCGACTGGTTGATACCCCACCAGGCGAACATCCGCATCATCGAGGCGACGGCCCGCAAGCTGCACGTGCCCATGGAGCGGGTGATCGTGACCGTGGACCGCCACGGCAACACCTCGGCAGCTTCGGTGGCCCTGGCCCTGGACGAGGCGGTGCGCGAGGGGCGCATCCGCCCCGGCCACCACGTGATGCTGGAAGGCGTCGGCGGCGGCTTCACCTGGGGCGCGGTGCTGGTGAGGATTTGAGCGGGGGACCCATGAAGTTCGCATTTGTGTTTCCGGGACAGGGAGCCCAGTCGGTGGGAATGATGGCTCCCTACGGCGATGCGCCGGTGCTGCGGGCAACGTTTGACGACGCGTCCGCCGCCCTGGGGCAGGATCTGTGGGTGCTGGCCGAGGAAGGCCCGGCCGAGGCCCAGGCCCAGACCGTCAACACCCAGCCCCTGATGCTGACCGCGGGAATCGCGGTTTACCGCCTTTGGCGGGAACGGGGCGGAGCGCAGCCCGCGGCGGTGGCCGGCCACAGCCTTGGAGAATACGCGGCCCTGGTGGCCGCCGGCGTGCTGGACCTGCGGGACGCGGTCCCCCTGGTGAGATTGCGCGCCCAGGCCATGCAGGACGCGGTCCCCGCGGGCGAAGGCGCCATGGCGGCGATCATCGGCCTCGACGAGGCGGGGGTGAAAGCGGCCTGCACCGAGTCCGCCCAGGGCGAGGTGGTGGAAGCTGTGAACTTCAACGGGCCGGGGCAGACGGTGATCGCCGGTCACGCGGCGGCGGTGAAGCGGGCCGCCGATGCCTGCAAGGCTCGCGGCGCCAAGCGCGCGGTGATGCTGGCCGTGAGCGCGCCGTTTCACTGCGCGCTGATGCGCCCGGCGGGCGAGAAACTGCGGGCGCGGCTGGAGTCCCTGACCTTCAGCCCGCCGCAAATCCCGGTGATACACAACTTCGACGTTCAGGCGCGGAGCGATCCTCAGAGCATCAAGGAAGCCATGGTGCAGCAGTCGTTCTCGCCGGTGCGCTGGACCGAGACCATCGAGGCGTTCGCGGCCATGGGCCTGACCCACGTCTATGAGTGCGGTCCGGGCAAGGTCCTGGCGGGCCTCACCAAACGCATCGCGGGATCGCTCCAGGGTGGGGCACTGGTGGACTCGGAGTCCCTGGACCAGGCACTGTTGGAGGTGAAATGAGCGGCAGCGGGACATTGCAGGGCCAGGTCGCCCTGGTAACCGGCGCCAGCCGGGGCATCGGCAAGGCCATCGCTCTGGGCCTGGGGCGCGAGGGCGCGACGGTGGTGGGGACCGCCACCAGCGACTCGGGCGCGGGGGCCATCGGGGCCTACCTGGCGGAGGCCGGCGTCACGGGCACCGGCGTGATGCTCAACGTGAACGATGCCGCCGGAACCGACGCGGTGCTGGAGGATGTCCGCAAGCGCCACGGGGAAATCGGTATCCTGGTCAATAACGCGGGGATCACCCGGGACAACCTGCTGATGCGCATGAAGGACGCGGAATGGGACGCCATACTGGACACCAACCTCAAGTCCGTCTACCGCATGTCCAAGGCGGTGCTGCGCGGAATGATGAAGGCGCGCCAGGGGCGCATCATCAACATTTCCTCGGTGGTGGGCGCCATGGGAAACGCCGGGCAGTGCAACTACGCCGCGGCCAAGGCCGGCATGTTCGGGTTTTCCAAGTCCCTGGCGCGGGAGGTGGGCAGCCGCAATATCACGGTCAATTGCGTGGCGCCGGGATTCATTGACACCGACATGACCCGGGCGTTGCCGGAGGCGCAGCGGGAGGCCTTGACCCAGCAGATACCATTGGGGCGCCTCGGCCAGCCCGAAGACATTGCGGCGGCGGTGGTATTCCTGGCGTCCCCGGCAGCTGGCTACATTACCGGGGCGACACTCCACGTCAATGGTGGAATGTTCATGTAATGAAGCAGTTATGCTGCTACCGCGGAATACTTTTTTCGCGGGTATTTTGGTAGAATACGCGAACTTTTTTCTCTCAGAAGGGAAGGGGCCGGTATGGAGAACGTCGAACAACGTGTCAAGAAGATTGTCGCCGAGCAGCTGGGCGTGAACGAGGGGGACATCAAGGCTGAGTCCTCGTTCGTGGATGACCTCGGCGCGGACTCGCTCGACACGGTCGAACTGGTGATGGCGCTGGAGGAGGAATTCGAGTGCGAGATTCCCGACGAAGAGGCGGAGAAGATCACCACGGTCCAGCAGGCCATCGACTACATCAAGGCCAACCTCAAGAAGTAAGCGCGTCGTTTTTCCCCGCCGTGGCCGGCTTGCGCCGGCCACGGTTTTCCTGCAAACCCCCATTCCGGCTGACTATCCATGACTAAGCGCAGAGTAGTCGTGACCGGCCTCGGCATCATCTCCCCCGTGGGAAACAGCGTGCCCGAGGCCTGGGGCGACCTCGTTGCCGGAAAGTCCGGAATCACCCGCATCACGCGTTTCGATGCCTCGCATTTCGCGTCCCGGATCGCCGGCGAAGTGAAGAATTTCGAGGTGACGAACTACCTGTCGGCGAAGGAAGCGCGGCGCATGGACACCTTCATCCATTACGGGATGGCGGCGGGCATCGACGCGGTGAAGGATTCGGGCCTGGAGGTGACGGAGCAGAACGCCGAGCGCATCGGGGTGAACATCGGCTCGGGAATCGGCGGCCTGCCGCTGATCGAGGAAACCCACTCCGACCTGGTGAACGGCGGGCCGCGCAAGGTTTCGCCCTTCTTCATCCCCGCCACCATCATCAACATGGTCTCGGGGAACCTGTCCATCATGTTCGGGATGAAGGGCCCCAACCTTTCCATGGTCACCGCCTGCACTACATCCACCCACTGCATCGGGGATTCGGCCCGGCTCATCGAGTACGGCGACGCCGACGTGATGATCGCGGGCGGCTCGGAGTCCACGGTTTGCCCCCTAGCCATCGGCGGATTTTCCTCGGCGCGGGCCCTCTCCACGCGCAATGACGATCCGGCGACGGCAAGCCGCCCCTGGGACAAGGACCGGGACGGGTTCGTCCTGGGGGAGGGCGCCGGCATGCTGGTTCTGGAGGAGCTCGAGCATGCCCGCAAGCGGGGCGCGCGCATCTACTGCGAAGTGGCGGGCTTCGGCATGAGCGGCGACGCCTATCACATGACCGCCCCGCCCGAGGACGGCGACGGCGCCATGCGCTGCATGCGCAATGCGCTGCGCAATTCCGGCCTCAACGCGGACCAGGTGAACTACATCAACGCCCACGGAACCTCGACGCCGCTGGGGGACATCGCGGAGACCGTCGCCGTCAAGCGCTTCCTGGGAGACCACGCCAAGAAGGTGGTGGTGAACTCCACCAAGTCCATGACCGGGCACCTGCTGGGCGCGGCAGGGGGCGTGGAGGCGGTGATCTGCGCGCTCGCCGTGCATCACCAGGTATCCCCACCCACCATCAATATCTTCGAGCAGGATCCCCAGTGCGATCTGGATTACGCGGCCAATGTGGCGCGGGAGATGAAGATCGAGGTCGCGCTTTCCAACTCTTTCGGTTTTGGCGGCACCAATGGCACCCTGGTGTTCCGCCGCTTCTCCGGCTAGCGGCCGTCCCGGCCGCTCCGGCCCTGGGTTTACACCCCCGGCTGCGGCCGGAAACAATGGTGGGTCCCGCCGATACGGTGACGCCGGACAGTGACCAAACGGACCGTTACGCGTGCGTTTCTTGCCCTGGTGTTCCTGGCGGCCGCTGCCGCCGGCTGGCTCTCGCACCGCCTGAACACGGCACGGCCGCTGCCCGCGACCCCCTACGAGTTCGCGGTCCATCCCGGGAGTTCCCTGCGGGCCATCGCCACCCAGCTCACCCGGGCCGGCGTGCTCCCCGATCCGTGGACCTTTATTTTGCTGGGACGGCTCCTGGGGCGTGCCGGGCAACTGAAGGCCGGCCATTATGTGTTTGAGGATGCCATCTCCCCCGCGGACGTGCTGGATCGCCTCACCGAGGGATCGGTGGCCCAGGCCGAAGTTCAGTTCATCGAGGGCTGGACCCTGAAGCAGGTGCGCAAGGCCCTAGCTGCCCACCCGGATCTTAAGCAGGAAACGGTGTCCCTGGACGACGCGGAACTGGCAGCGGCGGTGGGGGCCCCGTATCCCTCCTTGGAAGGGTTCATCTTCCCTGACAAGTACTTTTTCGCGGTCGGCGCATCCGACCTGTCCGTCCTCAAGCAGGGTTACCACGCCATGCAGCAGGAACTGGACGCAGCCTGGGAACGGCGCACTCCGGGCCTTCCCCTGGCCACTCCCTACGAGGCACTGATACTGGCGTCCATCGTAGAGAAGGAAACGGGCGCGGCGGCGGAGCGGGCCATGGTGGCCGCAGTCTTCGTCAATCGCCTGAGGCGCGGCATGAAGCTGGACACCGACCCTACCGTGATCTACGGACTGGGTGACCGTTTCGACGGCAACCTTCGGCGGCGGGACCTGGAAGCCGACACGCCTTACAACACCTACACTCGGCCCGGCCTGCCGCCCACGCCCATCGCCATGCCGGGTCGCGCTTCCCTGGACGCCGCCTTGAATCCCGCCGACACCAAGGCCCTTTACTTCGTGGCCCGGGGAGATGGAACCTCCCAGTTCTCGGTCACCCTTTCCGAGCACGAGCGGGCCGTCACCAAGTACCAGCGGAGGAAATGACCATGGGGGGCAAGTTCATCACGCTGGAGGGTATCGACGGGGCGGGGAAGAGCACCCACCTGGCGTGGCTGGAACGCTTCCTGCGGGATCGCGGCAAGGAGGTGCGCGTGACCCGGGAGCCGGGCGGCACACCGCTCGGCGAAACCCTGCGCGGCATCCTCCTGGACCACACCCGGGCCATGCATCCCGGCACCGAGACCCTGCTCATGTTCGCGGCCCGGCGGGAGCATCTCGACAAGGTCATCCGGCCCGCTCTGGACGCGGGAGCCTGGGTGGTGTCCGACCGCTTCACCGACGCCACGTTCGCCTATCAGGGCGGGGGCAGGGGGGTGGCCTGGGAGAAGCTGAAGATCCTGGAATCCTGGGTTCAGGAGGGACTGCAGCCCGATCTCACGCTTTTGTTCGATGTGCCGTTGGAGGTCAGCCGCGAACGCTTGGCCGGGGTGCGGGAGCCGGACCGGTTCGAGCGGGAACAGGCGGAATTTTTCGGGCGGGTGCGGGAGGCCTACCTGCGGCGGGCCCGGGAAAATCCGGCCCGGATCCATATTATAGATTCTACTTATACAGTTACCTCAATACAGAAACGACTTGAAGAAATACTTTCAGAATATTGTTAATAAAGTAATAAATATTTTTATATTAGTTGAGGGCGCATGAGATCTTTCCCATGGCAGGCGGATCCTTGGGCTCGGCTGACCCGGCGCGCCGAAACCCTGCCCCATGCGTTGTTGCTGCGGGGCCGTCAGGGCATCGGCAAGACCGGGTTTGCCAACGCCTTTGCCCAATGGCTGCTGTGCGAGTCGCGGTTGCCCGCGGGCGCCTGTGGCAGTTGCGGCAGCTGCGGGTGGTTCGCTCAGGGTACACATCCTGATTTTCGTCTGATCGAGCCGGAGGCGCTGGCCGAGACGGGCGAGGGCGAGGAGGCGGGTCCCCGGCGCGGCGCGGAACGCAGGCCGCGGCAGCAGGTGACGGTGGAGCAGGTGCGGCAGTTGGCCGATTTCGTGAACGTCTCCGCCCACCGAGGGGGGCGCAAGGTGGTCGTCCTGCATCCCGCGGAAAGCATGAATGTCCACGCCGCCAACGCGCTTCTCAAGACCCTGGAGGAACCGCCGTCCCGGATCCTGTTCCTTCTGGTCTGTCATCGCCCCGGGCGGGTGCTCCCGACAATCCTCAGCCGGTGCGAGCAGGTGCCCATGCCGGTGCCGGATCCGGTCGCCGCGGAGGGGTGGTTGCGCGAGCAGGGGGTCCAGAACCCCGTCCAACCCCTGGCCGAGGCCGGCTTTGCCCCGGTGACGGCCTTGGCGCTCAGCGATCCTGGGCACCAGGCATTGCGCACCCGGGTGATGCGGTTGCTAAGCCATCCTGCCGGCCTGGACGTGATCGCGGCCACCGATGCGCTCCAGGGTGCCGATTCCGCGACTCTGGTCGGGTGGCTGCAGCGCTGGTGCTATGACCTGATGCGGGTGAGGTCGGGCGCGGCCCCGCGCTACAACCCGGATTTTTCCGCCGCCCTGGAAAAGCTGGCGCAGTCCGCCCGTCCAGACGGTCTGCTGGGGCTGACGCGAATGCTGGGCGAAGCCCAGCGGGTTGCCCATCATCCGCTCAACGCGAGGCTCTTCGCCGAATCCCTGCTGTTATACTATCGGCGCTCATTCTCAGCAGAGGAAGATTCAGGACGTGGCTGAAGTGGAACGGGGCGGGCGCCCGGGCGTGCTTTCCCTCAACATCAAGGAAAGGACCGCCCTCTATTCCGCGTACATGCCCCAGGTTCGAGGCGGCGGGCTCTTCATTCCCACCAACAAGCCTTACCACATCGGCGACGAGATCTACATGCTGCTCACGCTGCTCGAGGATCCCGTGAAAATACCCGTTGCCGGGCATGTGATCTGGGTGACCCCGGCCGGCGCCCAGGGAAGCAGAACACAGGGCATCGGCGTCAAGTTCAGCGAGGATGAGAGCGGGGCGGCAGCCCGCGGCAGGATCGAATCCCTGCTGGGCGGCATGCTCCAGTCCAACCGCCAGACCCACACTTTCTGAGGCTCTCCCCGCCCCGGCGTGCGGGCAAACCCGCCGGCCAGCATGACCGCGCTCGTCGATTCCCATTGCCACCTGGATTTCCCCGAACTGTCGGGCGACATGCCGGCTGTCCTTGCCAACATGGCTGCCCAAGGCGTGAGCCGGGCCCTTTGCGTTTCGGTTTCCCTGGAAAACTTTCCCCGGGTGCTCGCTCTCGCCGAGTCTCATGCAAACCTGTTCGCGTCCGTGGGCGTTCACCCGGATCATCAGGAAGGTGAGGAACCCACCCAGGGACGCCTGGTTGACCTCTCAGCGCATCCCCGCGTGGTGGCGATCGGCGAGACCGGGCTGGACTACTACCGCCTCAGGGGTGATCTGGAGTGGCAGCGGAACCGTTTTCGGGTTCACATCCGGGCGGCGCGGCAGGCGGGGAAGCCGCTGATCATTCATACCCGGGAGGCCGCGGCGGACACCCTAAGGCTCATGCGGGAGGAGGGGGCGGAGGAGGCCGGCGGGGTCATGCACTGCTTTACCGAGACCTGGGAAACCGCGCGGGCAGCCCTGGACCTTGGCTTTTATATATCCTTCTCGGGAATTGTCACCTTCCGGAACGCCAACGCCCTGCGGGAGGTCGCAGTAAAGGTTCCCCTGGATCGGATACTGGTGGAGACCGACTCCCCTTACCTCGCGCCGGTGCCCTACCGGGGAAAGACCAATCAGCCCGCGTATGTGCGCCAGGTGGCCGAAGAGATTGCCCGGATCCGCGGCATGCCTTTCAAGGCATTGGCGGAGGCAACCACGGCAAATTTCGATAATCTATTTATGAGAATAAAACAGTAGGATGAAAAACATACTTAAAGCGTTCTGGAAGGTAATGAGTTGGTCTGCGGTTGGGTTCGTGCTGGCAACGGGTTCCGTCAACGCGGGAACCTACGAGGACCTGTTGCAGTCGGTGGATGACGACAATTCGGGCTGGCTCCGCGACATGATCGATGCCGGGGCAGATCCCAATACCGTGGCTCCCGACGGAAATTCGCTGCTGATCCTGGCGGTACGGGATGGCAAGAAAAACGTGTTTCCCGTCCTCCTGGAGTCCAAGGCCAACGTGGATTTCCGGAACGCCAACGGGGAAACAGCCCTGATGGTGGCGGCCATCCAGGGCCGGGCCGACATGGCCAACAAGCTGGTGTTTGCCGGGGCGCAGTTTGAATTCAAGGGCTGGAATCCGTTGCTGTACGCCGCCACGGGGGGCAAGGACGAGGTGGTCAAGCTGCTGCTCAATCTGGGCGCGAACATCAACGCGGTTTCGGACAACGGGACGACGCCCCTGATGATGGCGGTGCGCGGCGGGCACAAGTCCACGGTCAAGCTCCTGCTGGACCGGGGGGCCAATCCCAACATGAAGAATGAGCGGGGCGAAACCGCGCTGACTTGGGCCATGGACCGGGGTTACACCGAGATCGGCACCGCGCTGGTGGCTAACGGCGCCAAATGATGTAATTGCGCATAATGTATATTATGTAAACTCATGGGGCATTGAAAAATAACTGCCGCCTAGTGAGACTTCCCGCGCCCCGGCAGGGAAAACGGGAGCGTGGAAACGGGAATCCCCTCTTCCCGCAGTTCTTCGAATTCCTCCTTGGACGCCGTGCCTCGGATCATGCGCTCCGGCGTTTCCCGGTAGTGGATGCGGCGCGCCTCCTCGGGAAACTCCGATCCCACATCGTCGCTTTTCTCCAGAATGTGGCGAACCATCTTGGCCAGGACCTGGGTCGGCAGTTCCCTATCCGTTCCCGGCTCATAGACGGCCTCTGAGCGCTCCGGGAGGTCTTCCGATGGGAGCGCCGAAGATGAGGTGTGGACGTAGGCTGCCGAGGCCACCCGGCGGGTATCGCTGCTCCCGCAAAGGGGGCACTCAACCAGCTTTTCCCGGGACTGGCGATCGAATTCCGCTGCCGAGGCAAACCAGCCCTCAAACCGGTGGTCCTGATCGCAGACGAGATCGTAGATGATCATTTTTTTATCCAGACGACGGGAATTTTACTACATGCTTATGGGCCCAGCGGCGGAAACCTGCCCGCTTCTACCGAATTCCCGGCCTACTGCGGGTGCTCAAAATGGTGCCACTTAACCTGGGGTAAAATCGCCGGCGCCATGGTTGCCGGGTTTCTTCATCCTTTGACCGCCCTGTGCAATTCTGTCCGGGCGTTCCCGCAGATGCATCGGCGCTGATGCTGAGCGGCATCCCGGGCGCGGATTTCGAAGAAGCGGGGGCAACTGTCATAAGAGCTTCCCTGGAGCGCATGGGGCTCGCCCGTCCCGGCGAGGCGATTGTCCTGAGACCCCTCGCGGGGGGCGTCTCCTCCGTGATCGTGCGGGCTGACACTGCCAGCGGCATTTTCTGCTACAAGAGAGCCCTCCCCCGCTTGAAGGTCGCCTCCGTATGGCAAGCGCCCGTGGAGCGCAGCCTGGCGGAAATGGCGTGGCTCAGGGAAGCCGCGCGCATCATTCCCGGTGCGGTTCCGAGGCTGGCGGGCGAGGACCGGGAAGGGCTGGCCTTCGCCATGGCGTTCCTGGACCCGTCCTCCCATCCGGTGTGGAAGCAGCAATTGCGGGACGGCATCATCGAGCGCCAAACCGCCGAGGCGATGGCATCGCGCCTGTCGCGGATTCACTCGGTCACCGCGAAAGACCCGGCCTGCGCCGGCCGCTTCGCGAACCAGGGCCAGTTCCACGCCCTGCGCCTCGAGCCTTATTTCGAGGCCACGGCGCGGGCGCATCCCGATCTGGCTCCCCGATTCCAGGCCCTGGTGGCCATGGTGCGGGACGCGCGCGTCGCCCTCATGCACGGGGACGTGAGCCCCAAGAACATCCTGGTGGGCCCGGACGGTCCGGTGTTTCTCGACGCCGAGTGCGCCTGTCATGGCGATCCCGCTTTCGATCTCGCGTTCTGCGCCAACCACCTGCTGCTGAAATGCGTGTGGCGGCCCCAATGGCGGGACCGCTACCTGGAATGCTTCTCCGCGCTTACGGGCCGCTACCTGGACGGGGTGGACTGGGAGCCACCGTCCGCCCTGGAGAAGCGAACCGTGGGGCTGCTGGCCGCCATGTTGCTGGCGCGCATCGATGGCCGCTCGCCGGTGGAATACATCACCTCGGAGCGCGAGAAACAACGCGTTCGCGCCACCGCCCGCTCGCTTCTCGCCGAGCCGCCAGCGACCCTGGCCGCCACGGCGCAGCGCTGGCAGGAATCAATCTTCCCATGAAGCAGCGGATCGCGGAGGTCAAGGGTCGCCGGGTGTGGGACTCCCGGGGTCGGCCCACGGTGGAAGCCGAGATTCGTCTCGAAGGCGGCGCCGTCGGTCGCGCCATCGCGCCGGCAGGCGCGTCCCGGGGCCGGCACGAGGCCGTGGACCTGCGGGACGGCGGGAAGCGGTTGGGCGGCATGGATGTCAGCGGGGCCCTGGGAAATCTCAGCCGGGAGATCGCGCCTGCCCTGGTGGGGCTGGACGCCCGGGATCAGCAGGCCGTGGACCAGGCGCTGATCGCCCTGGACGGCACCCCAAACAAGGCGCGCTTGGGTGGCAACGCCACCATCGCGGTATCCATGGCGGCGCTCCACGCCGCCGCCGCGGCCGAGGGTCTTCCCCTCTGGCGTTACCTGGCCGCTGACCATGAGGTCTCCCTCCCTCTGCCCGAGATCCAGATTTTCGGGGGCGGCGCCCATGCCGGCCGCCGCATCGACATCCAGGATCTGCTGGTCATGCCCGTGGGCGCGGAGAGCTTCGACGAGGGACTGGCAATGTGTGCCGAGGTGTATCGGCGCGCCGGGCGCCTCATGGCCGAGGGGGGGCGCCTCGCGGGCGTCGCCGACGAGGGCGGGTGGTGGCCCGATTTCGGCTCCAACGAGGAGGCCCTGGAGATGCTCCAGCGGGCCATCGAGACTGCCGGTTACCGGCCTGAGCAGATGGCCATTTCCCTGGACATCGCGGCTTCGGAGTTCGGCGCCGGCGGCCGCTACCGGCTGGGCCTGGATCGCCTGGAGCTTTCCCGGGATGAATGGCTCGAGCGACTGGTGGGATGGGTGGAGCGCTTCTCCATCCTGTCGGTGGAAGATCCGGTGGCCGAGGACGATTCCCAGGGAATGCGCCTGTTCACCCAGGCCGTGGGAGGCAAGGTGCAGGTCATCGGCGACGATTTCCTGGTGACCAGCGCGGAGCGGGTGGCCCGGGCCGCAGCGGAGGGGGCCTGCAACGCCGTGCTGCTCAAGCCCAACCAGGCCGGCACCGTTACCGAAACCCGAAGCGCCCTGGAGGCGGCGCGAGCCGCGCGCTTCGGCACCGTGGTCTCGGCGCGCTCCGGGGAGACGGAGGACGTCACCATCGTGCACCTGGCCGTGGGCTGGAGCGCGGGTCAGCTCAAGGTGGGCTCCTTCGCCCGCTCCGAGCGCATGGCCAAGTGGAACGAATGCCTGCGCATCGAGGAATCCCTCGGGAGCCGCGCGCGCTTCGCCGGAAGGAGCGCTCTCCCTCTCCCGCTTCCCCGGTAGGGGCCCAGGACCCCGGGATGATTTCGCACCCCCGCATCCCGGTCCGTCCCTGCTGTTTCCCGCGGATTCCGGCGTCCGAGCGCCGGCGCATTGCCGGCCGCGCGCGGCGGCTCCTGGCGGGCGAGCCGGGACTCGGCACCACCGAGGCATTCGGGCGCGATCTGAGGCCCGGGATGGTCCCCGGCGCGGGGCTGTTCTTCGAGGACCACCTGCCCCTGCAACTGGTGCATCCCGAGGAAGCGGTTCTGCTGGATTACCGCATGCGCATGCTGGCGGGGTCTGGCGACATAGTGGTGCTGTCGGGGGCGCCCCACCCCGCCTTCGACATCTATTGCCGGGATGCCCTGGGCCTCGGTGATCCCCTGGTGGTCTCGCTGGGTCCGCTTCCAGCTCAATCCCGCACCACGCTCAGCGCCCGTCTCCGCGGCGACCGCGCCCTGGTGGAGAAGGTGGCGGCGATGGCCGGAAACGCCGGTGGGCTGACGGTTTTCCCCTACGTCACCTGCGGCCACGACTGGCTGCTGGCCGGGGATATCGCGCGGCTGGCGCGGGTGCCGGTGGCGGTCGCCGCTCCGCCGCCGCGGCTTTCCCGGCGGGTGAACGACAAGGCCTGGTTCCTGGAGCAGGTTGCCTGGCTGCTGGGGCGGGAGGCCATGCCGCCCAGCCACGCGGTCCTCGGCCCGGCCGCCCTGGCGGGCCGCATCGCCCACCTGGCACAACGCTTTCCAAAGGTTGTGCTGAAGGTTCCGGACAGCGCCGGCGGCCGGGGCAATCTGGTCCTGGACTCGGCCGAGATCGGCGGCATTCCCCTCAGGGAACTGCGCCGGCGCCTGTTGCTGCTGCTCCAAGGGCTCGGCTGGGGCGGGGAGTTTCCCATCCTCGCGGGCGTGTGGGAGGCGCCGGTGCCAGCGAGCCCGTCCGTCCAGCTCTGGATACCCGCTTCGGGGGACGGTGACCCCGTGATCGAGGGGCTGTTCGTCCAGGCACTCGAGGGCGCGGTGGGCGAGTTCATCGGCTCCGAACCCGCCCAACTCCCGGGAGCGGTGGAGGCAAGAATCGCCGGCGAGGCGTTTCGCCTGGGCTGCCTGTTCCAGGATCTGGGCTATTTCGGGCGCTGCAGCTTTGACGCCGTTCTGGTGGGTGACTCTCCCGAGAGCGCCGAATTGCACTGGATAGAGTGCAACGGCCGCTGGGGCGGCGTATCCATTCCCCTCACCTTGGCGAACCGGGTCGCGGGCAAGGGGCCGGCCGCCCCTTTCCTGGTGGCCTGGCAAACCGTGCGGGCCTCCGGCGCCGGCGGCTTCTGCGAAGCCATCGCCCTGCTCTCGCGGCTCCTTTGCCTGCCTGGCAAGCAGGACACCGGCATCATCGTCACCACGCCGCGCTCTGTCGAGGCGGGCGCCGGGCTCCAGTTTGTGGTGCTGGGCGAGACCCTGGCGGAGGCGCGTCTTCTGGCGGAGGCGGCGCGCCGGCTCCTCTGATAAGGAAGCGTCAGCCTTTCCTAAGGAAACTCTGCTCCGCCCAGGCCAGCGCGTGCCGGGTGCGGGGCGGCGCGGCGGCCCACCCCAGCGCCACTCCGAGGGTGTTCACCAAGGCATCTACCGCATCCGGGTTGCGATATCCGGTCACGCCCTGTATCAACTCCAAGCCGATCCCCAAGGCGATGAAAGCAACCGCCAGGACTATGCGCGCGTGCCGGTCCGGGTGCAGCTGCGCGTGCCAGAACATGAGCGTGAAGTAGGCCAGCACGTGGCCCAGCTTGTCGCCCTCCTCAATCCCCAGATCGGGGGGGCGGGGCATGAGAGACAGCACCACCACCAGGGCCACCAGCGCGACCCCCACGCCGGACCACAGCCCGCGCAGTCGCAACCGTGGTGCTTTCGTCGAACTACCAATGACTTGGATCATTCTCCGGCGTGATCGGCGATCTCTGAACCCGTAACGGGCGCTTCGCCTTGGAAGGTGAGAAACCATTGCCCGAGGACATGGAGGCAGCGCGTTGACGGTGGCGGGTATCGACAGGCATTTAGTCATGACAAGGGGATGCCCCGCGGCGACTTGGATAATGCCCCAGGGAGACCCTTACGCTAGTAGGGGCCCCAGTGAACCCGATTTGTGCTAATTAGTAAATAGAGGTCGCATTGCTGGCGGGCCGGAAATGGGGCATAAAACCCGGTAGAGCGCGCCAGAAAAAATAGCATAACAAGCGCATGACTGAGACCATCTCCATTCCTCGGAGCGGGGACAAGGCCCTCAAGTTTCACGGCAAGTTGGTGGATCGATTCGCGGGGGCGAGTCCCGATGCGGGTGACCTTGGGTCCAAGGCCGCCGATGACCTGCGTCGCCGGGTGGAAGTCTATTTGTATGAAACTGATAGCGAAAGCTACGTTGTCTGGGTGGTCATCCGCAGCGAAGCGGGGGGCGCCCTCGAACGGTCTGCCGCCTATGCCGGCAAGAATTCCGAAGAATTGATCCGCCAGTTGCGCAGTCCGGGCTGCGTCAATCCGGTTATCAATGTGCCGCCGCGTCCCGACGAGGATCAGGCGCTCATCCAGCGAGAACTTCGCGCGCATTGGGACAACGTCGTCCAATTGATCGAATGGTCCATTGACGAGCGGGAAAAGGCCCATCACGCGATGATTCGTTAGGCGAATCGCACAGCCTGTTTTCCTGGCTTTCTGCAGAGTGGCGCCTGGTGGGGCCGGCGCTCGCTCGCGATCCGCGATCCGCGATTCGACGGTGATGTCGTCCCTTCTCCGCACCCAGAGGGAGAAGGACAGCCTCCGGCGGCGGACGCATGGCGCCCGCGATTGGGCTGGTGAGGGGGCCGACGGCGCGTTTCCAATCAGCGTCAGTTCCTGGCCAGGGGCCGGGCAAGGGTTCCCGAAACCTTCGCGCCGCCGAGCCTATTTTCCCCGGCGTCGTTCCTTGGACCGGTACATCGCGTCGTCAGCCATGGCCAGGAGCTGTTCAGCGGTATGGTAGGCCGGCGAGGCGATGGCGATGCCGATGCTGGCGGTAATGCTGAGATCGTGTCCGGCGACATGCATGGGTTGGGCCAGCGCCGCCGCGATCTTGCCGGCGAGACGCTCCGCGGGCGGCATCCCGGTGACGTGGGGCGCGACCACCACCAGTTCGTCACCGCCGATGCGGGCAACAAGATCCTCCTTGCGGGTGGCGCGCAGCATCCGCTGGGCAACGATCTTCAGCACTTCGTCCCCCACCACGTGGCCGTAGGTGTCGTTGACGGGCTTGAACTGGTCCAGGTCGATGAACAGCACGGCGAAATTGTCCTCGGGCTGGCGCCGGCTGTTGTGCAGCCGGGATTCGAGATGGGCCAGGAGGCTGGTGCGGTTGGCGAGCCCGGTGAGGGGATCGTGCTTGGCCTGGTGGTGGATGCGCTCGGCTTCCACCCGCTCGCTGACGTCCTGCAGGATTCCCCGCAGGATGAATCCGTGCCCCTGGGAGCGGGGAAAGGCGGCACCCCGCAGGTGCAGGGCGATGGCCGTTCCGTCGGCCCGCACGCCGCCGATCTGCATGTCGAAGGCGGCATCCCCAGGCGGGTCGCGCAAGGCGTCCAGGATCGCGGGGTGATCGCGCGTGTCCACGAAGCGGAGCAGCGATTCCAGTCCCCAGGCGGCGTCCGCTCCGGGATGCAGGCCGAACAGGCGGCGCAGGCTGGCGTCGCATTGCAGCCGCCTCTCCAGCGGGTCCCATTGCCAGATGGCGATGGTCGCCAGTTCCTGCAGCTCCCGCAGGTGACGGTGAGAAAACTCCAGAGACACCCGCTCCCTGCGCTGCCGGATCAGCCGCCAGGCATGGTCCGAGATCGCCTGCAGGCAGGCGAGGTCCTCCTGGTCGTACTCGGCCGCCTTGTTGCCGACCCCCACCAGGAGCACAACCCGCCCGCCGTCGAGCACGGGAACGCCCAGGTGGCGCACCAGGTGGACATGGCCCTCGGGGTAGCCGCGCTTGTGGGCCAGGGACGGGTAGTCGTTGTGGATGTAAGGCTGGCGGTGGCGGGCGCAGTCGGCCCACACCCCGGCCGCGCTGATGGGATAGTGCCGCTGGTAGACGGCCTGGCACTGGCGCAACGTTTCCGCCGACCAGGTGCCGAGCTCGATGGTCTCCTGGTCCTCGTTGACCAGGTGAAAGTAGCCGATCTTGCTGCCCGTGACGTCCACCCCGGCCTCGATGGCGAGGGAATAGATCCGCGGCTCGTCCGCCTCCAGGGCATCGCGATAGAGGTTCAGCAGCAGGGACCGCGCCCTGGCGGGAACCGGTTCGCTGGATTCAATCGGCATGAGCGCTCATGGGCGACGGGAAAGCGGACGCACAGTATCTTACCGGGTCGGGGCGTAATGAGATTGATCGCCCCAGCCTTCCTTGGAAGCGGGAGACAGAAACGCTCCTGTAACCATAGTTCAATCCAGGGAAATGGGTCGCACAGCCGGCGGCTCGCATAAAATGCCGTCTCATGTGTGGCCGCTATGCCCTTCACAGCCAGCCTGAAGTGATCGCCCTGCAGTTCGGGCTCGCGGAGCCGCCCGCGGCGCTGAGGCCCCGCTATAACATCGCCCCCAGCCAAGACGTGCCCGTGATCCGCCTGGGCGCGGACCGCAAGCGGGAGATGGTGCCCATGCGCTGGGGACTGGTTCCGCACTGGTCCAAGGAGCCCAAGACGGGTTACAGCACCATCAACGCCATGGCCGAAACGGTGGAGAGCAAGCCCGCCTACCGGTCGGCGTTCCGGCGCCGGCGCTGCCTGGTTCCGGCCAGCGGCTGGTTTGAGTGGCAGCCCACGTCCACAGGCAAGCAGCCGTGGTATTTCAGGCCCAGGGAGGGCGAGTTGCTGGCCTTCGCGGGCCTCTGGGAGCGCTGGGGCGAGGGCGAGCAGGCATTCGATTCCTGCACCATCATCGTGACCGACGCCAACGACCTGGCGCGCCGGATCCACAACCGCATGCCGGTGGTGCTCGGCCGCGAAAGCTACCGCGCCTGGCTCGATCCCGGGACCAGCGACCCGGGCGCCCTCAAGCCGCTGCTGGTGCCCTGCCCCGCCGACTGGATCGAGGTTTATCCCGTGAGCACCCGGGTGAACTCCCCCAGGAACGACGACGCGGGTTTGCTGGAGCAGGTGGGGGCCGCGTGACCCCGGGGCGGCTCCCGGCCGGGTGCCGCGTTGATTCCCGTTATGCGAAAATTAATTCCTTTTCAAGGCGCCGCCGGCGATTGAAATCCTTTTCCGGCCGGCCCAGCCTTGATGGCATGTCTTTGGAGCGCACCGAAAAATGATGTCGAATCGGTTTTCGCGCGAGCGGGCGCTGGTTTCCGCATTTGTTCTCGCCCAAGGGCTGCTGGCGCTTCCCGCCTGGTCCGCGCAACCGTCTTTCGACTGCGGAAAGGCGGCCGCGGGCAGCATTGAAGAGATGGTGTGCGGGGACGACGGGCTGTCGGCCCTGGACCGGAAGCTGGCCGAGGCGTACCGGGCCGCGTCCAGGAAAGCGGTGAACGAGCACCCGCCAGTGCTCAAGGCCGGGCAGCGGGGCTGGATCAAGAGACGCAATGAATGCTGGAAGAGCGACAACAAGCGGGGCTGTGTCGAGGAGGCCTACCGCGCGCGGATCGCGGAGTTGCAGGCGCAGTACCGCCTGGTCCCGGGAACCGGGCCGGTCTTCTACGCCTGCGACGGCGACCCTGGTAACGAGGTGGTCGCCACCTTCTTCAAGACCGATCCCCCGACGCTGATCGCCGAGCGTGGCGACCGGGTCTCGCTGATGTACCTGCAGCGGTCCGGCAGCGGCGCACGCTACCAAGGCCGCAACGAGTCCCTCTGGGAGCACCAGGGCGAGGCCCTGATCACCTGGGGCCACGGCGCTCCGGAAATGCGGTGCAAGGTCACGCGAGAGGCGGCCTCCGGAAGCGGGCGGTGAGCGGCCATTGTTGAGTTTCGCGCGGCGCATGCTTGACCGGCCAGTCCTGCTTCGGGCCCTCGGCGCTGCCGCTGTGGCGGCGGCGCTCTCCGGTTGCGCGAGTCCCCTCCCCCACAAGCCGCCGCCCCCGGATCCTCCCGGCGATTTCGTCACCCTGACCCGTCCGGTCATCGCGGTGGGCGATACCCAGGAGCACGAAGCCGCCGGTTTTCCCTTGCACGACAACAGCTCCGCGGTGGACGCCTACGTGGAAGTTACCCAGCGGCCGCCGGAGCAGCCCCTGTTCGGACGCCACGTCCTGGAGTGGGCGCTGCAGGCCCATTCCCGGGAGTTCGTCATCCATCTCGGCGATGTGCTTGACCTCTCCTGCGAATCCGAGCTCGCACGCATGGATCACATCCTGGAATCGTCCCGGCCCTTTACCGTCATCCTGCCTGGCAACCATGACGGCCTGATGTTCGGCATCTTCAACTACAACGTGTTCGAGGCCGCCCTGGATCCCGACGCGCAGAAATGGGACCTCGGGTGCCGGCGGGCGGGGCGGGATGGGGGTAGCGACCCCGGCCCGTCTGCCCGGGGCGCGGCGGTCACGCGGCGGGAATTCATCGTGGATTACATTGCCCGGCTGGCGCGGGATCCGCGCCTGGGCGCTACCCTGCCGCTGCCGCCCAAGGACCCGGATGTCCGCTTCAGCTGGCGCAGCCCTTCGCCCGACGCCTTCCTCGACGGCATGGAGGCCCGGCTCGTGGAGGGGCGCGATTTCGGGCGCTCCTTCCTGGCCCAAAATTTCCGTCTACCAGCGACGGAGCAGGCGCCGCGCCGGGTGCGCATCATCGGCCTCGACACCAACCAGGTGGGCGCCGTCGTGGGCGCCCTCGACACAGTGCGGGGCCTGAGCCCCGGGAGCATCGGGCATGTGTACCAAGAGCAGCTTGATGCCGTTGCCCCCTGGGTCGAGGAAGCCCGCCGCAACGGGGACATCGTGGTGTTCGCCGGGCATCACAACTGGGCCCGGATCAGCTGGGGCTCCCAGGCCCGCATCGCCCAGCTGGCTCGGGAACTGGATCATCCGCTGGTGTACATCTCGGCTCATACCCACCGCGGATTCTGGGCCCTGCATCCCGTCGCCGGGCGCAAGCTGCTGGAGCTCAACGTGAGTTCCCTCTCCGACTGGCCCATCGCCTACCGGCGCATCGCCTTTGGCTACGACCGGGAACGCAACCGCATCAAGGTCATGGGGGATCTGATGCCGAGGCTTGCCGCGCCGGCCCAGAGCGACCAGGATCTGCTGTCGGCGTGGAAGGCGGCGGCCTGCGCCCGGTCCGGCGTGAACCAGGGGCACATCGAGAAGGAGGATCTCGCGATTGTGCAGGAGCAGCGGGCGGCCCGCGGCTCGCTCATGGATTGGGTTTACCAGGGCTTTGGCGAGTGGTGCGAATCCTGCCTCAAGGAACTCTACGACGGCGCCCATCGCTATCACGACGAGATGCTGGAGGTGGTGGACGAACTTTACCGGGACCTCGGCGACACGGAGCAGGCGGAACTGGAGCGGGGCAAGCGGCCGCAGGGATGCGCCGGCCTGAGCATTCCCGCCTGTATCGCGTCCCTCAAGGCGGAGCAGCCCGGCGACGTGAAATCCTCCATCGAGCTATACCGGCGCAAGGCCCTGCTGGTTGATGACCTGCAGCAGCGCCTCGACCGCCTGGAATGAAAGCCGACTGGTCCGGAGCGCGCCCCGCAAGCGTTCGGGATTCCAGTTCCGCCAGGGAACCATCGGGCCGCGCCGGGAGCGCGAATCCGGGGGGACCGGGTCGCGGCACCTCCGGAAGCGTCGCGCAGGCGAGGAGCCCGGCGGCGATGGCCACCGATGCGAGGAATGCCCGCGCGGCGCGCCAGCGGGTTCCCTGAGCCGAAGCGGCACTGACCACGATTAAGTGTGTCCCAAGGCGGCGCCTGAATGACCTATGGGGAGGGTGACGGTTGTCCCGGCAATCGGAGCACCCTTCGCGTCGCGGGCAAGACTGCACCCGATGCCGGGCTTGGAGGATTTCGCGGTCATGAGCCTCTTCGGGGAGGGGCCATCAGAAAGGATGGGCGGAAGCATTCAGCAGGCCTCTTGTGCAGCATCAACTTGATGACTTTATGAAATTTTATCAGACGGTTGCTATGCCAATCAATGACCGAGCGATTCGGGTCAGTTTGCTGTCTTTGCGTGGCTCGCCGCTCTGGTGCTCTCTAAATCGTCTATCTGGAAATTGCCGTGCACACATTCGACTCTGCAGCGGAGGCAGCCAGGACAAGGCGGCGTTCATGAGCGGCGAACATTCTCCCCGTTTTTTTCCGCGGAGCTTGCAGAGTGTAATCGTCCTTCCCTGTGCCGCCACACGCACACCCGGGAGCGCAATTGCGTCGGTAAACCATGCTTGGTGCCACATCAGCATTCCCCGCTGCCGGGGATTTGGTCCCCGGTAGTACCCGAACGCGAGCGGTCAATCAGACGCCAGGTTCGCCTCGGCGACGCCGGCGAGCGAGCGCCCCGCGTAACCCACAGCGGAGGCCTGGACGGGAACCCAGACGTAGCCAACAACCCTTGCCGAGATAGATCAACTTTGAGCGACCAAAACCAATCAAGTCCCGGATATTTGTCCTCGAAAACCTCACGGTGGCTATAAAGAAAGGAAGGTAAGTTTTCTCGCATTCAAGGGAGGTGGCATCCATGGACGCTCCCGGCCCATTGTTCCCCGGCAAGTTCGTGCCTGCTGGGAGACGCACATTTCTTAAGCGTGTTACTGCGGTATTGGCGGCGCTGGGGAGCTATTTCTTGAAGACCCGGTTCAGTCTCGCGGAAATCTTGGCGGCAACGCCCGCGGAACAGTCGGAAAATTTTGCGCCGGCCGCTATTGAGACCACGGACGTACTCCGTTACCACCCCGTATGGGTGGATGAGAGCAACAAGATTCTTCCATGGTTCTCGCCCATGGAGAACGCGTATGACCACTACCTCGACACGCTATGGACGTGGCTGCCCACGGTGCCCAACGGCCCCTCCTCCCCGTTGCCCATGTATTACCTCTACTGCGGCTTCGAGACCGGCGATCCGATTACTCCCGACACCTGGGAGAACGATTGGGGTGAGCGGATCCCGAACTTTGTCGAGTTCGGGCGACTGTATTACGCGTACACGGGGAACATTGCCCCGCTGGAGATTGCCCGGAGTCTTGCAGACTACGCCCTCGCTCACGGGATGACGCCCGCGACCTTCGCGTGGCCCAATTTTCCTTACGGCGCCGCCAGCGCCGGGGCCGCGGAAATCAACGGCGATAACGTGGCGTGGAATCTGTACGACATCCTGATCGACCTGGGCAGCGACATGGGAATGAGCTTCTACAAGCTCTATCTCGCCTATGGCACGCCCGCGTATCGCACGGCCGCCATCAATGTTGCGGATATCCTGGCTGCAAAGATCCAGCCCGGGAGCGCGACCGATTCGCCCTGGCCCTACGTGGTCAATGCCAGCACGGGCGCAGTCAGGTCCCGGTACACCTCGAACTTCGCGGGCGCACTCACGCTATTCGATCTCCTCATCGAACATGGTGAGCCCAATGCGGTGGCGTATGCAACCGCCCGTCAGACCCTGAAAAACTGGATTCTTCAGTACCCCATGCTGAACGGCAATTGGGTCGACGGGCACAGCGACAATTTCATCAACGGCACTGACAACTGGAGCAATACCGCCAAGAGCAACATGAACCTGTACCTGCTGGACAATCCTGATTTCGATCCGAATTTCCTGACGGATGTGCCCAAACTCCTGCAATGGACCGAAGACTACATGGTAGACGTGAGCACCCGGGACGGATTGCCTGGCCAGTACTATGGAGCCTCCGTGGTGGCCGAGCAGTTCGCGTACATGATGCGAATGGGATATGAAACCTCGCGCCAGGCCGCGGAATATGCGGGCTGGTATGCGGTGACCGGCGAGGAGACATACAAGGACAAGGCCTATCGCGGATTCAACTATTCGACTTACATGATGAAGGCGAGCGGAGAATCGTCGGACGGGCCCACTGACGACGTCGGGTACTGGTGGGGGGATTGCTATGGCGAAGGCCCCCGGATGTTCTTCTACGGATTCCGCGCTGTTCCCGAGTGGGCGCCGCCCGGGGAAAACCACATCCTTTATTCCAGAGCGGTGCTCAAGAACGTGGTCTATGGGTCCACCAGCGTGCAGTACACCGCCACCGACGAGGTCGGCACGGAGTACCTGCGCCTCGCATTCTATCCAGCCTCTGTGATTGTGGCTGGGGTAAACGTGCCCTTGCGCTCCGACCTGGACGCGGAGGGCTATACCCTCAGAGACCTGGGGAACGGCGATTACGCGATGGTCCTCAAAAGGGCTCGCATGGGCGAAGTCGTCATATCCACCAGCGGCGGCTCGCTGGTGTTCACGGTACTGGCAACAGCAGGTACCGGCGGGACCATAACCCCCTCAGGAAGCATATTGGTCAATGATCACGAGGACCTGACGTTCGCCATTTCGGCCGACAGCGGATATGCGGTGGCAGACGTCAGGGTCGACGAGGTTTCGGTGGGCGCAGTCATCAGCTACACGTTTGCTGATGTGACCCGAGGCCACACGATCACGGCTTCATTCAAGGCAATCAATACAGGCGGAATCATCGGTTATGGCGGGCCGGGAACAACAACCGACTATATCAGCGATGCCAGCGGTTCTTACATCAATGCCACCCGATTTCTGGCAACTGCCAATCTGAGCGTCACTACCATGAAGGCCAAGGTGCGTGGTATCACCGGGCAATACAAGTGCGCCATCTACTGTGACGGTAACGGAGTCCCACGCAATCTCCTCGCCGAAAGCGCGGAAGTTACGAACCCGCAAACGGGGTGGCAGACTTTTGCCCTCGCATCCGCCCAAACCATTCAGGCGGGCGCCTACTACTGGCTTGCCATTTGGTCGAGCCTGCGAAGCACCAGTGCCGGGATTTATTGCGATCCCTCAGGTGCGGTAACGCGGTGGACCGCCGCGCTGTCGTACGGTGCCTGGCCTGATCCGGTCGGTACCGTTGGCGGCGGCTCGTACCGGTATTGCATTTATGCAGAAGACCCCGGTTCAGTTTCAAATCTGCCACCATCGGTTTTGGCGGCGGCTTTCGCCAGTCCCAACCCCGTGAGCGGAACGGCGGCCAGTCTGAGCGTCCTGGGCGGGGACGATAGCGGGGAGGCCGACCTGAGTTACACCTGGGTTGCCACCGGCACGCCGCCCGCGCCGGTGAACTTCCTGGTCAACGGAACGAACGCTGCGAAGAACACGATTGCCACCTTCACAAGGGCGGGCGGCTACAGCCTTCTGGTGACCATCCGGGACGCCGGAAACCTCACTGCCACGAGCAGTGTCAACGTGACTGTTAACCAGACATTGATCCGAATCTCGGTCTCCCCGGCCAGTGCCAGCGTGGCAACCGGCGCGAGCCAGCAGTTCATGGCCATTGCAACAGACCAGTTCGGCGTCCCACTGAGCGCACCCCCAACCGTCACCTGGAGCGTGAGCGGCGGTGGCACGATCAGCGCAAACGGCTTATTCACAGCGAGCAACACCGCCGGCGGGCCCTACACCGTGACCGCAGAAGGCGCCGGAGCGAGCGGCACCGCCACCGGCATCGTAACCGCTGGCATCAACATCCTGGGCAATAATGTTGTGGGGAACGCGACGGACTGGAGCGGCGCGAATGATATTAATTGCTGGCGTTTCCCGGCCCCTTCAAGCTTCACGGCCACTAACATGAGAATCAATCTGGCAGCCAGGATTAGGGGAAGCATGAAGCTGGCAATATATGCCGACAATAACGGCACTCCTGGAGCCTTGCTGGCGGTGACGAACGAGGTTACCAACCCGTCCTCTGGCTGGGTGACACTTTCGCTGACCAGCGGCCTGGCCATAACATCTGGCAAATTCTATTGGTTGGCGGCCTGGTCAAACGTGGGATATGGTCCCAGGTGTCAGACCACCGGCGGAACGGCCCGGTGGGTCAGGAGAACCTACGGCGCCTGGCCCGATCCGTTGAATAACACTATGGGGCCCTACTCCAATTACGAGAGCATTTACGCGTACTGAAACAGAACCTCGCTCCCCTTGGGCCTAGGGGAGTGTTGGCCAAAATCAGGGCGCCGCCGGCGGGGAAGCTCTGCCGACACGCAGTGCGCTTTCCCCGTCAGCAGCAACCCTGCAGCAGCGAATGCCGGCGCTGGAAGGCGTTTCGGACATGAAACCTTTCAGGCGGGGGATACCAGCAAGATCGGCCGGATGCGTCGAATTGAACTTCCGCAAAATCTCAACTTGCGGAAGTTATTTTCCTTTGTCCGAAGGTTACTCGCGCAGTCGATCACGAAACCGGCGGGGTCCGGATGCGGGAGAGCCTGAATCCGCGCATCAAGTGGAGATGAGGCCCGCTTTCCCACACTGGGCCCATACGGCGTTTTAACCCCGTTTGTGCCGCGTCACCGTTTAAGGGGCATGAGCAACCCTCAACACGGAGCCCCCACCATGACTTCCCGTCGCTTTTCCACGGTTTTTGTCGCCACTCTCGTTGCCTTCCTCATCGCCGGCTGCTTCGCGCCTGAGCAGAAGTCCGCATCTCGCATTTCGCCAATCCCGGACGCCGAGGCAGTTTCTGCCGCTGGGTCCCCCACCACTCGCGAGGAAAAGAACGCCCAGGCCCTGGCCCCGGAAATGCCGGCTGCCGGCGCGCCGAGGCTCGCCAAGCAGCAAGCCGCCAGCATTACGGGACGGCCGGATTTCCGGAGGCCCTCGGAGCCCCTGGACCGGGAGGTTTACGGTCACTTCGACGACAACCCGGTCAAGCGCGTAGCGGAGCAGCCGGTTTCAACTATCGGCGCCGACGTGGACACCGGCGCGTACGCCAACCTGCGCAGGATGCTTCTTGCCGGCCGGCTGCCTCCCCGGGACGCGGTGCGGGTCGAGGAAATGATCAACTACTTCGATTACGATTATCCCCGGCCAGAGGCCGGCGGCCCGCCGTTCCGGGTCGAGACCGAGATTGCCCCTGCCCCCTGGAATCCCCGCACCCATCTTTTGCGCATCGGCATCCAGGGCGAGGATGTTTCCCGGGACCGGATGCCGCCAGCGAATCTGGTGTTCCTGGTGGACGTGTCGGGTTCCATGATGCCGCCGGAGAAGCTTCCGCTGCTCAAGTCAGCGCTGAAGCTGCTGGTCCAGCGGCTGCGGCCGGAGGACCGGGTGTCCCTGGTGGTCTACGCCGGCGCGTCGGGCGTTGTGCTGGAGCCCACTCCCGGTGACCGGCAAGGCGCGATCCTCGCCGCCATCGAGCAGCTCCAGTCCGGGGGCTCCACCAACGGCGGCGCGGGCATCCGCCTCGCCTACGCCATGGCGGAAAAAACGTTCATCCCCGGGGCCATCAACCGGGTGATCCTCGCCACCGACGGTGACTTCAACGTGGGGACGGTGAGCTTCGAGGCGCTCAAGGACCTGGTGGCCGAGAGGCGCAAGAGCGGAGTCACGCTTACTACGCTGGGCTTCGGCACCGGAAACTACAACGACCGCCTGATGGAGAGCCTGGCGGATGCGGGCAACGGCAACTACCACTACATCGACACCCTGAACGAGGCGCGCAAGGTGCTGGACGACGAGATGGCCTCCACCCTTTACGTCATCGCCAGGGACGTCAAGATCCAGATCGAATACAACCCGTCGGTGGTGGCGGAGTACCGGCTGATCGGATACGAGAACCGGGTGCTGCGGCGGGAGGACTTCGCCAACGACCAGGTGGATTCCGGGGACATGGGCGCCGGCCATCGCGTCACCGCCTTGTATGAAATCGCGCTCAGGGGCTCGGGCGGCGAGCGCCTCGAGCCCCTGCGCTATGGAGCGGGCTACACGCCCTCGTCAGCGAATGCCGGGGAACTGGCGTTCCTGCGCATCCGCTACAAGCGCCCCGCCGAGGAGCAGAGCCGCCTCTTGAAGTGGTCCGTTGCGGCTGCGACCGTCAAGCCCGACACGGCCTCGGCCTCGCCTGCCTTCCGCTTCGCGGCCGCCGTGGCGGGATTTGGCCAGATGCTGCGGGGCGCGACCTACACCGGGTTGCTCAGTTATGGCGAGGTCGAGCAACTGGCCCGCGACGCCGGGGAAGCGGATCCCTACGGATACCGGTCAGAGTTCGTGAAACTGGTGGGGCTGGCGCAGGAGCTGTCGGCAGGTTCGAAGCAGGCCGGGCGCACAGAAGTCACGCGCTGAAAATGAGCACGCGGTACGAGGTGGGAGAGAAACGGCTGGCCGCGGGGATGTCGCGGCCAGCCATGAGCCCCACTAGCGCAGAGTGCCCCTGAGCTCGCCGGCCCGGGAGTCTCCGGCGCGGCCGGTGGGCGTGTTCGGATCGAGATCGTCCGTGTGCACGACTACGGAGGCCCTGCCTTCCCTGATGGCCTTGATCACACCCTGCACGGTGCCGTTCAGCGGGTCATCTGGATCCCAGGAAACCACATCGCCGTCGGTGATGATGAAGCCCTCCGCCAGCCGGCCATTGACGGTCTCGGTGACCGTGGTTCCGGCAGGCGGACCGCCGACGAACCAGAATGCAATCGGTCCCGCGGGGTCCGTTTCGTTTACCGGATCCGGAGAAATGTGGATGTGCGCCATCAGCAGATTATTGATGCCCGCCACGTTGACACGAAATTCCAGAGCGGTGCCGCCGTCAATGACCTCCACATGAGCATTGCCGGTGGCGTTGGTGGCGATTTGCGCGCCCGCCGCGTTGAAGCCGTCGAGCTTGGCCTTGAAGCGCGTATTCCGGTCGGCGTAGGCGTTACCCGCAAACGCCATGGCCATAAACATCAAGAACAGGACTCTTCGCATAAGCTGTAACCTCCATTATCAAGAACTGGTGGGAATCAAGGACCGTTTACCGAGGGCCAAGACGGGCGAAAGTCGTCCTTTCGGCACAGGAGCCGCGTTCCGGCATGGAAACGCGGTCATTACCGCCCTCGGAGTACCCTGGATAACGCCTACAAGGGGTTGTTTATTCCATGCACCGACAAAAGGAGGACAAACACCTGCATGGCGCCTGGTCCACCGGAACATGACGGCTTCAGGCCGCCGCAGCAACACAGGGCACGCGGTGGGACCATCGTTGCGGTAACTGGGGCCGATTCCAGGTGCAGGATGGCAAATCGGCGAGCTGCCTTGGAACTGATTGGTGCCCGGAGCCGGGATCGAACCGGCACGGCCAAAAGCCGAGGGATTTTAAGTCCCTTGCGTCTACCAATTCCGCCATCCGGGCATGGATGGGATTTAATGCGATGCAACTTAGGGAATCGGACAGTTGTTGATTCTAGCAGGACACCCCAAGACTGCCGCACCGCAGCAGTGTGGGGTTGGGGATCGTATTCGCCTGTGCGCCAATCCGGTTGACGGAATGAGGTCTCCACGCCGGGAAACCCGGTTGACATTGCCGGGCTTGCGTATTCAAGCCGGAGGGGAACACCCGGATGAGCAATTCCGTTGAACTTTTTGGGGGTGATCCGGACTCTAAGCAAAAGTTGTCGGGCTTCCGTGCCCCAGCAGGCGACCTTTGGCCAATCATCTCAAAAAGATAGTCTTTGTCTTCCTGACACTGTGGCTGCCCACGCAAGGGTTTGCGGGGGTCCTGATGGGTCACGGCTGCGGGGAACATGGAGATCACGCAATTTTGGCGGAACACGGCTGGCATTCGGTCCATGCAGCGCATCACGGTCAGCCCCATTCCCACCCATCGCAACAGGACAATTCTGTGGATGCCCTATCCATGGATTGCGATGGTTGCAGCTACTGCCAGGAGTGCACTGCATCCGGCCTTGCTTCCGCACCACCGGTCTTGAGCATTTTCGGCGGTCATGAGGAGCTTTGGGCGACAATTCTGACGCCCGCGCCCGTCTACCCTTCGCTACCCGACCGACCTCCCCTCGGCTGATCTTCCCTCAGCGACTCTCATCCACGGTTCCTTCTTAAGGCCGGGCTGAAGAGTTGCCAGTGTTTACACGCTTCCTCGGCCACCCACGGCAATCGCCGCTGGCCCTGTTGACGCACCTTCAACAAACGATGAGGAGAAGACAGCGATGCGCTTGCATCTCAAGAAGGGCAGCCGCCTTGCAACACTCGGATCACTTGCCTTCGCCCTATTGCTGGCGTCAGGGACATCAACCAACGCGGGCACAACAGATCCCGCCGATCCCTCCGCGCCGGTCCCGGAACTTCGTGTGGAAACGGGTCTCGAGGGGTATCGATCCTTTGCGGACCCGCCGTTGAAGGAGTGGAGAACCGCGATTCTCGAAGCCTTCGAGGGGGCAGTAGAAATGGGATTGCCAGGGACCTATGCCCGGAAACACCCGGGTGGCGCGGATCAGCCTGCCGGCCATCAGCATGGCCATCACACCCAATGAGCGGGTCGGCCATGAGCATAGGGACCGAGTGGAAGCGGCCAATCCGCGCAATGGCTGCGCTGACCAGCGCGATACTGCTCGCCGGGTGCGCCACCTTTTCTGCGGACGGCGGATTCTCACCGGTGGAAACGGCGGCCAGGGAAAGGCTGGGGCAGGACACCCGCTGGATTCGCAGCCAGGACGACAAAGATGCGGTGCGGCAGCGGGTCAGGGAATTGCTCACCAGGCCCTTGTCTGCGGACGACGCCGTTCAGATCGCTCTTCTCAACAACCCCGGCCTGCAGGCCACCTATGCCCAGCTCGGAGTAGCCGAGGCCGAGCTTATCCAGGCCAGCCGCCTGACGAACCCGATTTTCTCCTATGCTCACGTCAAGGGCGGCGGGGAGCTGGAAATCGAGCGTGTCCTGCTCTTCAACATCTTCGACCTGGTCACGATCCCGCTGCGCACGCGCCTGGGCGAACGGCGATTCGAACAAACCAAGCTTTCGGTTTCTGGGGAGATGCTGAACATCGCCCTGGAGACGCGCCGCGCGTACTTCGGCGCCGTCGCGGCCCGTGAAAGCGTCAGGTATTTCGAGCAGGTGAAGGAGTCCGCCGAGGCTGGCGCCGAGCTTGCCGTACGCATGTACTCCGCCGGCAATTTCAGCGCCTTGCAGAGAGACCGCGAACAGGCGTTCTATGCCGAGGCTGTGGCGCAGCTCGCGCGGGCCAGGTTGGCATCAGTCGCGGAGCGAGAGCGGCTCACGCGGCTGATGGGGCTTTGGGGCGCGGAAATCAGCTTCCAGCTGCCGGAGCGCATGCCGGAACTTCCCGGATCGCCCATGACGCTCGAAAACGTGGAGCGGTCCGCCATGGAAACGCGGCTTGATGTGCAGGCTTCACAAAGCGAGCTGGCCGGATTGGCCCAAGACCTCGGGCTGACGAAGGCCACCCGCTTTATCAATGTCCTCGAGCTCGGGCCCAAGCAAGCGCGGGACAAGGAGAACAAGCTCGATGGCTACGAGATTGAAGTGCAGATCCCGCTCTTCGACTGGGGTGGCGCGCGATTGGCACGGGCCGAGTCCCGCTACATGCAGGCGGCGAACCGCCTGGCGCAGGTGGCTGTCGACGCGCGGTCCGAGGTGCGGGATGCCTACGCCCGCTATCACAGCTCGTACGCGCTGGCGAAGCATTACCGGGATGAGATCGTGCCCCTGCGCAAGCGCATCTCGGAAGAGAACGTGCTGCGCTACAACGGGATGCTGATCGGCGTGTTCGAACTGCTGGCGGACGCTCGCGAACAGGTGGCAAGCGTCAATGCTTCGATTGCGGCTTTGCGGGATTTCTGGCTTGCCGAGGTGGGCCTGGTCGCTGCCCGCAACGGCGCCCGCCCCGCCATGGGCATGGACGCGGGCACTAGCATGGCCCTGGGCGGCAGCGGCGCCCATTGAAGCACGAACCAAGGAGAACGAAATGCTGACGCGACGCAATTTTCTGGCAGGCGCCGCCGCCCTTGGTGCGGCCGCGGTGTCCCGGGTGCAGGCGGCCTCGCTGCCCGAGGCGCCGATGATGGAATACGCGGATACCCAGCCGCCTTTGAGCCCGCCGAGCGGCCCTCCCTACAACCCGGTGGTGACGCTGAATGGCTGGTCCCTGCCATGGCGGATGAAGGATGGCTGGAAGGAGTTCCATCTGGTGGCGGAGCCCGTGGTGCGCGAAGTGGCGCCGGGCATGGTGGCCCACCTCTGGGGCTACAACGGCCAATCCCCCGGTCCCACCCTCGAGTGCGTGGAGGGCGACAAGGTGCGCATCTTCGTCACCAACAGGCTGCCGGAGCACACCACCATTCACTGGCACGGCATCCTCCTGCCAAGCGGCATGGACGGTGTCGGCGGGCTGACCCAGCCCCAAATACCGCCGGGAAAGACCTTTGTCTACGAGTTCCAGATGAAGAAATCGGGCACCTTCATGTACCACCCTCACGCCGACGAAATGGTCCAGCTGGCCATGGGCATGCTCGGCTTCCTCGTGGTCCATCCCAGGAATCCGAAATTCATGCGGGTTGACCGGGACTTCGTGTTTCTTATGAACGCCTTCGACATCGAGCCCGGCAGCCGCACGCCAAAAGTGAACACCATGCTGGACTTCAACCTCTGGTCGTGGAACAGCCGGGTGTTCCCGGGGATCGACCACTTGGTGGTCCGCAAGGGGGACCGCGTGCGCGTGCGCATCGGCAATCTCACCATGACCAACCACCCGATTCATCTCCACGGCTACGACTTCCGGGTCACGTGCACCGACGGCGGCTGGGTGCGCCCCGAAGCCCAGTGGCCCGAGGTGACCATTGATGTCCCCGTGGGCGCCATGCGCGCCTTCGAATTCGACGCGGGCGAGCCCGGCGACTGGGCATTTCATTGTCACAAGTCCCATCACACCATGAACGCCATGGGCCACGACGTGCCGACCATGCTCGGGGTGGACCACCGCGGGGTCGCAGAGAAGATTTCCAACCTGATTCCGGATTACATGGTGATGGGGGACCGGGGCATGAGCGACATGGCCGAAATGGAGATGCCTCTGCCGGACAACACGCTGCCGATGATGACCGGGCGAGGACCGTTCGGCGCCATTGAGATGGGCGGAATGTTCACTGTGGTGAAGGTGCGCGAGGGGTTGGCGCGCGATGACTATAAGGACCCCGGGTGGTACCGGCACCCGCCGGGGACGGTGGCCTACGAGTACACCGGCGAAGCGCCCAGGGTATCCCGAGCCACCGGTCCGGCCGAGAGTTCCGCCGCCTTTCGGGCGCGCCGCCGCCGGGGCCATTCCTGATTTCAATCTTTGAAAGGAGAAATTTGACGATGAAACGGATACATCTGGTCATGATTCTTCCCGTGCTCCTGGCGCCTGGTGTGGTCCTCGCCCATGGCGAGGACGCCGGGCGGGCGAAGCATCCGCCGGCCGCGAAAATGGATCACAGCGAACCGGCTGCCGACGGCCATGGAGCCGCGCTTGGACAGCCGGGAAAGCCCACCCAGGCCACCCGCACCATCACGGTGGAAGCCCGCGACGACATGCGCTACGAGCCGTCCACGCTCCGGATCAAACCGGGGGAGACGGTGCGCATACGCATAAAGAACGTGGGGAAGGTTACTCATGAGGCTGTCCTGGGTACCCGGGCGGAACTGGAGGAGCACGCGGCCATGATGCGGAAGTTTCCCCACATGGAGCATGACGACCCCAATCAGGTGGTGGTCAGGCCCGGGGAAACCGGGGACCTGCTCTGGCAATTCACCAGCAAGCCGGGGGTCTATGACTTTGCGTGTCTCGTTCCCGGGCATTACGAGGCGGGGATGACGGGAAAGATTATCGTTGAATGATCATTTTTTTGACCGAGGAGGCAATTATGAAACGCTGCATTCATTTTCTCTTGACTCTGGTGTTTCTCAACGGCTCGGTTTTGGCGGGTCAGCATGATTCCGGCATGCGGGGCGACCATGGCACAAAGCCTGGCGACGGCGCTTCCATGATGAGTGGGGGACAGGGCATGGGCATGGCTGCGCCGGGAACGATGATGACGCCGGGAGAAATTAGGAAGGTTGACAAGAATCAGAGCAAGGTCACCATTCGACATGGGCCGATCGAAAACCTGGGCATGCCCAAGATGACCATGGTGTTCCGGGTGAAGGATCCAGCGATGCTTGACCAGGTTAAGCCGGGGGACAAGGTGAATTTCCATGCCGAGGATGTCGGCGGAGCCCTCACTGTCATGGGCTGGGAACTGGCGCATTGAGCGCTGGCGCTTTGGGGTCCATGGGCGCCCAGGAACTCCAGATACCTGAAGGGGTCCCAGCACTATGAGAGCTCCCGGGGGATGCCAGGCCATGAGCCGCGTGGCAAAACTGGCTGTGCTGATCTTGATCTTCGTCTTCGGCCAATGGGTCGCGCTCTCCCATGCCTGCGCCCTGCCTACGCACCATGCCGCCATCGCATCGTCCCACAGTGCCTCCTCAGAGCACGCACCCGCCGACGATGACGAGCTGTTGTGCCTTGCAACGGCAGTGGCCGGGGATGAGGTGGCGGACGCCGTGCTTTCGCCGCTGGCGAGCGACCTGTCGGGAGCCGAGCACGCGCCAGCACTGCGGCCTCCGGCTCTCCCCCCCCTTGGCCGTCATTCCGCTTCCAGAGCATTCCTTTCATCAGATCCCCGGGCGCTATTGACCCTGTTCGGCCGCCTGCGCATCTGATTTTTCCTTTCCCGCGGGAAATCCCGCAATGAGAACGCCTGTCGCCAAGACACCTTCGGCGACCTTCGTTGCATTCCCTTTCGGAAAGGATTGGCATGTCCACCCTCTCTTCCCGTGCCCGGCCCGCCGCCTTCGGGCTGCTTGGGTTTGCCCTGCTGTTGACCCTCTATTTCGTAGTGCTCACCCTGGTATCCGGATGGGCGTTCACCCTCAGCCAGTTCCAGGAATTCTGGTATTACATCCTGCCCCTCGCCGCCGGCTTCGGCCTGCAGGTGGGGTTGTTCACGCGCCTGCGCCATGTGGTGAACGCGGGCGCGGGCGGCGTCGTCGCCGCGTCGGGCACCACCTCCACCGCCGCGATGATCTCCTGCTGCGCCCACTACCTGACCAACGTGGCGCCAGTGCTGGGGGCAACGGGGCTGGTGACCTTCGCCGCCCAATACCAAGTGGAGTTCTTCTGGATCGGCCTGGCGTTCAACGCCGCCGGCATCGTGTATATCGGCAACAAACTCATGCAAGCCGCCAAGGAGCACGCCCAATGCGCCCAAGCCTGATTCTTCCCTTGTTTTTGCTCGCGGCCACACTGGCCGCCACCGTTCCCGCACCGTTTGCCACGGCCGCGCCCGGCCTGTCGCCCCAGTCGAGTTCCATGGGTGAGGTTACGGTCGAAGTCACTCCCCGGATTGCGGCGGGTCGGGAGTGGCAGTTCGAGGTCGCATTCAATACCCATTCCCAGGAACTCAACGACGATCTGGAGAAATCCGCCCTGCTGATCGCCGATGGCAAGGAAGTCCGGCCCAGTGGCTGGAAGGGCGACCCTCCCGGGGGCCACCACCGCAAGGGCGTGCTCAGCTTCGCTGCGCCTGCTCCCCCGCCTTCCTCGGTGGAGCTTCGGATACAGCGCCCCGGAGAGTCGGCGCCGCGGATATTCCGCTGGCAAGTAAGGTAAGCACCTCTTGGAGCCCGGACCATGAACGCAGCCTCAAGTCACGCGACGGACCCGGTGTGCGGAACGAAGGTGGACCCAAAACATGCCTCTGCCACGCTCCAGCATCAAGGTACCGTTTATCACTTCTGCTCTGCACACTGCCGCGGCAAGTTCCAGGCAAACCCGGAACGTTACGCCGGCGGCGGAACCGGAGGCCCCCAGGGGCATGAACACGCTGCGCACACAGCCCGGGAGCAGCCAATGCCCGCGGCGTCCGCTTCCGGCATACCGGTCTATACCTGCCCGATGCATCCGGAGGTGCGGCAGGCGGGCCCGGGCAACTGCCCGACGTGCGGGATGGCGCTGGAACCCGAAACACCCCCGGCGTCCACGGCCAAGACCGAATACGTGTGCCCGATGCATCCCGAGATCGTGCGCGACGAACCCGGAAACTGCCCCATCTGCGGCATGGCGCTGGAGCCGCGCACGGCCACGGGCGCGGAAGAGGAGAACTCCGAACTCGCTGACATGAGCCGGCGCTTCTGGGCGAGCGCCGTCCTGTCGCTGCCGCTGTTCCTGGTGGCGATGGCCGCGGAATTCTTTCCGGGCAAAGTGTTTTCCGTGATCGCGCCGGAACCGCTGCAATGGCTGGAGCTGACCCTCGCTACCCCAGTTGTGCTGTGGGGCGGTTGGCCGTTCTTCGTGCGCGGTTGGCAATCAGTGGTGAATCGCAGCCTCAACATGTTCACGCTGATCGCCCTGGGCGTGGGTGTGGCCTGGGGCTACAGCGTGGTGGCTACCCTGCTGCCGCAGATCTTCCCGCCCGGCGTTCGCACCATGGGCGGGCTGGTTCCCGTTTACTTCGAGGCGGCCGCGGTGATCACCACCCTGGTGTTGCTGGGCCAATTGCTGGAGCTGCGCGCCCGCAGCCGCACCAGCGCCGCCATCAAGATGCTCCTGGGCCTGGCGCCGAAGACCGCGCGCATCGTCCGGGAGGAAGGGCGGGAGGAGGACATCTCCTTGGACCAGGTCAAGCCGGGAGACCGCCTGCGGGTGCGGCCCGGCGAGAAGGTGCCGGTTGACGGGACGGTCCTGGAGGGTTCCAGCAGCGTGGACGAATCCATGGTGACCGGTGAATCCATCCCGGTGGAGAAGCACTCCGGGGAGCGGGTGATCGGAGCCACCGTCAACGGCACCGGCAGTCTCCTGATGCGGGCGGAGCGGGTCGGCGCCGACACGCTACTGGCCCAGATTGTGCACATGGTTTCGGAGGCGCAGCGCAGCCGGGCCCCCATCCAGCGCCTGGCGGACGTGGTTTCATCCTATTTCGTGCCGGCGGTGGTCGTGATCGCGATCGCGGCGTTCATTGTCTGGAGCGTCTGGGGACCGGATCCCCGCCTTGCCTTTGCCCTCATCAGTGCGGTTTCCGTTCTCATTATCGCGTGCCCCTGCGCCCTGGGACTGGCCACCCCCATGTCCATCATGGTGGGCACCGGCCGCGGCGCCACTGCGGGGGTGCTCATCAAGAACGCGGAGGCACTGGAGATCATGGAGAAGGTGGACACGCTGATTACCGATAAGACCGGGACCCTGACCGTGGGCAAGCCCAGGCTCACCGAGGTAGTGGCCCTGAAGGGCTTCCAGGAGGACCGGATCCTCGTCCTGGGAGCGAGCCTGGAGCGGGCCAGCGAGCATCCCCTGGCGGCCGCCATTGTCGCCGGCGCCGAAGAGCGCGGCCTGAAGCTTGTCTCCGCCGGGGATTTCCGCTCCGTCACCGGCAAGGGGGTCACGGGCAGGGTGAACGAGGCCCAGGTGGTCATCGGCAATCGCCGCATGCTGGAAGATTTGCGGGTGCCGGTGGAGGCCCTGGCTCAGCGGGCCGACGCGATGCGCGGCGGGGGACAGACGGTTATGTTCCTGGCCATTGACGGCAAGCCAGCGGGCTTGATCGGGGTCGCCGATCCGGTCAAGGAAACCACGCCGGAAGCAATCCGTGCCCTCCACGAGGAGGGATTGCAGGTGGTCATGATCACGGGCGACAACGAGGCTACGGCCAGGGCGGTAGCGAAAGAACTGGGCATAGACCGGGTGCTGGCAGAGGTGCTGCCGGAGCAGAAGACCGAGGCGGTGAAGAAGCTCCAGGCCGAAGGCCGCGTGGTGGCCATGGCCGGGGACGGCATCAATGACGCCCCGGCGCTGGCTCAGGCCCAAGTGGGCATCGCCATGGGCACCGGCACCGACGTGGCAATGGAAAGCGCCGGTATCACCCTGGTGAAGGGAGATCTGCGGGGCATTGTCCGCGCCCGGCGCCTGAGCCACGCCACCATGCGCAATATCCGGCAGAACCTGTTCTTCGCCTTCATCTACAACGCGCTCGGCGTGCCTGTGGCGGCCGGAGTGCTCTACCCCTTCTTCGGCGTACTGCTGTCGCCCATCATCGCCGCCGCCGCCATGAGCTTCAGCTCGGTGTCGGTGGTGGGCAACGCCCTGCGGCTGAACCGGGTCAGGCTCTGAGGCGCACCAACCATGTGTCACCTGATTCTTGCCCTTCCCCTGATCGCGCTACCGGTGTTCTGGCTGCTGCCGTGGGGGGCCGCCTTCACCGTGTACGGGTCGGTGCTGGTCGCTACCGGGATAGTCTATGGGCTGATCATGAAGGCCATGAAAATGCCGCCCGAGTCCGGAGCCGAGGCGCTGCTGAACGCCGCGGGGCGCGTGCGCAGCGTGGAAGGCTTCAGTGCCACCGTCTGGATCAGGAGCGAATTGTGGTCCGCGGATAACGCCGGCGGAACCCTGGCGGTCGGCGACACGGTCACGGTGGAGGGCATTGATGGGCTCCGTCTTAGGGTACGCAAGACCTGCCCTGCATCTTCTTGCGGCAGTGGATGATCGCCGCGCTTGAACACTTAGGAGACGCGATGATGTGGAATGGTCACGGATGGGGAATGGGAGGGGATTTCGGCATGGGATTCGGGATGATTTTTTCGGTGCTGTTCTGGATGCTGGTGATACTGGGCATTGTCATCCTGGTCCGCTGGCTCACCACGGGCAGGTCGCAACAGTCCTCCGCCCCGGCGCGGGAATCCCCTCTCGATGTCCTCAAAAATCGCTACGCCCGAGGCGAGATCGGGAAGGAGGAATTCGAGGAGAAGAAACGCGACCTCGAGCAGTGACGCCGCCTTGCGGCGCCGCGGCCAAGGGGTTGCAGCTATTTACGCAACGGTGGACAGCGACCGGCGGGCCGCGCGCCGCTGGAAGCAGCTAAGGAAAAACTGGAGGCGGGGGTCGGAATCGAACCGGCGTCCACGGCTTTGCAGGCCGCTGCATAACCACTCTGCCACCCCGCCTTGGGGTACGCCCGATGGCGCCGGGCATGGGCATCAAAAAAGGGAAAACGGAGCCCCGATTCCGGACGCGAGGCCTTGCTGTGCAAGAGCCGTCGGCCGCTGACCGCGCTTCATCGCGCGGCGCCAGAACCGGGACGCTCAGTTTTCCCTTCGAAATCTGGAGCGGGAAACGAGTCTCGAACTCGCGACCTCAACCTTGGCAAGGTTGCGCTCTACCAACTGAGCTATTCCCGCGGGAAAAAAGCGAAGCAAAATTATAAAGTTCCTCCTCAGGATGTCAAGGAAACCGCCTCATGAGCGTTCCAGGGCTCGGGGCAAAGCCATCCTCAGGTAATAGGCCATGGACCAAAGGGTGAGCACGGCGGCAAGGTAGATGAGCCAGGTACCCACCAGCTGGGCGTCGATGCCCGGCGGAATCGGGTCGTGGTAGATCAGCAGCACAATGGCGATCATCTGGGATATGGTCTTGAGCTTGCCGAGAAGCGAAACCGCGACGCTGCGGCTCTCGCCGATTTTCGCCATCCACTCGCGCAGGGCGGAAATGGTGATCTCGCGGCCGATGATGATGACCGCGATGAGGGCGTCCACCCGGTTGATTTCCACCAGCAGCACCAGGGCCGCGGCCACCATGAGTTTGTCGGCCACCGGATCCAGAAAGGCGCCGAACGCCGACATCTGGTTGAGGCTGCGCGCGAGCCAGCCGTCGAGCCAGTCGGTGAGCGCGGCCAGGCCGAAGACGGCCGTGGCCAGCATGTTCTTG
>Ga0210362_1048663_pt1 | contig 42497 bp, 47 predicted proteins | sample S625metaT_FD_159713 | JGI IMG/M metagenome (GOLD analysis project Ga0210362, IMG submission 159713) | Metatranscriptome of estuarine sediment microbial communities from the Columbia River estuary, Oregon, United States - S.625 (Metagenome... | ecosystem: Environmental > Aquatic > Marine >... | reverse complement strand
CACCCCAAGGGCGGCGCCAAGGGCGAGCGCGCCCACGTCGCCCATGAACACTTCCGCCGGATAGGCGTTGAACCAGAGGAACGCCAGGCCTGCCCCCGCCATGGCACCGCAGAAAACGGCCAGTTCGGCGGCGCCAGGAATGTGCGGAAACCCCAGATACTTGGAGAACACGGCATGCCCCGCCACATAGGCAAAGATGGCCAGGGCGCCGGAAATCATGACCGTGGGCATGATTGCCAGGCCGTCGAGACCGTCTGTCAGGTTGACCGCGTTGCTGCTGCCCACGATCACGAAATAGGTCAGGATCACGAAGCCGGTCGCACCCAGCGGAATCGTCACCGCTTTGAAGAACGGAATGATCATCTCGGTCTGGGCCGGCAGGTTCGCCGTGAATGCGAGAAACAGCGCCACCGCCAGCGCGATCAGGGACTGCCAGAAGAGCTTCGCCCGCGCCGAGAGGCCCTTGGGATTGCGGTGGACAACTTTCCGGTAGTCGTCCACCCAGCCCACTATCCCGAAGCCCAGGGTCGCGATCAGGGTCATCCAGACGTACCGATTGCTTAGGTCCCCCCACAGAAGCGTGGTGACCGCGATGGAAACCAGGATCAGCGCGCCGCCCATGGTGGGGGTGCCGGCCTTCACCAAGTGGGTCTGGGGACCGTCGTCGCGCACCGCCTGCCCGATCTTGTAGGCGGTGAGCTTGCGGATCATGGAAGGACCCACGAAAAACGAGATGACCAGGGCGGTCATGGCCGCCAGCACCGTGCGCAGCGTGATATAGCCAAACACGTTGAACGCGCGAATATCGTCGGCCAGCAGCTGGGTCAGCCACAGCAGCATGTCATGTCCCCGACTGGAGGGCCGCCTGCTCGAAGCTGCGCACCACCCGCTCCATTTGCATGAACCGCGAACCCTTGACCAGCACGGTGACCCCCGGCGCGAGCAGATTCTCGAGACGCGCCAGCAGATCCTCGATGCGCTCGAAATGGGCGGCTCCGGGGCCGAAGGCCCGCACCGCGTGGACGCTGGCCTCGCCCAGGGCGAACAGGGTCTCGATCCCGGAGCTCCGCGCCCGCTCCCCGATCTCGGCGTGAAACCGGTAGGACTCCGGGCCGAGTTCGCCCATGTCCCCGAGAACCAGGATCCGGGGTCCGGGAGCGGCCGCCAGCACCGACAGGGCCGCGCTCACCGATTCCGGATTGGCGTTATAGGTGTCGTCGATAAGGCTCGCTCCGTAGATGCCCGCCTTGCGCTGGAGGCGGCCCTTGACCCCGGAGAACTTCGACAGTCCGCGTCCGATGACTTCAGGCGCGACCGAGAGAGCGCTGGCCGCGGCGGCCGCGGCCAGGGCATTGCGCACGTTGTGCACCCCGGGCACCCGCAGAATTACGTCGATGGACCCCGCCGGAAGCCGCAGGCTGACCAGCGCGCCTTCGGCAGTCAGGCGGTACCGGGCGCCAACCCGCGCCGGCTGCTCAAGCCCAAAGTCCATCACCGGGTGCCCTTGGACCGCCCCGCGAAATGCCGGAGCAAACTCGTCGTCCGCGTTGATGACGGCCACTCCGCCGGGGCTCAGTCCCTCGAAAATCTCCCCCTTGGCGCGCGCGATTCTCTCCCGCGACCCCAGGAATTCCATGTGGGCGCGGCCGACGTTGGTCACGATAGCCACATCGGGGCGCGCCAGCCGCGTGAGATAGGAAATTTCCCCCAGATGGTTCATGCCCATCTCGATCACCGCGTAGCGGTGCCCGGCCCGCAGTCGCAGCAGCATGAGCGGCAATCCGATGTCGTTGTTGAGATTGCCCTCGGTGGCCAGCACCGCTTCATCGGCCCCTGCCTCCTCCCGCAGGATCGAAGCCAGCATTTCCTTGACCGTGGTCTTGCCGTTGCTTCCGGTGAGACCCACCAGCGGAATGCGGAACCTGCTTCTCCAGTGGGCGGCCAGATCGCCCAGGGCCCGGCGGGTATCCGGGACCACCAGCAGGGGAGCTTCAAGCCCGAACAATTTCTCCCGGGCATCGCTCGCCACCATCGCCGCGGCGGCGCCCGCCCGCAGCGCGTTGGCCACGAAGTCGTGGCCGTCATACCGTTCCCCGCGCAGGGCCACGAACAGGTCGCCCACCGCCACCGCCCGGCTGTCGGTAATGACCCGCGTGAAGACCGGGTCTCCGCCCAAAGCCTCCCCGCCCACCGCAACGGCCGCCTCGCCCACGCTCATCATTCAATATTCCCGCGCGCCAGGCGCTCGAGGCAGGCCCGCGTCACCTCGGCATCGCTGAAAGGGACGCGCCGCCCCTGCAACTCCTGGTACTCCTCGTGGCCCTTGCCCGCGATGACCACTACGTCGCCTGGTCGAGCTTCTTCGATGGCGCGGTAAATGGCGGAGGCCCGGTCCTCCTCCACCCTGTAATTGGCACCCATGCCCGCCGCCACTTCCTCGATGATTCGCCGCGGGTCTTCGGTGCGCGGATTGTCGCTGGTGACGTAGGAAAGATCCGCCAGCCGGGATGCCACCTCTCCCATGAGGGGGCGCTTTCCCCGGTCCCGGTCGCCGCCGCAGCCGAAAACACAGATGAGCCGGGCCCGTTCCTGCCCCTGCATCACCTCCCGCAGCGCGAGCAGCAGCTTCTCCAGGGCGTCGGGAGTATGGGCGTAATCCACCACCACCAGAGGCTGGCCCTGGCCGCCCAATTGCTGCAGCCGGCCCGGCACCGGGCGGGCGGCCGCCAGCGCCCCCACGGCCTCTCCCAGTTCGATGCCGCTGGCCAGCAGCGTGGAAAGAACGCCCAGCAGGTTCTCGGCGTTGAACCGTCCCAGCATGGGACTCAGGACTTCCGCCTCACCCCAGGGAGAGTCCACCCGGAAGCGGATTCCATCTTCCCCCATGACCAGCGATTCACCCCGGACCAGGGCGGCGCCCCGCGCCCGGGCCGCCTCCAGCGCGGCAGTTCCGAAGCCAAAACCAATCACCTCCAGGTTCCCGCGATCCACCTCTTCCGCCAGAGTCCGGCCGAAGGCATCGTCCAGATTGATCACCGCGCACCTCAGGCGCGGCCAGCGGAACAGACGCGACTTGGCGGCGGCGTAGCGGTCCATGGTCCCGTGATAGTCGAGATGGTCGCGAGAGAGATTGGTGAACAGCGCCACCGCGAACTGCACGCCGTTCACCCGCCCCTGCTCCAGGGCGTGGGAAGAAACCTCCATGGCGACGCAGGAGGCGCCCTGCGCCAGGAACTCCGCCAGGCTTTCCTGAAGGTTGACCGCATCCGGGGTGGTGGTACCCGCGGGCGCGAGTGACTCCGGGAAACCGGATCCCAGGGTGCCGATCACCGCGGTCCTTCGGCCAAGGGCGGCCATGGACTGGGCGATCCAATGGGTGCAGGACGTCTTGCCGTTGGTACCCGTGGCGCCAATCACCCACAGCCGCGACGAAGGATCCCCGTAGACATGGCTCGCGATGGCGCCGGCCTTGGCCCGTAGTCGGGGAACCGCCAGGTTCGGCACCGCCCACGCCGGGTCCCACTGGAAGCCCTGGCGCTCCCATAGAATGGCGCCCGCGCCGGCCGCTATGGCGTCGGGGATGAACCGCCGTCCGTCCTGAGACTCCCCCGCGAAGGCCAAAAAGGCGTCGCCAGGCTTCACCTTCCGGCTGTCCAGGGCCAGCCGGCGCACCGGAACCCCCAGCCCGTCCAGCAGGGCGGGATCGAAATGCCAGTCATCCCCGGCGCGTTCGCCGGCGCGGGCACCGGCGTTCATACCTCCTCCTTCACCAGCGGCAGGTCCGCAGGCAGCTGCAGCGGCTCCACGGGCGCATCGTTGGGTTCGTTCAGCATGCGCAGCACGCCACCCATGACCTTGCTGAACACCGGCGCGGCCACGGCGCCCCCGTAATACTCGCCGGCACCGGGCTCATCGATCATCACCGCCACCACCAGCCGGGGGTTGGATGCCGGTGCCAGGCCGACAAAGGAGGAAACATAGCGGTCGGCGGCATAGCCGCCCTCCTCCAGCTTGTGGGCGGTTCCCGTCTTGCCCGCGACGCGGTATCCCGAAACCCGGGCCCGCGGCGCGGTGCCGCCCGGCTGCACGGCGAGCTCCAGCATGGCGCGCACCGCCCGCGCTGTCTCGGCGGAGACGACCCGCTCCCCCCGGACCGCCCCGTCCAGGCGAAGAAGGGATACCGGCGCGATCTCCCCGTCATTGGCGAAGATGGTGTAGGCCCGGGCCAGCTGCATCAGCGTGACCGAGACGCCGTGCCCGTAGGACATGGTTGCGTGCTCGATGGGTCGCCAGCTGGTGTGGGGCCGCAGCCTTCCGCCGACCTCTCCCGGAAAGCCGCTGCCGGTGGGGATTCCGAAACCCGCGCCCCGCAGGATTTCCCACAGGCGCGCGGGCGGCATGGAAAGCGCCAGCTTGGCGGCCCCGACATTGCTTGATTTCTGGATTACCTGGGAGACGGTGAGATCCCCCTCCGGATGGACGTCCCGGATGGTGCGTCGCCCGATGGACAGGTACCCCGGCGCGGTCTGCACCACGCTCTCCGGGCGGAAGGATCCAGATTCCAGGGCAGCCGCCGCGGTGAAAGGCTTGAGCGTCGATCCGGGCTCGAACACGTCCGTCAGGGCCCGGTTGCGGGCCCGGGGCCCGGTGAGGGACGTGCGGTTGTTGGGGTTGTAGGTGGGAACGTTTGCCAGGGCCAGCACTTCGCCGGTGCGCACGTCCAGGACGATGATCCCGCCGGCCCGGGCCCGGTGCTGAGCCACGGCCTCCTTGAGCTCACGGTAGGCCAGGTACTGGATCTTGGTGTCAATGGACAGCGCCAGATTCTGGCCTGGCCGCGGCGCCCGGATGCTCTCCACATCCTCCACGATGCGGCCAAGGCGATCCTTGATGACGCGGCGGCTGCCGGGGTGTCCCGCAAGTTGGTCCTGGAACGCGAGTTCGATGCCCTCCTGGCCGACGTCGTCCACGTTGGTGAATCCGATCACGTGGGCCAGGGTGTCGCCCGCCGGGTAATAACGGCGGTATTCCCGCTGCAGGAACACGCCCGGAACGCTCAGGCCCTCCACCTTGGCGGCCTCCTCGGGTGGAAGGTGGCGCTTGAGGTAAACGAATTCCCGCTGGTCGTCGCCGATGCGGCGCTTGAGTTCCGACAGGTCCATGCCGAGCGACGCCGCCAGCTGCTGGAGCTGCTTCCTGCTCGCATCCAGGTCCTGGGGACTGGCCCACACCGATTCCACCGGCGTGGACACCGCCAGCACCTCGCCGCGGCGGTCCGTGATCACCCCGCGGTTCGCCGAGATCTCGATGACCCGGCTCGCCCGGGCGTCGCCCTTCTGCTGCAGGAAGTCGTTGCGAACAACCTGCAGGTAAAGGGCCCGCCCTATCAGCAACGCGAAGGTGGCCAGAAGCAGGACCAGCAGCAGGCCGGCGCGCCAGCGGGGCAGGCCTGGAGGCAGTGTATGACCCGGCACCGAGCTCAACGGGGCTCCCCGGAAGCAACCGGCGCCGCGGGCACGATCTGCACGCGGGACGGATCGGGCACCCGCATCCCGAGCTGGCGGCGGGCAATGCGTTCGACGCGGTCGTGCCTGGCCCAGGTGCTCTGTTCCAGCTGGAGCTGGCCGAACTCCTCATCCAGCCTCTTGGTCAATTCCTGTTCCTTCTGCAATTCCACAAACAACTTGCGCGCCTTGTGTTGCGAGGTCACAACACCCAGCGCGCATGCGATCACGATGCCGAACAGCATCAGGTTGAGCCGTGTCATAAGCGCTCGGCCACCCTCATCACCGCGCTGCGCGCGCGCGGGTTCGACTCCACTTCCTCCCTGGTCGGCCTCTGGGCCTTCCCCACCAGCCGCAGCAGCGGCGGCCGCAGGTCCCGCTCCCGCACCGGCAGCTTCCGGGGCAAGCGCTCCGCGGCGGCTTTCTGGCGAAAGAAGTGCTTCACGATGCGGTCCTCAAGGGAATGAAAGCTGATGACGACGAGCCGCCCGCCGCGCCGAAGGCAGTCCACCGCCTGCGGCAGCACTAGCGACAGCTCTTCAAGCTCCGCATTGGTGTGAATCCGTAAAGCCTGAAAACTCCGCGTCGCCGGATCCTGGCCTGGCTCGCGCGTGGCGACGGCTTTTGCCACGATCTCGGCAAATTGTCGTGTGGTAGCAACAGGCCCCCGCGCTCTTGCCGCAACAATCGCTCTTGCAATCTGTTTAGCAAACCGTTCTTCGCCATATTCTTTTATCACCTCCTCCAGTTGCCGCTCGCTTGCCGAGGCGAGCCATTCGGCGGCGCTGCGGCCGCGCGAGGGATCCATGCGCATGTCGAGGGGCCCGTCCAGGCGGAAGCTGAAACCCCGGTCGGCATCCTCCAGTTGTCCCGAGGAAACGCCGAGATCCAGCAGCAACCCGTCCACGCCCGCGACTTCCCTCTCCCCAAGCACCTCCTGCAATTTGGCGAACCCGCTGTGCACCATCTCGAACCGCGGGTCCTCCCACTTCCGCCCGACCGCCACCGCCGCCGGGTCCTTGTCCAGCGCGATCAGCCTTCCATCGGCGCCCAGCCGCTCGAGAATGAGCCGGCTGTGTCCCCCGCGGCCAAACGTGCCGTCCACATAAACGCCCTCCGCCCGGACGCACAGCGCATCCACCGCTTCCCGGGCCAGAACCGGCACATGTCCGGCAGCCTCCGGGGTCACAAGGAGAAGCCGTCCAGCTCCGGCGGAACCCCATCCTTGAATAGCTGGGCGTCCTCCATCTGCTGGCCCCACTTCTCCTCGTCCCACAACTCGAACTTCGCCCCCTGCCCCACCAGCACGACCCCCTTGTCGAGGGCGGCGAACTCCCGCAGCGGCCCGGGCACCAGGATGCGGCCCGCGCCGTCCATTTCCACGTCGCTGGCATTTCCCACCAGAAGGCGCTGCAGGGCGCGCGTGCGCGGATTGAAGCTGGAGAGGCTGTTGAGCTTGTGCTCGATGGGCTCCCAGGCAGGCTGGGGATAGATCAGCAGGCAGCGCGAGGGATCGGCGGTGATCACCAGCCGCCCGGCGCAATGGGCCAGCAGGGCGTCCCGGTACTTCGCCGGCACCGCGAGCCTGCCCTTGCTGTCCAGCGTTAGCTGTGCGACCCCGCGAAACATCCATCCCCTTTTTATTTGAGCGGGCCGGGAGATTCCCACAATCTCCCACAATTCTCCACGTTCGCCCACTATAGACCAGAATTTTCTCCGGGGTCAAGCAGAAAATCTGTGTTTTGTATTTCAGGACAAAGACTTATCGCCTCATCTTAAGCCCAAAAAATTTATTCTTGAGAAATAAAGAGATAGGGCAATCCCGTGGGATTTATCACGCCGGGGGGAAAGATTTCGGGACTTGGAAGAGAAGGAAGCGAAGCCGGCCGATAAGCCGGGTTCTGTCAGGCGCCCTTGCGGATGCCCGGACAGCCATTCCTCTAGGCGGACGGTTGCCCGCCCGCTCAAGCGACCTACCCGGAAGCAGCGCGAGCCACGCTGTCGCTTCCCTATTTGGTCTTGCTCCGGATGGGGTTTGGCGTGCCGCCCGTGTTGCCACGGACGCGGTGGGCTCTTACCCCACCGTTTCACCATCGCCGGCGTCAAGGACGCTTGGGCAGACTATTCTCTGTGCCACTTTCCGTCGCCTCGCGGCGCCCGGCGGTTAGCCGGCATCCTGCTCTGCGGAGCCCGGACTTTCCTCCGGGGAAACGGATTCCCCGGCGGCTGCCTGGCCGACTTCGCCCAACTATTTTACTCCCCCCGGGAAATTCCTGGCCCGCCGGCGCTGTCCTACACTTCGTCATCGTCGAGCCGACCGGTTAGCGCCCCGGAAGGCGCTCCGGCCGCCAGAAAAGGAGGTCGAGAATGAACCGCAGGCTGTATTTCCTGGTACCCGACGTGGCCAGCGCCCGCAAGATGCTGAACGATCTGCTGCTGGCGCGGGTCGAGGAGCGCCGCATCCGCTTTCTCGCCAACCGCGGCGTGCTTCCCGCAGATCTGCCCGAGGCGAGATTCACGCAAAAGACCGACATCGTCCACGGGGCCCAGACGGGTTTGATCCTCGGGGGGCTCGTGGGCGTGATCGGGGGCACCGTGGTCGTGCTCTGGCCTCCCGGTGGCCTCCCGCTGCAACTGGCGACCATCCTGGCCACGGGACTTGTCGGCGCCGCCCTGGGCGCCTGGATGGCAAGCCTCGCCGGCACGGCGGTGCCAAACTCCCGGCTCAAGGCGTTTCAGGGGGCGATCGCCGAAGGGAAGATACTTCTCATGGTGGACATTCCCTTCCGGCAGGTGCAGGAGGTCACCGAACTTCTGGAGGACCGGCATCCCGAAGCCCTCCGCTGCGGCGTCGAACCGACGGTACCGGCGTTCCCCTGAGTCACGCAAGCCGCCAGCTCACGCGGCCGCCTCCCCGGAGCGGCACCAGAACGTCGGTGCCCAAGGCATATTGGGGCGGCACATCCCATGGTTCTTTCACCAGGGTGAGGGTTTCTGCGTTCCTCGGCAGGCCGTAAAACTCGGGGCCGTGAAACGAGGCGAACGGCTCCAGGCGGTGCAGCGCGCCGGCCCGCTCAAAGGCCTCGGCATAAAGCTCGATCCCCGCATGGGCAGTGTAGATGCCGGCGCAGCCACAGGCGGTTTCCTTCGCAACGCGGGAATGGGGGGCGCTGTCGGTGCCCAGGAAAAACCGCGGGCTGCCGCCGGTGGCCGCTGCCACCAGGGCCCGGCGGTGCTTCTCCCGCTTGAGCACCGGCAGGCAGAAGTGGTGGGGGCGAATCCCGCCTTCAAACATGGCATTGCGGTTGAGCAGCAGGTGATGGGCCGTGATGGTGGCGGCCACCCCCGGGCGGGCGCCGGCCACGAAATCCACCGCGTCGCCGGTGGTGACGTGTTCCAGCACCACCCGCAGCCCCGGATGCCGCTCCACCAGCGGCGCCAGCACCCGCTCGAGGAATACTCTTTCCCGGTCGAATACGTCCACACCGGGGTCGGTGGTTTCCCCGTGGATCAGCAGGGGAAGACCGGTACGTTCCATGGCTTCCAGGGCTTCGGTGCAGCGGGCCACGTCGGTCACGCCGGCGTCGGAATGGGTGGTGGCCCCGGCGGGATACAGCTTGATGCCGTGAATGAACCCGCAGTCCCGGGCGCGCCGGATTTCCTCCGGTGGCGTGTTATCCGTCAGGTACAGGGTCATCAGCGGCTGGAAGCGGGCACCCGGGGGAAGCGCCGCCAGGATGCGATCCCGGTAAGCCATGGCGGACTCGACGGTGGTGACCGGCGGCTTGAGATTGGGCATGACGATGGCGCGGGCGAAGCGCGCCGCGGTGTGCGCCAGCACCGACTTCATGGCCTCGCCATCCCGAAGGTGCAGATGCCAGTCGTCGGGCCGCGTGAGGGTGAGGCGGGTCGCGGCGGAGTCGGCCATGGCTGCGATTATAGCGGGGCGGGGTCAGCCGCCGGCGCGCTCCTTGAGTTCGAGGGCGCGGCGGTACAGCTCCTTGCGGTTCTCGCCCGTGATCTGCGCGGCCAGTTCCGCCGCCCGGCTCACCGGGAGGTCCCGCAGCAGGAGGCGCAGCACGCGCTCGCCCTCCTCGCCGTGAGCGGCCGGCGAATCCGGGCCGGCGCCCACCACCAGCACAAACTCCCCTTTCTTCTGATGATCCCGGGCGAGCCACGCCGGCGCCTCCGCCAGAGTGCAGGCGTGCACGGTTTCATGGAGCTTGGTGAGTTCCCGGGCCATGCAGATCCGTCGCCCGCCGCCCAGCACTTCTCCCAAGTCCGCGATGCACTCGGCGATGCGGTGAGGCGCCTCAAAGAAAACCAGTGCCCAGGGAACACTCTTGAGGCTCTGCAGCGCCTTGCGCCGGGCGGCGGATTTGGACGGGAGAAAGCCGCAGAAAAGCACACAGGGGCTTTCCTCCCCCGAGACCGAAAGCGCGGCGATGGCGGCGCTGGGGCCGGGGACCGGCACAATGCGGAAGCCCAGGTCCCCCAGCGCGCGCACCAGCTTGGCGCCGGGATCGCTGACCGCGGGCGTCCCGGCATCCGAGACCAGCGCCACGTCCTGGCCAGCCTTGAGGAGTGCGCCGATGCCCTCGATCCGGTCCCGCTCGTTGTGCCCATGCAGCGACAGGAGGCGTGAAGCGATGCCATGGTGGGAGAGCAGCCCGCGGGTGGTCCGGGTGTCCTCGGCCGCGATAGTGTGGACACCGCGCAGCACATCGAGCGCGCGCAGGGTAATGTCACGCAAATTCCCTATCGGCGTGGCCACTACATATAATGTGCCCCACATTCCACCGTCTTCTTTCGAATGCAACGCTGCCTCGCCTTTCTGCTGCTGCTGTTTCTGGCCGCTCCCGGATTTTCCATGGACCCGCAGGAAGCGGCAACCGTGACGCCGGCGCCCTACCCGGAACATCCCGAGGGTCTGCCCCTGCCGCCGGTCATCCAGGTCAAGGGCCCGCCGCACATCGGGCTGATTCTCCCCCTGAAGTCAACCGCCTTCGCCCGTGCCGCCGACATGACCCGCCAGGGCTTTCTCGCCGCGGCGCGGATCCAGGGACCCAAAACGCTCCCCGTGAAGATTTACGAGACCGGCGATGACGTAGGCGAGGTCTTTGAGCAGTACCGCAGCGCGGTGGAGGGCGGCGCGCAGATCGTGGTCGGTCCCCTCACGCGCAGCGGCGTCTCGGCGCTCGCGAGCCAGGGTGAACTCTGGGTGCCTACCCTGGCTTTGAACGCCCCCGAAGGCGGCGAAATCCTGTCCCGAAACCTATTCGTGTTGAGCCTGCAAGCCGAAAGCGAGGCCCGGCAGGTCGCCGCCATGGCTGCCACGGCGGGCCGCGGCCGGGCCATCGTGATCTATGCCGACACGCCCTTGGGACGTCGCATGGATCAGGCGTTTTCTGACGAGTGGCGCTCTCGCGGCGGCTTTCTGGAGGAGCGGCGGCCGTTCCGCGGAGATCCGGAAGGAATCGCCGAGCTGCAGCGGGCTCTTTCCGGACGCCTCGATTCCGTCGCGTTTTTCGCCATGGACACGGCGCGGGCCAGGCTTCTCAAGCCCTTCGCCGATCCGGCCCTCCCGGTGTTCGCCACCTCCCAGGTGAATCCGGGCAGCTCGGACCGCCTGGTCCTGTTTGATCTCGGCGGGATCCGGTTCGCGGACATGCCCTGGCTGCTGCAGCCCGATCATGCCGCGGTCATGATCTACCCGAGGCTGGATCCGAGCCCGGGGCAGGAGATGGAGCGTCTCTACGCCCTGGGTATCGACGCGTTTCGGGCCGCCGAGGCCATGCGGAAGGATTTGCGCCCGGGAATCAAGGTCGACGGAGTCACGGGCAAGCTCACCCTTGGGGCTGATCGTTATTTCTCCAGGGTGCTCACCCAGGCCCAGTTCCGCGAAGGAGAAATCCTCATCGAGGAGACCCTCGCCCGGTGATCTCCGAAGGGGTGGAAGCCGAACGTCGGGCCGAGCGGTTTCTCGAGAGCAAGGGCCTGACCCTGGTCCAGCGCAATTACCGTTGCCGGATGGGCGAGATTGACCTCGTGATGCGGGACCGCGACACGCTGGTTTTCGTGGAGGTGCGATCCCGCAGCCGCCAGGATTTCGGCGGCGCCGCCGGGAGCATCGACACCGCGAAGCGGGACCGGCTTCTGCGCACGGCCCGACACTATCTTTCCCGCCTGCCCTCGGAACCAACCTGCCGGTTCGACGCCGTGCTGCTGGACGGCGGGGCGGGTCAGCGCATCGAGTGGATCCGCGACGCCTTCGGCGAGTGAGCAGGCTTCGGGCCCGAGGCCAAATCGGGTAAACTTCGCGGCGAAGGAGCAGACTCCATGGACTTGATCTCTCGCATCAGCGGACATTTCACCGACAGCGCTCACCTGAAGCTGGAAGCGATGGACCAGCTCGCGGGCCCCATCGCCAAGGCATCGGAGATGATGGTCCATTGCCTGATCAATGACGGCAAGGTTCTCGCCTGCGGCAACGGGGGCTCAGCTGCCGACTCCCAGCATTTCGCCGCCGAGCTGCTCAACCGCTTCGAAATGGAGCGCCCCGGGCTGGCGGCGGTCGCGCTGACTACCGATAGCTCCACGCTGACGTCCATTGCCAACGATTACGACTTCGTCGAAGTGTTCTCCAAGCAGGTGCGTGCCCTGGGCCATCCGGGAGACGTCCTGCTCGCCATCTCCACCAGCGGCAACTCGCGCAATGTGATGGAGGCCATTCGCGCCGCCCATGAGCGGGAAATGCACGTAGTTGCCCTTACCGGCCGCGGTGGAGGGCAGTTGGCGGAGATCCTTTCCACCGAGGACGTGCACATCTGCGTCCCTCACAAGAACACGGCGCGCATCCAGGAAGTGCACCTGCTTACGCTGCATTGCCTGTGCGATGCCATTGACTGTCTTCTCCTAGGAACCGAATAGATGCGATTTCCTTTCAGTATGCTCGTAATTGCCCTTGTTGCCCTGGTGCAGGGCTGCGTTCCCGTGGCCGTGGGAACGGCCGTCGGCACCACCGCGGTCGTGGCCACCGACCGCCGCACCACAGGCACTTTCGTGGAAGATCAGAACATCGAACTCAAGGTCGCAAGCCGCATCAACGAGCGCTTCCGCGACCAGGTCAACGTCAGCGCCACCAGCTTCAACCGGCTGGTGCTGCTGACCGGCGAGGCGCCCAACGAAACCCTCAAGAACGAGATCGGCGCCGTCGCCAAGGCCGTGGAAAGCGTGCGGGATGTCGTCAACGATATCCAGATCGCCGCTCCCAGTTCCTACGGGGCCCGTTCCAACGATGCCTACATTACTTCCAAGGTGAAGGCGCGCCTGCTGGATGCCAAGACTGTCACCCCAAATCACATCAAGGTCGTGACCGAGTCGGGCACGGTGTATCTGATGGGCCTGGTCACCCAGGACGAAGGAAAGGATGCCGCGGAAGTCGCCAGCACTACCAGCGGCGTGCGCAAGGTCGTGAAGGTGTTCGAGTACACCAATTAGCCGCCGTGGGCCGCGCGCCTGCGCAGCCAGCGCATCGCCAGCCCGAGGACCGGGACAGTGGCGTAGAGTTCCGCCGCGTCCCAGTAATCGCGATGGAACCGGATTCGGCCCGCGGCATCCAGGCGCAGGTGGCTGGCCCCCTGGATGACGTGCCGGCGTCCGCCCTCTCTTAAGGCGAATTCAAACTCCCACAGCAGCACCGCCCCGTCGTTTCCGGCGAACTGCCCCGACACCCTGAACCGGGGGTCCGAAAGCCGCCGATACATGTCCTCGAAGATCGCGCGGATTGCCGGAAGTCCCCGGACTTCATTGAACGGATCCCGGAACCATGCGTCCTCCGCATAATATTCGCCCAGTTCATCGAGGCGCCCCGGGGTAAGCGAGTTGAAATACCCCGCCAGCGCGTCCACGGAAACTGGCGCCATGGCCCGCTACAGGCCCGTCGCCGCCCGGGCCAGCCGGAAGTACAGGGCGTAGGGCAGCAGCCGCCCCAGCTTGAGCAGCCCGGTGAAGCGCCGGGGAAAGTGTATTTCGAACCGCCCCCCCTCGATCCCGTTCACGATCTTCCTGGCGGCCTCGTCGGCGCCAATCAGGGCCGGCATCCGGAAGGTGTTCCTGTCGGTCAGGGGCGTCTTCACGAAGCCGGGGTTCACGAGATAGACGCCGATGCCCCGGGGCGCGAGATCCAGGTACAGGGTTTCCGCCAGATTGATGAGGGCTGCCTTGGTGGACCCATAGACGAGACCGTTGGGCAGTCCGCGATAGCCGACCACGCTGGCGACGATAACGATGCCTCCCGAGCCCTGGGCGAGGAATCCCGGGAGCACGGCCTTCACGCCGTGCACCACGCTCATGAAGTTGGCCTCCACCATGGCCCGGGCCTTGTCCGGGTCCAACTCCCACGCGCGCATCGGCGCATAGGTGCCCGCGCAGAACACGGCAAGGTCGAGCCCTCCCCAGGTTCCGCGAATCACCTCCTCGGCCTGGGCCAGCGCATCGCGCCGGGTGGCATCCAGAGGCAGGCACAGGCGGAGATCGGGGGGGAAGCGAGCGGCCAGGGCCTCCAGCGGTTCCGCGGAGCGGGCGCTGAGAGCCACCTGGGAGCCTCTTTCGAGCAGCGCCTCGGCCAGGGCAGCGCCGATGCCACTGGAGGCCCCAACGACCCAGACGCGCCGGCCCCGCCAGTCCCGCACCACCGGGTTGAGCGGCACCCTCAGCCTCCCGGTGAGCGCTTCCGGAAGGAAAGCGTCACTTCGCCCAGGGCAACGCCGAACTTGCTCATGACGGAGCGGTTGAGCATGACCCGCTCGTCCACGAGATACATCCAGTCGTCGAAGTCCACCTGGTAGGTTTTTCCGTCCACCTCCAGGTTCAGCACGTATTGCCAGCGGAGTGCGTTGCCTTGAGCCTCGCCCCGGGCCGTGCCCACCACGTCGGGCGCGGTGCCCTGGTAGGTGCCGTCGCCGGTCCTGGTGATGGTCCACACCCGCCGGCTGGTGGTGCCGTCGGAGTATGTGAAGTGCTCGTCCAGGGTGCCGGTATCCCCCTCCCAGCGGGCGTCAATGCGCACCTGGAAGCGCCGGACCACCATGCCGCTGCGGTCCTGGAAAATCCCCCAGGCATCCACGGGACCGTCGAAATAGGTCTTCAGGTCCAGCACCGGCTTTTCGCCGCGGTAGGCGTCCACCGTAGTGGAGGCGCAGCCGCCCAGAAGAACCAGGGCCAACGACAAAAGGGCAACGCGCCTTGCCACCGTCATCGGCAAGAGACCCCGGCTTCCGCCCGCAACTCGCCGCTGCGGGGAAACGAGCTCGCCAGCAGTGCCGCCGCAGCCAGCTTGAGGGCGCAGGGCACGAGGGCATAGCTCACGGAGAGAGCGAGGGTGTCCTGGCCCTCCGCTCCCGGCTGGTAGCCGAGGAATCCGAGCAAGGGCAGGGCGATGCCCGCCGCCAGGGCAAGATTCAGCTTGTTAAGCAGGCTCCACACGCCGAAATAGGCCCCCGCCGCCCGCGCCTCCCCACCCTCGCTTTCCTCGATGACGTCCGCCAGCAGTGAGGGAGCCAGCGCCAGGTCGCCACCCAGGGCCAGCCCCGACAGGACGCAGATGGCGAAGAATGCTTGGCTGTCGCCGGCGCCCAGGGAGAAGGCCCAGACGAAAGCGGCCACAGCGAGCACCATGCTCGCCATCCACGCCGCCTTCTTCCCGACGCGCCGGGAAAGGGCAAGCCAGGCCGGCATGCCGGCCGCGCCCGCCAGAAAATAGGCCGCCAGGTAGGCGCCCGCGAGACCGGGACTCCTCAGCACGTCCTGCACGAAGAACAGCACCAGGGTAGCGGGAATCGCGGCGGCGATCCCGTTCAGCATGAACACCGCGGCGAGGAGGCGGAAACGAACGTTGACGAAGGGAACGACCAGCGCCTCCAGGAAGCCCTCTCCGGAACTCCTGGCGTGGCCCCGGGCGGGTGGCGCGAAGCGAAAGGTCAACCAGGCCGCGGCCACGAGCAGGGGCAGAAACAGCAGGCTGAACAGCGCCAGTCCGCCCGCCTCGCCCCGGGCCCCGGCGAGCCACGACGGGATCGCCGCCGCCAGAAGGACGCCGACCAGGGCGAGCGCCTCGCGCACCGCGGTCACCCGTGTGCGCTCGTGGGGAGTGGATCCCAGTTCAGCACCCCAGGCGTGATAGCTGATGCTGGTCAGACTGTAGCCCAGGTAAGCCAGGATGAGGGAACCCGCGAGCCAAGCCGCCAGACCGGCGCCAGTGCCGAAGGGATGGAACACGCCCACCACGCCCGCTGCCAGCAGCGGCAGCCCGAGAGCGATCCAGAACTTGCGCCCTGCGCGAGGCCCGTGGCGGTCGGCAAGCACGCCCAGCAGCGGATCCTGGACCGCGTCGAACAGGCGCACGCCCAGGAGCACGGCACCCACCAAGGCAAGCTCCAGCCCGAGAACCCCCCCGTAGAGCTTCGGCACGTGGACGTAAACGGGAAGGGCCGCCATGGCCAGCGGCAGTCCCAGGCTGCCGTAGGCAAAGAGCTGCCAGCGCCCGAGCAGTCTCATCAACGCAGCCCCAGCAGCGAGGCGCGAAGGCTGGGCTCCCGGGTGCGGGAGTCCAGCCAGATGGCGAAGAACGCTTCGGCGAACGCGTCCTCCTCCACCGCGCCCAGGAATCCCCTGTCGCTGAAGAATCGGGCGCCCTGGCCCGGAACGTAAAGGCCCACCAGCCGGTCGCCCTGGCGCACGTCCGGGAAAACCTGCCCCATCTTGCGCCCCCAGCGCTCCAGTGCCTCGGGGTTGCCGAACCCGAGCCTGCGCATCTCGGAGACGCTGCTCTCCACAAGGCGCTCCCGGGGAATGTCCCGGGCGTAGCGGATATCGAGGGCGAACGGCTGCCGGGGATCAAACTGCCCGCCGCTCACCCAAAGCGTGACGTCATAGAGGTGGATCCCGAACCACCGCATGCGCCCCTCGCCAATGGCCCTCAACTCTGATGCCGTTTCCTGCACACCCAAGGGCAATTCGCGGGACGCCAGGGCCGGCGCCGCGGCCGCCAGTACGGCGATCGCCAGCAGGCTACGGGCGAAGAAGCTCGAAATGGTATACATCGGTTCTCCCGGTGCGGAAGCCGGCCTCGCAGTAGGCCAGGTAGAAGCGCCACAGCCGCAGGAAGCGCTCGTCGAAACCCAGGGCCGCGACTTCCGGCGCATGGTCCTCGAATGCGCGGCCCCAGCGGCGCAGGGTTTCCGCGTAATCCAGGCCGAACGGAAACGCGTCCTTCGTCTCCAGCCCGGCCGCGGCGGCACGCTCCCGGAACACGCCGGGGGACGGCAGCATGCCGCCGGGGAACACCCGCTGCTGGATGAAATCGCTGCCGGCCCGGTAGCGCGCGAACAGATCGTCCGCGATGGTAATAACCTGCACCATGGCGCGTCCACCTCTCCCCAGCAGCCGGCGCAGGGTGGAAAAGTAGGCAGGCCAATAATGCTCCCCCACGGCCTCGAACATCTCGATGGAGACGATGTGGTCGAAGGACCCCTCGGCGTCCCGGTAATCCCGCAACTCGAAAGTGGCCAGGTGGGAGAGTCCCGCCCGGGCGATGCGCTCGCGGGCAAAGGCGAGCTGACGCGGGGACAGGGTCAGCCCATGGATCCTGCAGCCCCGGGTGCGCGCAGCGTGCTCGGCGAATCCGCCCCATCCGCAGCCTATCTCCAGGATGCGGTCCCCGGGCCCGGCCCCCAGGCGGGCCAGCATCCGCTCGTATTTCGCGGTCTGGGCCGCCGCCAGACTCTGGCCCGGTTCGCCCTCGAACAGGGCCGCAGAATAGGTCATGGTGGGATCCAGCCAAAGGGCGAAGAACTCGTTCCCGAGATCGTAATGGGCCTCGATGTTCCGTCGGCTGCCGCGGCGGGTATTGGCGCGCAGGAAATGGCGCGTCCTGAGCAGCGCCCGCATCCACCAGCGGCCGTAAATGGCGTCGTCCAGGGCACGTCCGTTCAGGGCGGCGAGCATCAGCAGCTGAGTCAGGTCGCTGGAGTCCCAGCGCCCGTCGACGTAGGCATCGGCGAAACCCACATCGCCGCCGCGCAGGATCTCTCCGCACACGTTCCAGTCCCCGAGGCGCAGGCTGGCCGCCGGACCGGAGGACGCCCCGTTCACTACGAAGGACTCTCCCTCCGGCGTCTCCAGCCGGAGGCTTCCGGTATCGAGGCGCCCGAGCATTCCAAGCATGATCCGCGCGGTCACGGGAAGCCGCAAAGCGCCGCCGCCAGCGGCCCGGTCAAGGGAATTCATCGGGTCGTCTCCAGCAGGGGCGGCACCGGCTTGCGGAAAAGCCTGGCTCCTTTCAGCCACAGGCGCAGCGCCTGGAAATGAATGCGGGCGATCACGCCCAGGGTAAACAGAGGATAGGCAAGGAACGCCCAAGCCAGTCCGCGCGTATCGAGGGGACGCGGACGCCCCGCCACGGAGGTCCGCAGGGCCAGCCCTTCCGAGTCCTCGTAGTCAATGAAGGCGGCGCTAAATCGCCGCGTGAACGCAAACCGGAATCGGTAGCGGCCGTTCACCGGGAAGAATGGCGACACGTGAAAAACCTTCCTCGCCGTGAGTTCTTCCCCCGGCAGGATGGGCCGCTGGTCGGCATGGGCAAGCACGTAGTTGTGCCGCTCGCCGAAGGTGTTGTTCACCTCCGCCAGAACCGCCCGCAGCCGCCCGTTCCGGTCATGGCAAAGCCAGAAGCTGACCGGATTGAAGACATAGCCCAGGACCCGGGGAAATGCCTGCAGGACGATCTCCCCGTCCGCCTCCGTGATGCCCTCCCGCGCCAGGAGCTCCCGCGCCCATGACTCCAGATCGGAGCCGTCCCGGGCGCCGTGATCCCGCCGCCTGAAGGAAAACAGGTTCCACCGCTCCAGGGAAAACAGCGGTCCGCCGGCCTGGGCCAGTCGCGAGAGGGGCAGTTGCAGGAAAAACACCGGGTAGACGAAGCGGTGAGAGGCGCGACGGCGCCGCTCATGCATGACTGTCCCAAAAAGGAGGGCTGGCCTCATGCCGCCGCCTCCTCCCTGCTCCAGGACGCCGGGGCCCCCAGGGCCGCGGCTACGCCGAGTCCGGCCTTGAGCCCGTCCTCGTGGAACCCGTAGCCCGTCCAGGCCCCGCAGAACCAGGTGCGGCGGCGGCCCTGGATCAGATGGAGCCGGCGTTGCGCATCGATCGCCCTCTGGTCAAAGATGGGATGGTCGTAGTCGTATTCACCGATCACCGTGCCGGGCGCCGGCGCGCGGTAAGGATTGAGGGTGACCATGACGGCTTTTCGGAACGGCAGCGGCTGCAATTTGTTGAGCAAGTAGGTGACGCTCACCGGGAACCCATTGGCGCCGGCGGGGCCGGCATGGTAGTTCCAGGCCGACCAGGCATCCCGGGAACGGGGCAGGAACGTCTCGTCGGTGTGCAGCACCGCCCGGTTGGGCTGGAAGCGGAATGCCGAAAGCAGGTGACGCTCCGCCGGGTCCGCATCCCCCAGCATGCGCAGGGCCTGGTCCGCGTGGGACGCGATGATCACGTGGTCAAAGGATTCGCGGGCGCCCGCCGCCGTTTCCACCTCAGCGAGACCGGGACGCCGCAGCACCCGCGCCACCGGCTGGTTGAGCCTCACCTCCGCGATGCCCTCGGCGAGCCGCTTCACGTATTCCCGCCCTCCGCCGGCGACGGTGCGCCACTTGGGTCTCCCGTTGATCTGGAGAAGCCCGTGGTTGTCGCAAAATCGGAAAAAAGTCTCTGCGGGAAACTCCAGCATGCTTCCGGTGGAACAGGACCAGATGGCGCCGCCCATGGGTAGCAGGTACCACTCGGCGAACGCCCGCCCGTATGATCCGCGCTCCAAGTACTGGCCCAGGGTTCCCTCCACCCGCGTGCCGCTGCGGGCCAGGGCGGACGCCTCGCGATTGAATCGCATCAGGTCGTTGAGCATGCGCCAGAAGTCCGTGTTCACCAGGTTGCGCTTCTGGGCAAAGACCGTCGCCAGGCTGGAACCCGCCCACTCCAGGCCGTTGTCCTCGATGCGCACGCTGAAGGACATGTCGCTGGAGGCCGACTCGACCCCCAGCTCCCGGAGCATGGCCACCAGATTGGGATAGGTGCGGTCGTTGAACACCAGGAAGCCCGTGTCCACGGCAGCGCGCAGGCCTTCAAGCTCCACTTCGACGGTATGGGTGTGCCCTCCCAGGTAACCGTTGGCTTCGAACAGCGTGACCCGGTGGCGGCGCGACAGCAGCCAGGCCGCCGACAGGCCCGCAATTCCCGATCCTACGACTGCGATACGCACGGCTGCCCCCTTCAATGCTGTGTGCTGCGCTCGATGCGAGCGTAGGCCGAATGGTTGTGGATGGATTCAAAGTTCTCGGACTCCACCAGGAACCCGGCCACGCGGTCATCGGCATCCAGGGCGGCGGCGATGTCGCGCACCAGGTCCTCCACGAACTTGGGATTGTCGTAGGCGCGCTCGGTGACGAACTTTTCATCCGGGCGCTTGAGCAGCCCGTAAAGCTCGCACGACGCCTCCCGCTCCGCGATCCGGATCAGCTCCCGGATTTCCATGGGCGCGCGCAGCCTCACCTCGATGGTGACGTGGGAGCGCTGGTTGTGGGCGCCGTATTCCGAGATCGCCTTGGAGCAGGGGCAGAGGCTGGTTACCGGGACCGTGACCCTGATGGCAGTCTGATGGGCGCCCGCCGCAAATTCTCCGGAGAGGGTGACCTGGTAATCGAGGAGACTTTCCACGCCGCTGACCGGCGCCGCCTTGCGCAGAAAATAAGGGAAGTGAAGGTCCACGCGCCCCTCCCCCGCGTCGAGGTGCTTCACCATGGTCTCCAGAAGCCCAGGCAGCGTCCTTGCACTGTAGTGCCCGTTGAAGCTTTCCAGGATCTCCAGGAACCGCGACATGTGAGTGCCCTTGACGTGGCCCGGCAGCGACACCGTCATGTCAAAGCGGGCGATGGTGGGCTGGCCGACGCCTTCTTCGTCACCGACCCGGACTGGGTAGGTCACGCTCTTTACCCCGACGCGGTTGATAAAGATGTTGCGGTGGTCATGGCTGGCCTGGGTGTCAGGCAGGAAAAATCCTTCGGGTGCGTTCATTGGGTTTCTCCGGAAGCGAAGCTTGGGTCAGAAACGGGAAACTGCGGAGCCATGGCGGAATGGACCACTCACCCCCGCGCGCCCTCATGGGTGTCGGCCGCGGGTTGCTGGGCCTTGCGGATGCAGGCGGGCGGCGCGGCCGGCGCGACGTGCCCCGTCGGCACGGAACCCGTCCGTGATACCTCGCCATGGATTTCCAAATATACGGCTATGGCGTCCCCTTCTTGGGAAGCCGATTCGGCCCGCGCCAACGAGTACACCCCCGCGGCCACCAGCATTACCCCTCCCGCCATGAGCAGGGGAAGGGTGCGGCGACGATTGACCATTCCATCCCTCATCATTTTCGCTCTCCTTAAACAGGGCCTTCGTCAAAAAACTGTTTTGTCCTAGTCAAATACCGATTTTTCCCGTACTATACGAGGCGTTTTCTGTATTGTCAATGTTTTGTACAGGACAAACATAGATGCAAAGCGTAGAGCCTGTGGTTGGATTCGGAATCAGTGCCGCAGAGCGGGATTCCGGAATCAGTAAGGACACACTTCGAATGTGGGAAAGGCGGTATGGCTTTCCGCGCCCGGCCCGGGACCAGTTCGGCGAGCGGATTTACCTGCCCCAAGATATGGAAAAGCTCCGGCTCATGAAGCGCCTCATGGACCGAGGCCACCGGCCGGGAAAGCTGATCGGCTTGGGTGTCGAGGCTCTCGCCCAATTGGCGGCGGCGCCGGCCGCTGTCGAGCCGCCGCCCGTCACGGGTTCAAATTTCAACGAGTTCCTGCGCCGGCTCAAGGATCACGACATGCAGGGCCTCCGCAACTATCTGGCCCAGGCGCTGATGCAGCAGGGGCTTCGCGCGTTTGTCCACGACACCGTTTCGCCCCTCAACGGGGCCATCGGCCGGGGCTGGGAAAGCGGCACCATTGAGGTATTCGAGGAGCACCTTTACACCGAGCAGATGCAGCGCATCCTGCGCGGCGCCATCATGAACCTTCCGGCCTACCACCCGGTGCCGAAGATTCTGCTGACCACCCTCCCCGGTGAACAGCACGAGCTGGGCCTGCTCATGGCGGAGGCGGTGCTTGCCGTGGAAGGGGCCCACTGCGTGTCCCTGGGGGTGGAAATGCCGGTTCCGGACATCGTGCAGGCCGCCCTTCGCCACGGCGCCCATGTGGTGGGCCTCTCCTTCAGCATCGCCTTTTCGGCGGCCGCCGTGACGGAGGGCCTCAATAACCTGCGCTCTACACTCCCCGCTTCCATCGCCATCTGGGCGGGCGGTCAGGGTGCGGGGCACGTGAAGCGGCCCATCGCCGGCGTCCAGCTCATCCCGGAATTGACTACCCTGGTGGATTGCTTCAAGGCCTGGCCCGGCGCGCCCTCCCGCTGACGGGAATTCGGGCGCTGCTCCCGGGTAACCAGCTGGACCACGAAGGCAGCGCGCACGACGGCTCCGATTATTCGCGGGATGAGGTCCCCTTGATCGAGATGCGGGGGAGCCAGCCACGCCCTGTTCCGCTCTCTCCGTCACTGCGCCGGGGAACTGCGCGCAATCCCGCGCCACGGCGCCTCCCTGCGGAAGAATCTGTACTCCCGCTGGCGGGTAGTGGCGCCGGGGGATATCCGGTATTCTCCCCGGGCGGTTTCCTCTTTGAGCGCACCCGTGTGCGAATCCCCATGAGCTACGCACCCCCCAATTTTGAACGCAAGATCTGCGATCCCTCGCAGATCGAGGACCAGGTCGCGGCCCTGCCCCGCCCGCTGGTGTTCACCAACGGCTGCTTCGACCTCCTGCACCGGGGCCATGTCACCTACCTGGCCCAGGCACGGTCCCTCGGCGCCAGCCTGGTGGTGGGCGCCAACACGGACGCCTCGGTGCAGCGCCTCGGCAAAGGGGAAGGCCGCCCCGTCAACACGCTTGCTGACCGAATGGCGGTCCTCGCCGCCCTGGAGTCGGTAAGCCTCGTCACCTGGTTCGATGACGACACCCCCCACAGCCTGATCCTGCGGGTCAAGCCGGACGTCCTCGTGAAGGGGGGAGACTGGGCCGTCGACCGGATCGTGGGAGCCCGGGAAGTGCTCGGGTGGGGCGGTCGAGTCCATTCCATCCCGTTCCTGCACCAGACCTCGACCAGCGCCCTCCTCGAGCGGATGCGCGGCAAGGACTGAGCGCCGCCGCAACGGCGGAATCAGCCGCCGGAGAATTCGGGGCAGGTGGCCGCCCGCAGATCAGTCCCTGGAAACTCCCGCTTCAGCTCCACCATTTTCTCGGTGAGGGCGGTGTCCGGGTCCCGCACCACCAGAACCGATAGCTTGACCAGTTGGTCGCGTTTCCCGACCGCCGCCGAGCGCACGCCTTTCTCCACAAGGCCGGCATGAAACCTCTTCGCAGCCTCCTCGCTGCGGAAAATTCCCAGGGAGATCGCGTACTTCCACTTGGCGTTGTCCTGGATCAGGAAGTAGTCCGACACCCCTAGGGCAGTGAGCTCGGCCACTTTCCCTTCCGCCTCCTCCTGGCCCTTGAGTGGCGGAATGTAAACCCAGTAGCCCGCGTTGTCCTCAAGCTGGCGGATGGCAAGCCGGTCGCCCAGGCCGAGTTTTTCCACGGCAGACTCCGCCCGGGGCAATTCACTGGACGTGAAGCTGCCCCATTCCAGACAGGCCACGGCAGGTTGCTGGGCCACCGGCTCCAGGGGCGGCAGGGATTCCGGGGACACCAGGCGAATCCGGTCTGCGTTGAGGGGCTGGCTGACGTGCCCCTCCGTCCGGCCGCCGCTCTCGAATTGCGCCAGCGCGAAGGCAGCGAGATTCGCCGCCAGCAGCAGAAAAAACAGCCACCTCATTGCAGGCCAGGCTCCCGGGCGATGATGACAAGTCCCTCCAGCACCAGATTATCCACCACTTGCGCGGGTAGTCTGAGATGGGGGCGGAGCAACTCCGCGTCTCCGCCACCCAGGAAGCATCGGGGCTCGGCACCATCCCGGTGTGCGAGCAGCTCCCCCATGCGGTCCACCGCACCCGCCAGCGCCTGGCAGGCGCCGCTCTCGATGGCGTTGGCCGTGGACGTTGGAAACGGCTGAAACACCCCCGGCTCGTCAACGAGACCCGCCGTGCTCGCGGCGAGGGCGCTCTTCATCAGGTTCGCACCAGGAATGATGAGTCCTCCCAGAAAGCGGCCATCACGCCCCAGTGCGTCCACCGTGACCGCCGTTCCCGCACTCACCACCAGGCATGCCGCGCCGCCGCCGATGCTCCGCGCGGCAATCAGGGCCGCCCAGCGGTCACAGCCCAATTGCGCCGGGTTTGCATAGCCATTGCGCACCCCGGCCTGCTCCGCCCGGGAAGAAATCCAGCGGCGGGGGGCATCCCAGCTCCGAAACCCTTCTTCCAGGAATTCACCCGTTTCCTGTCCGGCCACGTTGGACACCACGATGAGTTCCGGCGTTGGAATTCCTTCCCAGGACGCCTGCAAACCACCCCGTCCCGGGCGATCCACGCTGCCCCGCGCGCTCCAGGCACGGCCGTCGTGCAGCCCCCATTTGATCCGGGTATTTCCGGCATCCACCGCGAGCAACTTCACGATCGAACCCTGAGGCTGACTTCACCGCCAAAAAGGCGTCTGATGCCCGAGCGCGTCTGCAGCAGCAGGGCGCCGTCCCGATCCACCCCCCGCGCGGTGCCCTCCAGGACGCCGCCATCCGGTAGCAGCAGAGAGACCGGTGAATCCTGGTAAGCATGGCGCGCGATCCACGGCTCAACGAAGGGCTCGAATCCGGACTTCTCGAAATCGCGGAGCACCCGCGCCAGGTGCGCAAGCACCACGCCCAGCACGCGGCTGCGGGAGAGCGCCGCACCCGCGGCAGCCAGGTCCGCCACCGGCTGGTCCACGCTCCTGCGGGACGCACCGCCCAGGCGGACGTTGATGCCGACGCCGATGACCGCAGCGCTGGGTCCCTGCATCTCTCCCTGGAGTTCGATTAAGGTCCCGGCGAGCTTGCCACCCGCGTGCAGCACATCATTGGGCCACTTGAGCCGGGTGCCGTCAGCTCCGAGTTCATCGAAAGCCCGGGTCAGCCCGACGCCCACCGCCAGGCTGAGCCCGGCCAGGAATGCCGGCCCCTGGTCAAATCGCCAGAGCAGGGAAAAAGTGACGCCTTCTCCCAGGCCGCAGCGCCAGGCTCGGCCCCGGCGGCCCCTTCCTGCCGTCTGCAGTTCCGCGGCTACCACCTTACCGCTGGGCTCGCAAGATCCGCGCTCCAGCAGCAGGGTGCTGGTGGAAGACACTCCGTCGTGGATTTCAATCTGGAACTCCTCGGCATGCTCGCGGGCGCTCTCGAGCACCTGCTTTCGGTCCAGCCAATCCAGGCCATCCGGGAGGCAGTAGCCGCGCCCCCGCACCTTGAAGACGCGGGTCCCGGTCTCCTCCGCGGAACGGAGGGCGTTCCACACGCTGCCCCGGCTGACCCCGAGGTCCCGCGCAATGGCCTCGCCAGAGTGGAATTCACCATCGGAAAGTCGGCGCAGAACGGAGAATGCCAAAGGACTCATGACCCGCCGTGGATGTGAAAGGGTCCTCCGGGGATTCGCGATCAGGACAAGGTCACTCGGGCGAACTTGCGCCGCCCCACCTGCAGCACCGCCTGTACTCCCCTTCCCAGCCTGAGCCCCTTGTCGCTAACCCGCTCCCCGTTAAGCCGCACCCCGCCCTGCTCGATCATGCGCAGGGCCTCGGAGGTGCTGCCCGTGAGCTGCGCCTGCTTCAGCACCTGGGCGATGGCCACCCCGCTCTCGCCGGCGGGAAGCGTGATCTCGGGCATGTCCGCCGGGATCGCGTGCTGGCGGAAACGGGCTTCGAAATCCGCCAGCGCCTGCTCCGCGGCCGGCTTGCTGTGAAAGCGCGCCACGATTTCCTGGGCAAACCCCACCTTGATGTCCCGGGGGTTGCGCCCATTGTCCACCTCCCGCTTCCACTCCCGGATCACCGGCAGCGGCGCGAAGGACAACAACTCGATGTAGCGCCACATGAGGTCGTCGGACACGGACATGAGCTTGCCGAAGATCTGCTCCGGCGATTCGGTAATGCCGACGTAATTGCCCAGGGACTTGGACATCTTGTTCACGCCGTCCAGCCCTTCCAGCAGCGGCATGGTAAGGACGCACTGGGGCGGCTGGTGGAAATGCTTCTGCAATTCCCGGCCCATGAGCAGGTTGAATTTCTGGTCGGTGCCCCCGAGTTCCACATCCGCCTTGAGTTCCACCGAGTCGTAGCCCTGGATCAGGGGATAGAGAAATTCATGGATGGCGATGGGCTGGCTCGCCTGGTAGCGCTTGCCGAAGTCGTCGCGCTCCAGCATGCGCGCCACGGTATGGGTCGCCGCGAGTCGGACCAGGTCCGCCGCGCTGAGCCTGTCCATCCATGACGAATTGAACACGACTTCGGTCAGATCCGGGGTCAGGATCTTGAAAACCTGATCCGTGTAGCTTCGGGCGTTGCGAGCCACATCTTCCCGCGTCAGCGGCGGGCGCGTGGCGTTCTTGCCCGTGGGATCTCCGATCATGCCGGTGAAGTCCCCGATCAGGAACAGGGCGCGGTGACCGAGGTCCTGGAACTGCCGCATCTTGTTCAGCAGCACGGTGTGTCCCAGATGCAGGTCGGGGGCAGTCGGGTCGAAGCCGGCCTTGATCCTCAGGGGCCTCCCCGACGCGAGCTTCTGCGCCAGTTCCTCCTCCACCAGCAACTCGCTACTTCCTCGCTTGATGATCTCGATCGCTTCAGAGGAGGTCGCCATGGGCGTAATTGGACCAGAAGATTTCCTAACGAAGCCGGGCCCTTAGGGATGAATTCTGAGGCACTTTCCCTTTTCCGGACCCGGCCTTTCTGCTAACCTTTCGGCTGCAAAATCCGGGGGAAACATGATGCAACGCAACGAGGGAGACATTCTAGCTCAAAAACCAGCCCCCGCCGCGCGCAAGGGCCGGTTGCGCTGGCTGGCAATGCTGTCGAGCCTGCCCCTTTTCGGCATCGTGGCCGCATTCGGCATCGCGCCTGAAACCAAGGTCGACGAGATCCCGGTCGTCACCGTCGTGGACCGGCTTGAACTGCCCGCTGCCGAGCCGGTGGCAACGCCCGCGGCTTACTGGCGCGAAGAGCGGGTGGAACGCGGCGACAACATTTCTCGGCTCCTGGACCGTCTGCACGTGGAGGAGCCCTCAGCCATTACCGCCCTGCTGACGGCAAAGGGGGTCAAGGCGCCCCGCCAACTGGTGCCGGGACGCTCGGCCCAGGCGCTCACCACGGAAGACGGGCAGCTGCTGGAATTCCGCTATCTCGCGCCCGGCGGCAACGAGCTCGTGATCAAACGCGGCGCCGACGGATTCGACATTTCCGAGAAGCCCGCCGACCTGGAAACACGCATCCACATGGCGTCGGGAGAAATCGATCATTCCCTGTTTGGCGCCACCGATGCCGCCGGCATCCCCGATTCTGTCGCCATCCAGATGGCCGACGTTTTTGCCTCCGAGATCGACTTCCACAGGGACATCCGCACTGGCGACCGTTTCACCGTGGTCTATGAGGTCTCCCACGCCCGTGGCGAGCCGACAGGCTCCGGGCGCGTCCTGGCCGCGGAGTTCGTCAATGACGGGAAAGCCTATCGCGCGGTTTATTTCCAGGCGCCCGACGGCAGCGGGGGCTATTACGCCCCCGACGGGAAGAACCTGCGCAAGGCCTTCCTGCGCTCGCCATTGGAGTTTTCCCGGATCAGTTCAGGCTTCACTAACCGCCGCTATCATCCCGTGCTGAAGGAATGGCGCGCGCACCGGGGCATCGATTACGCGGCGCCCACGGGAACGCGCATCAGAGCCACGGCCAACGGTCGGGTGGAATTCGTCGGGCGGAAGGGCGGCTACGGGAATCTCGTCGTCCTGCGCCACAACGGAGGCGTTTCCACCGCCTATGGCCATCTTTCGCGCTTTGCCGGGGGCTTGCGCCACGGCAGCCGCGTCAGCCAGGGCGACATCATCGGTTATGTGGGAAGCACGGGCCTGGCGACGGGGCCCCACCTGCATTACGAGTTCCGCGTCGATGGCGTCCAGCGCAATCCCCTCTCGGTGGCCATGCCGGCCGCCGAACCCGTGGCGTCCCGGCATAAGGCCGCTTTCGATGAGGTCGCCGCCGCAATGACCACGCGCCTCGCTCTCGCCTCGGGAAACCGGGTCGCCAGCGCCCAATAGCAGTTTCCCGGGCCCTTGGCCGAGTTATTTATCGGTCTGATGTCGGGGACGAGCCTCGACGGGGTCGATGCCGTCCTGGCCGATTTCAGCGCGAACCCGCCGCGCCTGCTGGGGACGAACCACGAGCCGTTTGACGGGGACCTCCGCCGGCGGCTCACCTCCTTGCTGGAGCCCGGCCATGACGAGCTCCATCGCGCCGCGGAACTGGCCAATGCGCTCGCCATGCGGTACGCCGATGCCGCCCTGGAGCTTCTGGCCGGGGCCGGCGTGGAGCCGACAGCCGTGGCGGCCATCGGCTGCCACGGCCAGACTGTGCGCCACCGGCCTGACCTGGGATTCACCCTGCAGCTGGGCAATGCCGCCCTTCTTGCCGAGGCGACGGGCATCAGCGTGATCTCGGATTTCCGCAGCCGGGACATCGCCGCGGGCGGGGAAGGCGCGCCGCTGGTGCCGGGGTTCCACGCCACCGTTTTCCGGTCCCCCCGCGAGCACCGGGCTGTCCTCAATCTCGGCGGCATCGCCAACATTACCAACCTTCCTCCAGCTGGTTCCGTGTCGGGCTTTGACTGCGGACCGGGCAACACGCTACTGGATGGATGGTGCACCCGGCATCGGGGCAAGGCCTTCGACGAAGACGGAGCGTGGGCGGAATCCGGACGGGTTCTGCACGATGTTTTGGACCGGCTCCTTGCGGATCCCTTTTTCCGGCGTCGCCCCCCCAAGAGCACCGGGCGCGAGGCGTTCAATCTGACATGGCTCGAGGCCTGCCTGCGCGGCGATGAGTCACCGGCGGACGTGCAGGCAACCCTGCTTACACTCGGCGCGCGCTCCGTTGGCCAGTCCCTTCGCGACTGGTGCCCTGGAGTTCAGGCGGTCTATGTCTGCGGCGGGGGAGCGCGCAACGGCGCGCTGGTCCGCGCACTGGCGGGATCGTTGCCCGGGATCGCGGTGCGGTTGACGGACGAACTGGGAATCCCGGCGGAATGGGTCGAGGCGTTTGCCTTCGCCTGGCTCGCCCGCCAGGGGCTGCGCGGCGAGCCTGGCAACGTTCCCGAGGTGACCGGCGCCCGGGGACCCCGGATTCTGGGCGCAATCTACCGGGCTTAAGACAAAAGCAGAGGGGGGGCCCGAAAGCCCCCCCTGCGCTAGAACCTTTAGACCGTCAAACCGAGAACGATGAGCCGCACCCGCAGGTGGTGGTCGCGTTGGGATTCTTGATCACGAACTGGGCCCCCTCGGCGTTTTCCTGGTAGTCGATCTCCGCGCCCACCAGGTACTGGAAGCTCATGGGGTCGATGAGCAGCGTGACCCCGTTTTTTTCCATGATGGTGTCGTCGTCCGCGGCGGCCTCGTCAAAGGTGAAGCCGTACTGGAAGCCCGAGCAGCCACCACCGGACACAAATACCCGCAGCTTGAGCTCCGGATTGCCTTCCTCGTCGATCAGTTGCTTTACCTTGCTGGCGGCGCTGTCGGTGAAATTCAGCGGCACGGTATCTGTCACGGCGTTCATGGCTTACTCCTTAAAAAATGCAAGCCCGTATTATGAAACCCTGATGTTCCGCGGTCAATCGGCGGCTTTTTTGAGGGACACCACCCGGTCAGCGGCATACTCGCTGTCCCGATGAACCAGGTTCCCCTCCACCACGGCGCCCACCTGGATTTCCATCTTCTTGTAATGAACGTCTCCAGTGACCTTGGCTTTGGACTGAAGTTCCAGGTACTCGAGGGCGTGCACCGGACCCGCCACGGTGCCATTGATCACCACGTGGGAAACGCGGATTTCGCCCTCGATGCGGGCCTGCTCTGAAATTACGACCATGCTCGGCTGGTCTCCCGCGCCGGCGACATTGCCGACGACGTGACCATCCACCCGCAGCCCGCCCGTGAAGCTCAGGTTGCCCTCGATGCGCGTTCCCTGCCCGATCAGCGAATCGATCCGGTTCTGGGGCCTGGATCCTTCCTTTTTGCTGAACATCATCGCCTCCTTTCAGGATAGCTTCACGGTCTGGGTCACGGCGGCTCCCGCGGAATCGCCCGTGTACACCCGGACCTGCAGGCTCTCCACCACTGCTTCCGGATCCACCCGGAAGCTCCCTTCCACGCGCTGGTAGTACTTGAAGCTCAGGCTCTGTCCCCGGGGGAACTTCTTGGCGTCTTCCGGCAGCGTGATCACCTGCTCCACACCGTTGTGCTGAATGTTCACCACCAGTTGCACGCTGCCCTCGAATTCCTTGGCCCTTTGCCCGGACTGCACCAGCAGCAATCCGTAGCGATATTCGCCAGGCAACTTGTCCCGCTCCACCTTCAGGCGATAGATCTGGACACCGCTGGCCTTGCCCGCAGGCGGAATCAGGTTCTGGAAAAAAGCCAGATCCTCCTTGAGGCGGGCGTTCTCTTCCCCCAGCTGCCTCACCTGCCGCGCCAGATCCTCCTGGGACGCGCGCTCGATCTGGAGCTGCCGCTCCGCCGCAACCGCGGTCGCTCGCAGCTCCTGGTTCTCCTTCCGAAGCCGCTCGCCCGTTGCGGTCACTTGCTCGAGCTTCGCGGCGGCTCCCGCGTCATCGGAACTCTGGAGCTTCCGACCCGCATCGTAGAACCAGAAGCCGATGGCCGCCGCGCAGAAAATCACAAAGGCCAGAGGGAGAATCCGCAGGGGCCAAGGAATATGAGTGCGCACCGAAAGCCGCGGCGCCGTCGCGCCGAACCTTCGGCTGAGGCCCTCGCGCAATCGCCGAAAGGGTCCGGCCATCAGGGAAGCACTGCCAGCTGCTGGAGCCCCAGGGTCTCCGGCAAGCCGAACATGACGTTCATGTTCTGCACCGCCTGCCCGGCCGCACCCTTGACCAGATTGTCGATCACCGAGAGCACCACCAGCATGTCGCCCCCCTGGGGACGATGCACGGCGATCCGGCACAGGTTCGACGCGCGCACCCCGCGGGTCTCCGGGTGGGATCCCGCCGGCATGACGTCCACGAAGGGTTCCCCCGCGAAGCGCCGCTCATACAATTCCTGGACATCCTCCCGGCCCGGCATGGGGGCATAAAGGGTGGCATGGATGCCCCGCACCATGGGCGTGAGGTGGGGAACGAAGGTGAGCGTCACCGCGCGGCCGGCCGCTTCCGAGAGGCCCTGCACGATCTCGGGCAGATGGCGGTGCCCGGAAACCCCGTAGGCCTTGAAAGTGTCCGCCGCCTCCGCGAAAAGAATGTGGGTCTCCGCCTTGCGGCCAGCGCCGGAGACACCGGACTTGCAGTCAGCCACCAGATGATCGAGATCGGCAATCCCCGCCTCCACCAGCGGCAGGAAGCCGAGCTGGACCGCGGTGGGATAGCAGCCGGGATTCGCAACGATGCGCGCGTCGCGGATCCTTTCGCGGTGGATCTCCGGCAGGCCGTACACCGCCTCCGCCACGAGTCCGGGGCAGGCGTGGATCATGCCATACCATTTTTCCCAGAGCCTGACGTCGCGAATGCGGAAGTCGGCCGAAAGGTCCACCACCCGAACGCCAGACCGCACCAGCGCCTCGGCCTGCTGCATGGCGACGCCGTTGGGCGTGGCGAAGAACACCACGTCGCAGCCCGTCAGAGGCGCATCGGCGGGATCGGAGAACCTCAGGTCCAGGCGGCCGCGCAGGTTCTGGAACAGGTCGGCGACCGCCAGCCCCGCCTCCTTGCGCGATGTGATGGCCGTGAACTGCACTTGAGGGTGCTGGGCAAGCAGCCTCAGCAACTCGACGCCGGTATAACCGGTGCCCCCGACAATGCCAACTTTGAGCACGATTCCGATTCCTCGTGAGAACGGGGCCCGGCCATGATACTGCCGGGCGAGGAGCCCAAACAAGAAAGCCGCCCGGGGGCGGCCTTCTTGCTGTGTCCAATGCGGTTAACGCTTGGAGAACTGCTTGCGCCGCCGCGCCTTGCGCAGGCCCACTTTCTTGCGCTCCACCTCCCGCGCGTCGCGAGTGACGAGCCCGGCCTTGCGCAGCGTGGCTTTCAGCGCGGCGTCATAATCGATCAGCGCCCGCGCGATACCGTGGCGCACGGCGCCGGCCTGGCCCGACTCGCCGCCGCCCTGCACGTTCACGTTGATGTCGAAGGACGAAAGGTTGTTGGTAAGCGCGAGGGGCTGCGTGGCGATCATGCGGCCGGTTTCACGGGCGAAAAACTTGTCCAGGGGCAGGTCGTTGACGGTGATCTCGCCCTTGCCGGACTTGAGGAACACCCGGGCCACCGCGTTCTTGCGGCGGCCGGTACCGTAGTAATACTTTCCGATCATGCTTGCCGCTCCTTAGATTTCCAGCGCCTTGGGCTGCTGCGCGCTGTGGGGATGTTGGGCTCCGCTGTAGACCTTGAGCTTGCGCAGCATGGCGGAACCGAGGGGGCCCTTGGGCAGCATGCCCTTGACTGCCAACTCGAGAATGCGCTCCGGCTTGCGGGCCTGAAGCTTCTCGAAGCTCTCCGCCTTGAGCCCGCCCGCGTACTGGCTATGCCGATAGTAGATCTTATCGGTGGCCTTGCGGCCGGTCACGCGCAGCTTTTCGGCGTTGACCACCACGATGAAATCGCCGGTGTCCACGTGCGGCGTAAAGATGGCCTTGTGCTTGCCCCGTAGCCGGTGAGCGATCTGGGCAGCGAGGCGCCCCAGCACTTTGCCGGTAGCGTCCACGACGAACCAGTCGCGCTGGACTTCGTGGGCCTTGGCGGAAACGGTGTTCATGGGTGGAATCCTGGTTCGGTCGGAAAACGGAAAGCCGTGAATTTTATTGTGAATTCCCCCGAGAGTCAAACCCGGCGTTACAGGGACGCTCGCCCGCAGAAGGGACCCATTCCGCCCCAGAAAATCGCGATCGAGGCCTATTTCAACCCGCCGCGAGGTAGGAAAAAAAAAGGCGCAATCGGGAAGATTGCGCCGAGTTCCACCATAGGAGGAGGATGGAGGAGACAACGGTTAGACGCTCGAGACCGAGCACCTAACGCACGATCAATATACCGGGTGGATCCGCAGAATGCAAATAATTTGGTGCATCGCAATATATTTTGTTGCGGCAGAACAACAGAAGAATTAACTATATTATTTAACACACAAATATGACGTTGCTAAGATTTCCACAGGATTCACCCATGATCGTTTCCGGGTCTTTCCTGTTGCCGGGCACCATGGGAATGGTTCTCACCATCCATAAATCTCCCGCTTAAAGGGGCTACGCCAACGGCGAGAAACGCTCCCAGCCCGCCGCCCCTGCTCCCGCCTGAATGGCTGAGGCTAATTGCAAAGGCGTCACTTTAGGGAATAGGCAGGGGTGCATGTCTCCGCCACCCCCGCTGAGAATATGCTCCCATCCCCCGGTGGCTCGTCAAACGTGCTGAGATTTACCGCAGGTAAGGCACGGAAAAGCCGATTTGCGGGCTTGGCCGCCCCGGCTGTGCGCTGATATCCTGTCGCGCCAAATTCAAGCGGGAGGAGAAAAACTGATGAAGGCCAGAGTGAAATGGGTGGAGGACATGACCTTTCTCGCCACCTCCGGCAGCGGCCACGCCGTGGTCATGGACAGCGCGCCCGAACTGGGCGGCAGCAACCTGGGGCCGCGCCCCATGGAGATGCTGCTCATGGGCGCCGGCGGCTGCACCGCCATCGACGTGGTGCACATCCTGAAGAAGGGCCGGCATGCGGTTTCCGGCTGCGCGGTGGAACTGGACGCTCAGCGCGCGGAAAGCGACCCCAAGGTCTTCACCCGCATCCACTTCCGCTTCAGCGTCAGGGGCAAGGGGCTCAAACCCGAAGCGGTGGAGCGGGCCATCAAGCTCTCCGCCGAGAAGTACTGCTCGGCCAGCATCATGCTGGCGAAGACCGCCGAGCTCACTCACGAGTTCGAAATCATCGAGGAATAGCCGCGGCGCCACGGAGAAAACGGGAATCGAACGCCAATGGCGCGAAGGACGCGGAGAACTTCAAGAGCGGAATTTTCGAGTCTGCTTCTCTGCGCTCTTTCCGGCCTCTGCGTTGAAAAGGATTGATCCTGCCTCCGGGTCCCTGGGGTAAGCGCTAAATCCAGTAGGCGCTGCGGGTCATGACCTTCGAGGCCAGCCTCATGGCGAGCTTGACCGGCCCCGGCAGTTCCGCGGCGCCGTGGGTGACGGCGGTGGTGGCGTGTCTCGCCTCGTCGTCACGCATGATCTCCAGAATGGCCCGGCTCTTGGCGTCGGATTCGGGCAGCCGCTGCAGGTGATCCTCCAGGTGGGTCACCACCTGGCGCTCGGTTTCCGCCAGGAAGCCCAGGTTCCACCGGTCGCCGACGAGGCCGGCGGCGGCACCCAGCGCGAACGATCCCGCGTACCAGAGGGGATTCAGCAGGCTCTTGCGGCCGCCCAGTTCCGCGATGCGCCGCTCGGTCCAGGCCAGGTGTTCGGTCTCCTCCCGGGCGGCCTGCTCCAGGGCCCGCTGCACCTCCCGGTTGTGGGCGGTCAGGGACTGTCCTTCGTAAAGGGCCTGGGCGCAGATCTCCCCCGCGTGGTTGACCCGCATCAGGCCGGCCGCGTGGCGCTTGTCGGCCTCCGCCAGCTCGCTCTCGGGTAGTTCCTCTCCGGGCACGGCCCTCAGGGTGGTCGCGGGGGCGAACAGGGTGCGCAGGGCCTTGTCGGCGCGGATCAGCAGGGTGTCCAGTTCAATCATGGCGCGGAAAGGAAAGTTGACTCAGGCCGATTCTAGCACCCGGGCCCGCCGCCGCCCGACGCGGATCGCCGATGAGAGGGGCGAAAAAAAAACGGGCACCCGAAGGTGCCCGTCATTTTCTTTTTCTTGGGAGGGCCGGCTTCGCAGACGGCCCTGGTACGGATTATTAGAACTTGTGCTTGATGCCGATGCCGAAGCCTTCCGGATCCGCGCCCGGGGCAACACCAGCCTGCCCAGGTGCAGAGAACGCGTTCACACCGAAGTTATACTGGGCGAACTCGTCGTTCTTGACCTTGATGTAGTGGCCGAAAAGCTCGGTGCGCTTGGAGAGGGAGTACGCATAGCGCGCCGCATACATGCTCGCCCCGGTTCCGTTGCAAACCGTTTGGGCCAGGATCCCGGCCGCAGCGGTGCCGCTGCAATCCAGCTCGTCCGCGTCGGCATAGGACAGCGCGAAGTAGTGGGGGCCGGCGGCGTAGCTGGCGCCGATATACCACGCGTCGCGCTCGATCTCACCGGTCGCGGGCGCACCAGTGCCAAAGTTGATGCCGGAGGACTCGTAGTTCAACGACTCGTAGGCGCCGGTGATGCGGAAGTTGCCGAACTTGTAGCCCAGGGCCGCCCGCCATGCGTTGTCATCCGCGTCGGTGAAGGTAGCGGCAGGATCAACAATCCCGAGCAGCGGGTTGACGCCGAAATCATCGTGTTGCTCATAGGCGAAGTTGGCGTAGAACGGGCCGTTCTCGTAACCCACGGAGGCCGACCACATGAACGGGTCGCGATCCGCCGCGGCAAGCGCGGCGGGGCCGGCGCCAAACGGAGCGTCGGCGGGCTTCTCTTCGTTGGCGGAAACCTGGACCTTGGCCTGGAAGCCGCTCCAGTTGGGAGTGTAGTAGTTCACCGTGTTCTGCTGGCGGCGGTCGAAGCTGGTGACCGACCCCGGCGCGGTGCCGGTGCCGTTGCCGCCGGTGGTGGAGGCGGTGTTGAAGCCGGGGCTGGACATGATGGCGACCCAGGACACGATGTGGGTGTTGCCCATCACGTCGATGGCGCCCTGCTGCTTGTAGGGGCTGTCCCACTGGCCGAGGAAGATGTTGCCGAAGGAGCCCTCGAGGCCCACGCCGGCGTTCCGGGTGCAGACGCTGCCGCCGCCGGAGTCGAAGTTCATGCTGATTTCGCACTGGCCCCAGGCATTCAGGCCACCGCCCAGGTCTTCCTTGACCCGGAAGCCGATGTTGGAGGAGTCAATGTCCACCCGGCTGCGGCTGTCAATGTTGGCGCCGAGGGGGACGAGCGTGCCCCCAACCGGAACCACTGTGGTTGCACCCTTCGCGTCGATGTAGTTCCAGGCACCGTTCATGGTGCCGTAGATGGTCACGCTGGTGTCCGCCGCGGCGATCGCGGGAGCGAACGCGCCGGCAACCGCCAGAGCAATCAGTTTGCGTTTCATGTATTTCTCCTTTGAGATTTGAATCACTTCAGTTCGTATCACTAGTGATATGACTACTTTCCTGCGGCCCGTAAAAGGCCGGGCCCGAGACGAGAAGTCAGCCGTATTGTGCCAAAAGGCCTTTTTGCACCCCAAGCGTTTTCGTGGTTTTCGCCGAAGACTGAGGAGTAGTTGTTGCGCAGACGCAACATCAAATCCCGTTTTTAGATATATTTCAGCTAGATACAAAATGCGCCTAAAGGCCTACGCAAACAGCCGGGCCAGCTCGTTGCCGGGGTCTGGCGCCCGCATGAACGCTTCCCCCACGAGAAACGCGTGGATCCCGGCAGCCCGCATGCGAACCACGTCCTCCGGCGCGAGGATGCCGCTCTCGGTGACCACGATGCGGGAGGCCGGGATGCGCGGAAGCAGGCCCAGGGTTGTGTCCAGGCTCACCTGGAAGCTGCGGAGGTTGCGGTTGTTGATGCCGATGAGCGGCGTTTCCAGAGCCAGAGCCAGGTCCAGTTCCGCCGCGTCATGCACCTCCACCAGCACGCCCATGCCGAGGGAGCGGGCCAGGGCCTCGAGTTCGTGCATGAGCTCTGGCTCGAGGGCGGCGACGATGAGCAGGATGCAGTCCGCGCCCAGGGCCCGGGCCTCGTAGACCTGGTAGGGGTCCACCATGAAGTCCTTGCGCAAGAGCGGCAGGGCGCAGGCTCCCCGCGCCGCCTTCAAATATTCGGGGCTGCCCTGGAAGAATTGCCGGTCGGTAAGCACGGAGAGGCAGGCCGCGCCGTGGGACGCGTAACTGCGGGCGATGGCTTCCGGGTCGAAGTCCTCCCGCAGCACCCCCTTGCTGGGACTCGCCTTCTTGATCTCGGCGATCACCGCGGCCCGGCCCGCGGAAATTTTCTCCCTGATCGCGCTTTCAAAACCCCGCACCGCGGGCGCTCCCTCCGCCTGGGCCCGCAGCGCTTCCAGGGGCACGGCCGCGCGGGCGTCAATCACCTCCTGGCGCTTGGCGTCGAGTATGCGTTTGAGAATGTCGCTCATGAGTGTCCCAATCCCGGCGGCTCACTCCCTGGGGCCGCCATCGGCCGCGCGGGGACCCTAGGCGGATTTCAGGTCGGCGCCAAATCCCACCAGCTGGTCGAGCTTGGCCCGGGCGGCGCCGGATTCGATGGCGTCCCGGGCCTTCTCGACGCCCTTCTCCAGGGTGCGCGTCACCCCGGCCACGTAGATGGCTGCGCCGGCGTTCAGGATCACGATGTCCCGCGCCGGCCCGGGATGGTTGTTGAGCACCGAGAGCACCATCTGCTTCGACTGGGCGCCGTCGGACACCCGAATGGCGTCCAGTTCGCAGCGCTCCAGGCCGAACTGCTCCGGCGTCACCGCGTACTCGTGGACCTCGCCCTGGCGGAGTTCGCCGACCAGGGTTTCCCCGGCAATGGAAATCTCGTCCAGGCCTTCCTGCCCGTAGACCACCATGACGTGTCTTGACCCGAGCCGCTGCAGCACCCGGGCCTGGATGCCCACCAGGTCCGGATGGAAAACCCCCATGACCTGGTGCCTTGCGCCCGCCGGGTTGGTGAGGGGCCCGAGGATATTGAATATGGTGCGCACCCCCAGTTCCCGCCGCACGGGCGCCGCGTGCTTCATGGCGCCGTGGAAGTTGGGCGCGAACATGAAACCGATGCCCACTTCCTGAATGGCCCGGGACGCCTGCTCCGGGGTGAAGTTGATGTTCACGCCCAGGGCCTCCAGCACGTCCGCGCTGCCGCTCTTGCTGGAAACGGAGCGCCCGCCGTGCTTGGCGACCCTCGCCCCGGCGGCGGCGGCGACAAAGGCGGCGGCCGTGGAAATATTGAAGGTGTGGGCGGCGTCGCCGCCGGTGCCGCAGGTGTCCACCAAGTGCCTGTCGTCCGCGACGTCCACCTTGGTGGCGAACTCCCGCATCACCGTGGCGGCGGCAGCGATCTCGCCGATGGTTTCCTTTTTCACCCGCAGCCCGGTGGTGATGGCCGCGATCAGCACCGGAGACATGTGGCCGCCCATGATCTGGCGCATCAAGTCCAGCATCTCGTCGTGGAAAATCTCCCGGTGCTCGATCACCCGGGCCAGGGCTTCTTGCGGGGTCATGAGGTGGTCTCCAGAAAGTTCCTGAGCAGCTGGTGCCCGTGCTGGGTCAGGATGGACTCGGGATGGAACTGCACGCCCTCCAGGGCCTGGTTCTTGTGGCGCACGCCCATGATCTCGCCGTCATCGGTCCAGGCCGTGATCTCGAGGCAGTCCGGTAGCGACTCGCGCTCGATCACCAGGGAATGGTAGCGCGTCGCCTCGAAGGGCTCCGGCAGGCCGCGGAAAACTCCGGCGCCGCCATGATGAATGAGTGAGGTCTTGCCGTGCATCAGGGTCTTGGCGTGGACAATGCGCCCGCCCAGGGCCTGCCCGATGCTCTGATGGCCAAGGCATACGCCGAGAATCGGAATGCGCCCGGCGAACTGCCGGATCAGCGGCACTGAGATTCCGGCCTCGTTGGGCGTGCAGGGCCCCGGGGAGATCACGATGCGCTGCGGCCTGAGCGCCTCGATCTGCTCCAGCGTGATCTCGTCGTTGCGGTGGACACGGACGTCCTCGCCCAGTTCGCCCAAGTACTGGACCAGGTTGTAGGTGAAGGAATCGTAGTTGTCGATCATCAGGAGCATTTTTTCACCACCAGGGCACCAAGACACCAAGGCTTCATTCAAAGAGCCATTCTCCTGATCCCTGCCTTGATAACCGGAACATTGAAATTGATCAGGAGGCCCAATCGACGATGCGAGAGTCGAAGGTAGCTGAGAAGCTGCGCTTCATGAACCGGGAGCAGCTGCTCTACGGCCTTCAGCTCGACAATAAGATTTTCACTCACCAGAAAGTCCAAGCGGTACGCATCGCCAATTTCGCGCCCCTTGTAGCTTATCGGCAAGGGTACCTGTCGCTTAAATGGAATGCCACGCTCTGTCAACTCCACATCCAGGCACGCTTCGTAAACCGATTCGAGTAATCCCGGGCCCAGTGCCTTATGCACCACGAATGCCGAATCCACCACCTGGCGCGCAAGACTGTCAAGCTCGGCGGGGATTTCCGGGTTCATTTCTGTCCCTTGGTGCCCTGGTGCCTTGGTGGTTCAATCGATTTTCGAATCGAGTCCCGCCTGGGCCATCTCAGCGGCGCGCAGCACCGCCTTGGCCTTGTTCCGCGTCTCCTCCCACTCGTTGCGGGGAACCGAGTCCGCGACAATCCCCGCCCCCGCCTGCACATACACCCGGCCGTCCTTAACCACCCCGGTGCGGATGGCGATGGCCACGTCCATGTCCCCGTTGAACCCCAGATAGCCCACCGCGCCGGCGTAAACGCCGCGTTTGGCGGGCTCCAGCTCGTCGATGATCTCCATGGCCCGCACCTTGGGGGCGCCGCTCACGGTTCCGGCGGGAAAAGTGGCACGGAGAACGTCGATGGCGTCGAGTCCCTCCCGCAGGCGGCCCTCCACGTTGGAGACAATGTGCATCACGTGGGAATAGTGCTCGATGCACATGTTCTCGGTGACGCGCACGCTCCCGGTCTGGGCGACGCGGCCCACGTCATTGCGCCCCAGGTCCATGAGCATGACGTGCTCGGCCCGCTCCTTGGGATCGGCCAGCAGGTCGGCGGCCAGGGCGGCGTCCTCCTCCGCGGTCTTGCCCCGGGGACGGGTGCCGGCAATGGGGCGCACCGTCACCGTGTCGCCCTCCAGCCGCACCAGGATCTCGGGCGAGGCGCCCACCACCTGGAAGCCGGCCAAGTCGAGGTAGAACATGTACGGCGACGGGTTCAGGCTGCGCAGGGCCCGGTAGAGGGCCATGGGCGAAGCCGAAAACGGGCGGCTGGCCCGCTGGGAGAGCACCACCTGCATGATGTCGCCGTCGTAGATGTAGCGTTTCGCGCGCTCCACGGCGGCCATGAAGGCAGTTTCGCCGAATTCGTACGTAGGCTCCTCCACCGGCAAGGGCGCATCGCGGGGGATGGCCACGGGCCGGCGCAGCAGCGCCAGCAGTTCCTTCAGGCGCTCCCGGGCGGCCCGGTAGGCGCCCGGCTCGTTGGGATCGGCGTAAACGATGAGGGAAAGCTTGCCGGAGAAGTTGTCCAGCACCGCGATCTGCTCCGAGAGCAGCAGCAGGATGTCCGGGGTGCCCAGGGCGTCCGGCTTCGCCCCCGCCGCCAGCCGGCCTTCGACATAGCGCACCGTGTCGTAGCCGAAATAGCCCACCAGTCCGCCGCAGAATCGCGGCAGCCCGGGCCGGGTCGCGGCCTTGAACTGGGCCAGATAATCCCGGATGAAGCCCAGGGGATCCGGAGATTCGGATTCCTGGCTGCGCCCCCGTTCCCAGACGGTAACCCGGTTGCCCCGGACCTCCATGCGGGTGGAGGCCGGCAGGCCGATGAAGGAGTAGCGGCCGAAACGCTCGCCCCCCACCACCGATTCCAGGAGGTAGGAGAATGGCGCGTTGGCCAGCTTGAGGTAGGCGGAAAGGGGGGTGTCGAGATCGCCGAAGGTTTCCAGCACCACGGGGATGCGGTTGTAGCCTTCGCGGGCAAGCTGCTCGAATTCGGGCTCGGTCACGGAATACTCCACAAGAAAAAAAAACGGAACGCGGGGAAACGCTGCGGGGCGCTGCTTAACAGCGCCGCCAGTCATGGCCGCGGCGCCACGCGCCCCAGGCCCTGACCATCTTTCTTCCGCTTCCGGTCTTCTCGTGGATCATGCTTTGCGAATCAGGCGAACAGCTTCGAGGATGGTGGCTACTATAGCATCACAGTCCAGCTCCCGCACGTCCCCGCCCTCGTTGTAGCCGTAGGGAACGCACAGCACGTGGCAGCCCGCGGCCCGCGCCGCCTGGACGTCGTTCAGGGAGTCACCGATCAGCACCATCTCCGCCGGGGCGATCCCGAATTGCTCGCAGGCGTGGAGCAGGGGCAGCGGGTCGGGCTTGCGCCTGGCGAGGGTGTCGCCACAGAGCACCAGCTCGAAATAGCGCCGCAGGCCGGTGGCCTCCAACAGGGGCAAGGTGAACTTCTCCCCCTTGTTGGTGATGCAGGCCATGCGGTAACCGGTCCGGTGCAACTCCTGCAGGCCGTCGGTCACCCCGGGATAGGGCCGGGTACGGTGCTGGAGCACGGCGGCGTAATTGCGCTCGTAGACCGGCATGGCCCGCTCCAGGAGATCCGCTTCCGGCTCGCCGTCCGGATCTCCCGTGAGGCAGCGCTTCACCAGCCGCACCAGCCCCTTGCCGATGTAGCTCTTCACCTGCTCGGTGCTGCGCTCCGGCAGTCCCAGTTCCCGCAGCATGGCGTTGGCGGCCGCGGCCAGGTCGTCCGCGGTGTCCAGCATGGTGCCGTCCAGGTCCACCATCACCGCCTTGACCGAAATTGGAAATTTCACGATGGAACCTTTACCAAGAGACACAGATGCGAGGCTTCGTTGAACGCAAAGGGCGCAAAGGAACGCAAGGGAGGCGATCCACCGAATCCCTTGTTGAGTTCTTCGCGTCCACGGCGTGCTTTGCGTTTCAAGGAATCCTAGACCTTCGCCAGCTCGGCGCGCATGGCGCGGATGATGGAATCGTAGCGGTGCGGATCGCCGTCTTTCCCGGCACCGTACACGGCGGAGCCGGCCACGAAGGTGTCGGCGCCGGCCCGGGCCACTTCCGCGATGTTGTCAGCCTTGACTCCCCCGTCCACCTCCAGCCAGACATCCCGCCCGCTGGCGTCAATGCGCTTCCTCACCGCCCGGATCTTGTTGAGGGCCTCGGAAATGAATTTCTGGCCCCCGAAGCCGGGGTTCACCGACATGATGAGCACCAGGTCAAGCTTGTCCAGCACGTGGTCCAGGTAATGGAGAGGCGTCGCAGGGTTGAACACCAGGCCCGCCTTGCAGCCGGATTCCTTGATCAGCCCGATGGTGCGGTCGATGTGCTCCGAGGCCTCGGGATGGAAGGAGATGATGTTGGCGCCGGCCTTGGCGAAATCCGGGACGATGCGGTCCACCGGCTTTACCATCAGGTGCACGTCGATGGGAGCCTGGGTCAGAGGCCGGATCGCCTCGCAAACCAGGGGGCCGATGGTGAGGTTGGGAACATAATGGTTGTCCATCACGTCGAAGTGAATGATGTCGGCGCCGGACGCGATGACATTGAGGACCTCCTCGCCGAGCTTCGCGAAATTGGCGGAGAGAATGCTGGGGGCGATGCGGTAAGAGGCCATTTTCTCGTTCTCCCTGGGGTGGATGGGCGGATTGTAGCCGCAATCACCGGGCCGGTAGTATCGGATAGCGTGATGGAAACCCGAAACCCTCCTTATGGACCGGCGTAAGGAGCCCCGGGGCAGCGACCTGTGGGATAATCCGCGACGAAACCGCACTTGACAGCATGGCTGAAGAAAAGCGTTACGAGATCAGGGTCGACACGCGCTCCGAATACCTCCCCGAGCAGTCCGACGAGCAGGAGCAGCGGTACGTCTTCGCCTAT
>Ga0210362_1615114_pt1 | contig 42530 bp, 39 predicted proteins | sample S625metaT_FD_159713 | JGI IMG/M metagenome (GOLD analysis project Ga0210362, IMG submission 159713) | Metatranscriptome of estuarine sediment microbial communities from the Columbia River estuary, Oregon, United States - S.625 (Metagenome... | ecosystem: Environmental > Aquatic > Marine >... | reverse complement strand
GACGCCGTGCTGCTGTCGCCGGCCTGTGCCAGCTTCGACATGTTCCGCAACTACGCCCACCGCGCGGAAGTGTTTGTGGCGGCAGTTCGCCGCTTGGTGGAGGCTAAGCGATGAGCGTCCGCCAGCTGAGCGTTCCTCCTCGCTCCATCCCGGATTTTGACGCCGCCCTGGCCTGGGTGGCCCTGGCGCTGCTGGCCATGGGGCTGGTCATGGTTTACTCGGCATCCATTGCGACGGCCGAGGCAAGCCGCCACACCGCCTTCCAGGCCCACTATTTCCTTGCGCGGCACGGGGCCTACCTGGCGGTGAGCATGGTGTTGGGACTGGCCGCGTTCCAGATCCCTCTGCGCGCCTGGCAATGGATGGCGCCCTATTTGTTTTTACTGGGCGTTGCCCTCCTGGCGCTGGTATTGCTTCCGGGCGTGGGGCGGGAGGTCAACGGCAGCAGGCGATGGCTGCCGTTGATGTTCGTGAACCTGCAGCCGTCGGAGCTGGTGAAGCTGTTCGTGGTCCTGTACGCCGCCGACTACACGGTTCGCAAGGCGGCCTGGATGGACAGCCTGCGCAAGGGCTTTCTCCCCATGTTCGCCGTGATGCTGCTGACCGGGGCGCTGCTGCTGGCCGAGCCCGACTTTGGCGCCTTTGCGGTGATTACCGCCATCGCCATGTCGATCCTGTTCCTGGGCGGCATGAACTGGCGCCTGTTTGCCGGCCTGATGGCCCTGCTCGTGGCGGGTTTCATGGTTCTCATCATCACGTCGCCCTACCGGATGCAGAGGATCGCGGCCTTCATGGATCCCTGGTCGGATCCCTTTGGCAAGGGCTACCAGCTGTCCCACGCGCTCATCGCCTTTGGCCGCGGCGAGTGGTTCGGGGTGGGCCTTGGCGGCAGCGTCGAGAAGCTTTTCTACCTGCCGGAGGCCCACACAGACTTCCTGATGGCGGTGATCGCCGAAGAGCTGGGTTTCGCCGGCGTGTCCCTGATCATCGCGCTGTTTGCCTGGCTGGTGTGGCGGGCCTTTGTGATCGGCCGCCGGGCCGCCCATCTCGAGCGTCCCTTCGCGGCGCTGGTGGCCCAGGGGATTGGCGTCTGGCTGGCCACCCAGGCGCTCATCAACATCGGCGTAAACATGGGGGTGTTCCCCACCAAGGGCTTGACTCTGCCATTGATGAGCTTCGGCGGCAGCGCCATCGCCGCCAACTGCCTGGCCTTGGCGCTGCTGCTGCGGGTGGACTTCGAGAACCGGCAAGCCCTCAAGGGGTACCCATGACCCGAACCATCCTGATCATGGCGGGGGGCACCGGGGGGCATGTGTTTCCCGGGCTCGCGGTGGCGGACCTGATGCGCGGCCGGGGCTGGAACGTGGTCTGGCTGGGAACCGCCGCCGGCATGGAAGGCCGGTTGGTTCCCGGACGCGGCTATCCGATGGAATCGATCCGCTTCTCCGGCGTGCGCGGCAAGGGAGCGTTGGCATGGCTTCTGCTGCCCTTGCAGTTGCTGATTGCCTTCTGGCAGAGCGCGGTGGTGATGTTCCGGGTGCGGCCGGACGTGGTGCTGGGCATGGGGGGCTACCCCGCCTTCCCGGGAGGCATGATGGCTGCGCTGCTGCTCAGGCCCCTGGCCATTCACGAGCAGAATTCGGTGGCCGGCCTCGCCAACCGTGTGCTGGCGCAGGTGGCCGACCGGGTGCTGATCGCGTTCCCGGGCGCGCTTTCGGGACGCAACGTGCACGTGACGGGAAATCCGGTGCGCGAGGCAATCGCGGGAGTTCCGGAGCCCCGTCAGCGGCTCTCCGGGCGCGAGGGCCGGCTGCGCCTGCTGGTGGTGGGGGGCAGCCTGGGCGCCCAGGCGCTAAACGCAACGGTGCCCAAGGCGCTGGCCCTGGTGGCGCCGGAGTCCAGGCCGGAGGTGACCCATCAGGCCGGCGAAAAGCATGTCGAATTCCTGCGCCGGGCATACGACGAAGCTGGGGTGGACGGGCGCCTGGTGCCGTTCATCGACGACATGGCCTCGGCTTACGCCGAGAGCGATCTCGTGATCTGCCGGGCGGGCGCGCTCACGGTTTCGGAATTGGCGGCGGCGGGCGTCGCCAGCATCCTGGTGCCTTTTCCCCATGCGGTGGACGACCACCAGACGCGGAACGCGCAGTATCTCTCCGGGCCGGGCGCGGCGATCCTCCTTCCCCAAGGGGAACTTTCCCCGGAACGTCTCGCGGGCATCCTGGCGGCCTTGGATCGGCAGAAGCTGTTCGCCATGGCCTGCATCGCCAGGTCCCTCGGCCGTCCGGGTGCGGGCGCGGAAGTGGCCAGGGTTTGCGAGGAGCTGGCCGCATGAGGCACAAGGTCCGGCGCGTGCACTTCGTGGGCATTGGCGGCTCCGGCATGAGCGGAATCGCCGAGGTGCTGCTCAACCTCGGCTACCAGGTGAGCGGTTCCGACATTCAGGAAAGCGCCGTGACGCGACGCCTGGCCTCGCTCGGGGCGACCGTGAGCGTCGGGCACGCCGCGGAGCATGTTGCCAGCGCGGACGCGGTGGTGGTGTCCACCGCGGTCAAGGACGACAACCCGGAAGTGATCGCCGCGCGGGCGCGCAAGGTGCCCGTCGTCCCGCGGGCGCTAATGCTTGCCGAGCTGATGCGCCTGCGTCAGGGGGTGGCCGTGGCGGGGACCCATGGCAAGACCACCACCACGAGCCTGATCGCGAGCATTCTCGCCGAAGCCGGACTGGATCCCACCTTCGTGATCGGCGGCCGGCTGGAGGCCGCGGGCTCCCACGCGAAGCTCGGCAGCGGCGAGTTCATTGTGGCCGAGGCCGACGAGTCCGACGGCTCCTTTCTGCACCTGGCCCCGGTGCTGGCGGTGGTCACCAATATCGACGCAGATCACATGGAGACCTACGGCCACGATTTCGGGCGGCTGAAACAGGCCTTCGTGGACTTCGTGCAGCAGATTCCCTTCTATGGCATGGCTGTGCTTTGCGTGGACGATGCCAATGTGCGGGACATCATGCCCGCGATCACCAAGCAGATCACCACCTATGGCCTGGCACCGGAGGCCCAGGTGCGCGCCGAAAATGTGCGCCCCGAGGGAACCAGCATGTGCTTCACGGCCCACGTCGGGACCAACGGGCGGCCACGGACGCTAAACATCCGTCTAAACCTCCCGGGCATGCACAACGTTCAGAACGCCCTGGCTGCCATCGCGGCGGCGTTCGAGCTCGGCGCCCGGGAGGAATCCATCGTCAAGGCGCTCTCGGAATTCCGCGGGGTGGGGCGGCGTTTCCAGCGCTGGGGCGAAGTCGCCCTGGCGGGCGGGGGCGCCGTCACGCTGGTGGACGACTACGGCCATCATCCGGCCGAGGTGGCCGCCACCATGGCGGCGGCGCGAGGCGCGTTCCCGGGGCGCCGGCTGGTGGTGGTGTTCCAGCCCCATCGGTACACCCGGACGCGGGACTGTTTCGAGGATTTCGTGAAAGTCCTTTCCGCGGCGGATGCCGTGGTGCTGACCGAGGTTTACGCGGCGGGCGAGCCGCCCATCGTGGCCGCCGACGGGCGCTCCCTGGCACGGGCCATGCGGGTTCACGGAAAGCTGGAGCCGATCTTCGTGGAGACCCTGGATGAGGTGACCGCGGCCGTCATGACGACGGCCCGCGATGGAGACGTGGTGCTGGTCATGGGGGCCGGGTCCATCGGCGGCCTCCCGCAGAAGCTTGCGCAGGCGGGGGCGTGAGGAAGGGGCTCGGGGAAAATGGACATGTCTGAACCGGGGCGAATCATGGATGTAAAGCTTCGCGGGGAAGTGAGGCTCAACGAGCTCATGCGCAAGCACACCAGCTGGCGCGTGGGGGGGGCGGTCGACCGCCTTTACATACCCGCCGACATCCAGGACCTCGCCGCCTTTTTGCGGAGCCTGCCGGTTGCCGAGCCGGTATGGATGGTGGGGCTGGGCAGCAATCTGCTGGTGCGCGACGGCGGGGTGCGCGGGACCCTGGTGCTGATGCATGGCGCGCTCAAGGAACTGAGGCTGGAGCGGCAGGACTCCGCGGGGGCGGTGATCTTTGCCGAGGCGGGGGTGCCCGGCGCCAAGGTGGCCCGTTTCGCCGCCATGCATGACCTGGAGGGCGGGGAATTTCTCGCAGGGATTCCCGGGACCATGGGCGGGGCCCTGGCTATGAATGCCGGCTGCTACGGAAGAGAGACGTGGGAAATCGTGTCCGCCGTCCGGACTATCGACCGCCGGGGGGAGTTGCGCGACCGGGGGCCGGCCGACTACGAGATCGGCTACCGCCATGTGGTCCTCAGGGAGAACGGACCGGAATGGTTCGTGGCTGCGTGGTTGCGCTTGCCCGCCGGAAGCGGACAGGGTTCCCGGCGGCGGATCCGCGACCTGCTCGGCCGCAGGGTCGCCTCCCAGCCGCTGAATCTCCCCAACGCGGGTTCGGTATTCCGCAACCCGGCGAGCGATTTCGCCGCCCGCCTGATCGAGAGTTGCGGCCTCAAGGGGCGGTGCATCGGCGGGGCGATGGTCTCTCCCAAGCACTCCAACTTCATCGTGAACACGGGCGGGGCCACGGCCGCCGATATCGAGGCGCTGATCGAGCTCTGCGCCGAGACTGTTTACGCGCGCACGGGCGTTCGCCTGGAGCCCGAAGTCCGGATCATCGGGGAACGCCCATGAGCGACTTCGGAAAGGTGGCGGTCCTCTTTGGCGGAAAATCCGCCGAGCGGGAGATATCCCTCAAGAGCGGTACCGCCGTCCTGCAGGCGCTGCTCGCCGGCGGCGTCGACGCCCATGCCTTTGATCCACGGGACCGCGGGCTGGAGCACCTGCTCCTGGAAGGTTTCAAACGCGTGTTCATCGCGCTCCATGGGCGCTATGGGGAGGACGGCACGGTCCAGGGGGCCCTGGAGTTGATGGGGATTCCGTATACGGGGAGCGGGGTCCTCGGCAGTGCGCTGGCCATGGACAAGCTGCGCACCAAGCTGGTCTGGGAGTCCGCGGGAATCAACGCCCCGCCCCACATCCGTTGCGAGGCTGGTGTGGCTCCGGACTTCGAGAAGGCGGTGCAGACCCTGGGGCTGCCGCTCATGGTGAAGCCGGTGCACGAGGGCTCCAGCATCGGCATGACCAAGGTGACGCGGGCCCAGGATCTGCCGGAGGCGTATGCCCTGGCGGCGCGCTATGACTCCCTGATCCTGATCGAGAAGTTCATCCTGGGCACCGAATTGACCGTGGGCATACTCGGCGACGAGGCGTTGCCGATCATCCGCCTCGAGACGCCGCGGGTCTTCTACGATTACCAGGCCAAGTATTTCTCGGACGACACGCGCTATCTCTGCCCATCGGGCCTCCCGCCGCAGCAAGAGGAAGCCATTGGGGCCGCTGCGATGGATGCCTTCCGCGTGCTTGCCTGCCGCGGCTGGGGCCGTGTGGATCTGATGCTCGGGGAGGACGGCCGCCCCTATTTTCTCGAAGTGAACACCGCCCCCGGCATGACCGACCATAGCCTGGTGCCCATGGCGGCCCGCGCCCGGGGCATGAGTTTCGAAGACCTGGTTCTGAGCATCCTGGAATTGGCCCGTGTCGGACCAGACTGAAACCCTCATGAGCGTCGCCAATGCCCTCCTGGCCGCGGCCGTCGCCCTTCTGCTTCTCGCGGTGCTGGTGGCGGCTGCGCGGATGCCGGTATTCGAGTTGCGGGAAGTGAGAGTTGAAGGTGACCTGAACCACCTGACGCGGGAGCAGGTGAGACTGATCGTGAGCCGGGAGGTCCGCGGAAACCTCTTTACCGTCGATCTGGAGCCGGTCCGCGCGGCATTCGAGAAACTGCCCTGGGTGAGGGCCGCGGTTGTGCGCCGCAGCTGGCCTCCGGGGCTCAGCGTGAGGGTGGAGGAGCAGGTTGCATTGGCACGCTGGGGCGGCATCGGACTCGTGAACACCCACGGCGAACTGTTCGAGGCGGCCACCGAGGAGGACCTTCCGGAATTTGTCGGGCCGGCAGGGGCGTCGCCTGATATGGCAGAGCGATACCGGAGCTTCTCGCGGCTCGTGCAGCCGCTGAATTCCAGGGTTATCCAGATCACCCTCTCTCCAAGGCAGGCCTGGGAGCTCCGGCTCGACAGCGGGATGCTCATCGCGCTCGGGAGGGAGCAGATGGAGGAGAGGCTCGAGCGGTTTGTCGGGGTCTACTCCGCGAGTGTGGAGGCCATTGGCGGACGGGTGCGCTACGTGGACCTGCGCTATCCGAACGGCTTCGCGGTGCGGGTTCCGCCCCAGTCCCTCAGGGCTCCCCAGTCGCGGAGCCGCAATGGCCCTGAACGAGGCAAGGCATGACCAGACAAAAAGAACCGAAAAACCTGATCGTCGGACTGGATATCGGTACGTCCAAGATCGCCGCCATCGTGGCGGAGGTCAAGGTGGACGAGAGCCTAGAGATCATCGCCCTCGGCCAAGCGCCTTCCCGGGGACTGAAGAAGGGCGTGGTCGTGAACATTGAGTCAACCGTGAACTCGATCCAGAGGGCTCTGGAGGACGCCGAGCTGATGGGGGACTGCAAGATCCGGGAGGTTTTCACCGGAATCGCCGGGAGCCACATCAAGAGCTTCAACTCCCACGGCATGGTGGCGATCAAGGACAAGGAAGTCTCGCAGATGGACGTGGATCGGGTGATTGAGACCGCCCGCGCCATTCCCATCCCCAATGACCAGCAGATTCTGCACATCTTGAACCAGGAGTTCATTGTCGATGGCCAGGGTGACGTGCGGGAGCCCCTGGGCATGAGCGGGGTCCGGCTCGAGGTCAACGTGCACATCGTGACCGGCGCGGTGTCCGCAGCCCAGAACATCATGAAGTGCGTGCGCCGCTGCGGACTGGAGGTGCGCGACCTGGTATTGCAGCCCCTGGCCTCGGCGACTGCGGTTCTCTCCGACGACGAGATGGAACTTGGCGTGTGCTTGGTGGACATCGGCGGAGGCACCACCGATCTGGCGGTATTCACCGGGGGGGCCATCCGCCACACCGCGGTGATCCCCATAGCGGGCGACCAGATCACCAACGATGTCGCCATGGCCCTGCGCACGCCGACCAAGGACGCCGAGGACATCAAGATCCGTTACGGGTGCGCGCTCCGGCAACTGGCCGATCCCCACGAAATGGTCGACGTCCCTGGCGTCGGTGACCGGGGGCCGCGGCAGCTTTCTCGCCAGACACTGGCCGAGGTCATCGAACCCCGCGTCGAGGAGCTCTATTCGCTGGTCCAGGCAGAGCTGAGGCGCAGCGGCTTTGAGGACCTTCTGTCATCGGGCATCGTGATCACCGGCGGGTGCGCGTCGGTCCGCGGGATGGTCGAACTGGGCGAGGAGGTATTTCACATGCCCGTGCGCTTGGGGATGCCGCAGTACGTGGGCGGGCTCGCCGAAGTGGTGCGCTCCCCGCGTTTCTCGACAGGGGTAGGCCTGGTTATGTTGGGTATTCAACAGTACCGGCGCCACCAGCATCAGCGGATGCAGACGGGCTCCTTCAGGCAGATCCTCGAGAAGATGCGGAGCTGGTTTCAGGGGAATTTCTAGTTTCGGGATTGAAGCGAAATGTAGGAACGGGCATCAACGAAATGCGGAGAGTTCTGGTCGAGTTCCGGGAATGACCGAGAGGCTTGTGTGAGCAGCAAAAACCTTGCAACGGAAAAGGAGAGACATATGTTCGAGATCGTGGATAACCAGGCGCAGGAAGCCGTGATCAAGGTGGTCGGCGTGGGCGGCTGCGGGGGAAATGCAGTCGATCACATGATCGCCAAGGGCGTGCAGGGCGTCGAGTTCATCGTCGCCAACACCGACATGCAGGCGCTTCGTCGCAACAAGGCGCGGACGCAGCTGCAGCTGGGCCCCGCCATCACCAAGGGCCTGGGCGCGGGAGCCAATCCGGAAGTGGGACGGGAGGCGGCTCTGGAGGACCGGGAACGGATCCATGAGTTGATTCAAGGGGCGGACATGCTGTTCCTTACCGCGGGCATGGGGGGCGGAACCGGGACCGGGGCTGCGCCGGTGGTGGCTCAAGTGGCCAAGGAGCTTGGCATCCTAACGGTTGCCGTGGTGACCAAGCCTTTCGGGTTCGAGGGGAAGCGGCAGCAGATTGCGCTGCAGGGAATAGAAGGGCTGGGACAACATGTGGATTCGCTGATCGTTGTACCCAACGAGAAGCTACTCCAGGTTCTGGGTCCGAAGGTCAAGCTCCAGGAGGCGTTCAAGGCTGCCAACGACGTTTTGCACGGAGCAGTCGCCGGCATTGCCGAAATCATTAGCTGCCCCGGCATGATCAACGTGGACTTCGCGGATGTGCGCACGGTAATGTCGGAAATGGGAATGGCCATGATGGGATCGGCACGCGCGGCGGGCGCCGACCGTGCGCGGGTGGCAGCCGAGCAGGCGGTCAATTGCCCCTTGCTCGAGGACATCAACATATCCGACGCGCGCGGTGTCCTCGTCAACATCTCGGCAAGCGAGTCCAGTTTCGAGCTGCAGGAGATGTACGACGTCATGGAGACCATCAAGACCTTCGCGGCGGAAAGCGCGACGGTGATCGTTGGAACCGTTTACGACGACCAGTTGGTGGACGACCTGCGGGTGACCATTGTTGCAACCGGATTGGGCAATCCTGTCAATCGCGGTCAGGCAAAGCCCCTGAGCGTGGTCAAGACCGGTACCGACAACAACCCGGTGGAGGTCGTGAATTACAGCGAGCTTGAGCTTCCGACGGTGATGCGCACCAGGCGCCGGGATGCGACCGTGGAAGCGATGAAGCAATCGGGCGTGGACGTGCTGGACATCCCCGCCTTTCTGCGGAAGCAGGCTGACTGAACGGTGTTATGCGAAGGGTGATGCTGAATGTTCTCGCCGTGATATAATTAGTTCTTTGAATTTGCAGGGATATGACCCTTAATGGTCAAGCAGCGCACACTTAAGAACGCCATCCGCGCCACGGGGGTTGGCCTCCACTCGGGCCAAAAGGTTACCCTCAATCTGCGCCCCGGGGCGCCCAACGCTGGTATTGTTTTCCGGCGCGTGGATCTTCCCCAGCCCGTGGATATCCCCGCGGCGCCCCATGCCGTCGGGGACACGCGGCTTTCCTCCTGTCTGGAGAAAGGCGGCGTGCGTGTGGCTACCATCGAACACCTCATGTCGGCATTCGCAGGGCTTGGCATCGACAATGCCTACGTCGACCTGGACGGCCCCGAGGTGCCGATAATGGATGGCAGCGCAAGCCCGTTCATATTCCTTATTCAGTCGGCGGGCGTCGAGGAGCAGGCGGCGGCCAAGAAGTTCGTCCGCATTCTCAAGTCCGTGGAGGCGAGGCAGGGGGAGAAGTGGGTCCGCTTCGATCCCTATGACGGATTCAAGGTGACCTTCAGCATCGACTTCAATCACCCAGTTTTTTCGCGCACAAACCGCACGGTCACCATGGATTTCGGCGAGACTTCGTTCGTCAAGGAAGTTGCGCGCGCCCGGACCTTCGGCTTCATGCAGGACGTGGAAAACATGCGGGCGGCTGGCCTTGCTCTGGGAGGAAGCCTGGACAACGCCGTGGTGATGGATGAGTTTCGTGTTCTGAACAGCGACGGTCTTCGATACGAGGACGAGTTCGTGAAGCACAAGGTGCTGGATGCGGTCGGGGATTTGTACCAATTGGGGCACCCCATTCTCGGGGAATTCAAGGCTCACAAGTCCGGCCACGCCCTCAACAACATGCTGCTGCGGGAACTGCTTGCTGACCCGAAGTCCTGGACCTACGAAACCTTCGAGGACGCGGCGCGTGTGCCGGCGTATCTTCGCCTGCAACTTCAAGCAACCTGATTGCTGCTAGCGCTGGGTCGCTGAGCGCACGGCCGGATCGGAAGTGCTGATTCTCGCTCGGCTACTTATTTTCTTGGTGGCCATAGGAGTCGGCGTCTGCTTTGCTGTCTATTTGGCCACCAGAAATCGCCGTTATCTTGCGTGGGCTTGGGGGATTATCAAGTTCGCCGGAGTTTTCCTCCTGATCCTTGCCGCGTTTTACCTCGTAGAGCGGCTGATATTGGTGCTCTGACGCTAGCGTTGAGCGGTTGAACGGCGTTTCTTCTGGCTGACCAGCAGCGCCCGCACTGCATCCCGCAACGGCGATTCGGCAAGACCTTCCTCCAGCCTGGCAAGATTCCTTAGACCTTGGGTACTGATTTTTCGTGATATTTTCCTTGCCGCCCAGTTGTCTGCACGTGAACTTCGCACTTGCACGCGAATTTCAATTGCGTTAATGTCGAAGCCCAGCTGACGGAATTCCGATAAGAAAAACGGCAATAGGTTTTTGATTTTTGTAGCAAAAATGCCGCCTTCCGTGAGCACGGTCACGCGACCCGCGTGACAGGCTGCGACGTGACTGACTTGGGTTAGATTTTTGGGCGCGATGGCGCTGAATGCTCGCTGCAACGCGGCCACTTCCCGGGTCTCCCGAATGAGGGCCTTGGGGAGGCTCCCGAGATAGAGGTTAAGCCGCTTCGCGGGCATCGGAACTGATTGGGAGGAGAAATGAACATTATCCTGGTCTCGAAAGACCTGGGGAAGGTCAAGACGATAAACCTGTCGGGAGCGCAGGCGGCAATGATCGCGGGCCTTATGCTTCTTCTGATGGGTGTCGTCTCGGCGGGCCTCCAGAAATTCATCCTTTCGACTGCCGTGACTCAGAATGAAGAATCGCTGGTTCTCGGACCCCAAGACCAGACGCAGCGTGAACAAGAGCCGAAGCACGATTCGTACGTTCGGGAAAACCTCAATGCCATGGCGATCAAGCTAGGCCAGATGCAGGCCCAACTGCTTCGCTTGGACAGCCTCGGCGAGCGCCTGGCGAAGTTATCCGGAATCAAGGCCCAGGAGTTTTCCTTTGATCAGGCGCCGGGATGGGGTGGGGCTGTCTCGGTGCTTCCGACCCAGGACCTGTCCCTGCCCGAACTGGGAAAACAGGTCGACGAGCTCGCGCGCCGGGTTGACGACCGCTTCGATAAGCTGGGCGTGCTCGAGTCCATCATGATGCAGGACCGACTGAGCAAGAAGATGCTTCCCTCCGTATCGCCAGTCGAGAGCGGCTGGTATTCGTCCAAGTTCGGCTGGAGGATTGACCCGTTCACGGGCAAAAAGGCATTCCATGAGGGGCTGGACTTCAATGCGGACACGGGAACCGGGATCCTGGCCGCCGCCGGGGGGATTGTCGTCTACTCCGGGTTGCACCCCGAATATGGTAATATGATCGAGATTGATCACGGCAATGACCTCGTTTCCCGTTACGCTCATGCCTCTAAGCGGGGCGTCAAGGTTGGTGAAGTGGTTCTCCGCGGCCAAAAGATCGGTGAAGTCGGCAGCACAGGGCGGTCCACCGGATCTCACCTGCACTTTGAGATTCGACATCGGGGCGTGCCTCAAAACCCTGCGCGTTTCCTGCAGGCAAGAAATTAGACTAGACGGCTATTAGTTGAGGCAACAGGGGTGAGGAGCGATGCCTCACCCCTGTTTCTTTTTGTGGCGGCGGGCGCCCTCATGCCTCGTCGATTTCAGAGTTGAAACCCGATGCTTCAGACCGTATTGAAAAAGATTTTTGGCAGTCGCAATGACCGACTGCTCAAGCAGTATGGCGCCGACGTGCGCCGCGTGAACGCTCTCGAATCCGAGGTCTCCCAGCTTACCGACTCAGAACTTCGCGGCAAGACCGACGCGTTCCGGCTGCGTGTGGCAAATGGCGAGCCACTCAACGATCTGCTTCCGGAGGCTTTTGCCGTGGTGCGGGAGGCCGGAAAGCGCGTTCTTGAGATGCGCCATTTTGACGTCCAGCTGGTTGGAGGCGTTGCCCTGCATGAGGGCAAAATCGCCGAAATGCGAACCGGCGAGGGCAAAACGCTGGTGGCGACTCTTCCCGCCTATTTGAATGCCCTTAGCGGAAAGGGCGTGCACATAGTTACCGTGAACGATTACCTCGCGAAGCGAGACGCGGAATGGATGGGTCGCCTCTACCGCTTCCTCGGGCTGCGCGTAGGGGTGATCCTCACCCAGATGGACCACGCCGACAAGCAGGAGGCCTACGGCGCGGATATCACTTACGGCACCAACAACGAGTTCGGCTTCGATTATCTGCGGGACAACATGGCGACGCGGCCGGAGGATCGTTTTCAACGCCCCCTGAACTATGCGATCGTCGACGAGGTGGACTCGATCCTCATAGACGAGGCCCGGACGCCGCTGATCATTTCCGGCCAAGCTGAGGACACAACCGACCTCTACGTTCGCATGAACCAGGTGATCCCGCTCCTTACGCGACAGCAGGAAGAGAACGGGCCAGGAGACTTCAGCGTCGATGAGAAGGCCCAACAGGTCCTCCTTACCGAAACGGGCCACGAAACAGTGGAGCATTTGCTTTCTTCCGCGGGAATCCTCCCGCCGGGGAGCAGCCTCTACGATCCCGCCAACATCATGCTTATGCACCATTTGTATGCCGGACTCAGGGCCCATGCGCTATATCACCGGGACCAGCACTATGTCGTCCAGAACGGCGAGGTTGTCATTGTGGATGAGTTTACCGGGAGATTGATGGCGGGAAGACGCTGGTCGGACGGACTGCACCAGGCGGTCGAAGCAAAGGAGGGCGTCCCGATCCAGAGGGAAAATCAGACACTCGCCTCTATCACTTTCCAGAACTACTTCCGGATGTACTCCAAACTGGCGGGTATGACGGGTACCGCCGATACCGAGGCCTACGAATTTCAGCAGATCTACGGCCTGGAGACGGTAGTCATCCCGACCCACAAGCGCATGATCCGGCTCGATCACATGGACAAGGTGTATCGCACTGCCCGGGAAAAGCACAAGGCGGTGATCGAGGACATCAGGGATTGCCACTTACGCGGGCAGCCGGTGCTCGTGGGAACCACTTCCATCGAGAGCAACGAGTTTTTGGCTGGTCTCCTTGCCAAGGAAGGCCTCCCGCACCAGGTCCTTAATGCAAAGCAGCACGCCCGAGAGGCAGAAGTCGTGGCCCAGGCGGGGCGCCCCGGTATGATCACCATCGCGACAAACATGGCTGGCCGCGGGACGGACATCGTGCTGGGGGGCAACGTCAATCGCGAAATCGACGCCATTCGCAGCGACGAGTCCCTGGACGATGGGGAAAGACCGGCGAGAATCGCCGCCCTGAAGGCGGACTGGCAGAAAATCCACGATCAGGTGGTGGCCGCCGGGGGGCTACACATCGTGGGCACGGAACGCCATGAATCCCGCCGCATAGACAATCAATTGCGAGGCCGGTCGGGACGGCAGGGAGATCCAGGCTCCAGCCGATTCTTCCTGGCCCTGGAGGATCCCCTGCTTCGGATTTTTGCGTCGGACCGGGTGGCGGCGATCATGGACCGCCTCAAGATGCCGGAAGGGGAGGCTATCGAGCATCCCTGGGTGACCCGCGCCATCGAGAATGCCCAGCGCAAGGTCGAAGCCCGAAATTTCGACATCCGGAAGCACCTGCTTGAGTACGACGACGTCGCCAATGACCAGCGGAAGGTGATCTACGCCCAGCGCAACGAGTTGCTGGAGAGCACCGATATCTCGGAGACCATCTCGGCGATGCGTGCCGACGTTATCGACGCCATAGTTGGTCAGCACATTCCACCCGGCAGCGTAGAGGAGCAGTGGGACATCCCGGCGCTGGAACGGACCCTTGCGGGCGAACTGCAACTCCAATTGCCGGTGAAGGAATGGCTCGACAAAGAGCCGGACCTGCACGAGGAGACCTTGCGGGAGCGGATCGTCGCCGAGGCTGCCGATGTCTACGGGAAGAAGGTCGACCTGGTGGGCACCGAGAACATGCATCAATTCGAGCGCATGATCATGCTTCAGAGCCTGGATCAGCGCTGGCGGGAACATCTCGCGGCGCTGGATTACTTGCGGCAGGGAATCCATCTGCGGGGCTACGCCGCCAAGAACCCGACACAGGAATACAAAAAAGAGGCGTTCAGCATGTTTGCCGGACTCCTCGAGCGCATACGGCGCGATGTGACCCAGATTCTCATGACGGTTCAGATTCGCAGCGAACAGGACGTAGAAGCGGTCGAGCCGGAGCCGCTTCCAGAGAACGTGCAGTACCACCACGCGAACTATGAGGATGCAATCGCCGCCCGGCCGGAGGGCGATACCGATGCTAAGCAGGCGCCGTTTGTGCGAAGCGGACAGAAAGTCGGCCGCAACGATCCCTGCCCGTGCGGCTCTGGAAGGAAGTACAAGCAATGCCACGGACGGCTGGCCTGACGCGATAGGCTTTCCCTTTCGGCTGCTCCCTTACTGTCACCGCAACCAGGCTCCATGGCTGTAGGGCTCCATTCGCCTGACCCTTCGTCACTGGTCCCTCTTGAGGGACTTGTGCTTGGCATTGCCGAGGCCGGCATCAAGAAGCCCGGACGCAAAGATCTGGTGCTAATCCGGCTTCCGGAAGGAAGTCGGGTCGCCGGAGTTTTCACAAAAAACCGGTTCTGCGCGGCGCCAGTTCTGGTTTGCCGGGAACATCTGGCGTCGGGACGCTCGGTGCGGGGCTTGGTTATCAATACGGGAAACGCCAATGCGGGTACTGGCGAAGAAGGCCTGGCGCGAGCATATCGCACGTGCGATGCCGCCGCCGCCCTGCTGGGTTGCACCTCAGCTAGCATTCTGCCGTTCTCGACCGGGGTGATCATGGAGCCGCTTCCAGTGGACCGCATCGTCGCTGGCCTCCCGGCATGTGTTTCCGACCTGAGTGAGAGGAATTGGGCCAGAGCGGCGGAGGCCATCATGACTACCGATACGGTGCCGAAGGCCGCGTCCAATACGTTCACCCTTAGTGGCCAGCGGGTGACCGTTACCGGCATGGCAAAGGGTTCCGGAATGATTCGTCCGAACATGGCTACCATGCTGGCATTTGTTGCCACGGATGCCGCGGTGAGCCAGCCCGTTCTGGAGCGACTGGTAAGGGATGTTGCGGACCGGTCGTTTAATCGAATTACCGTTGACGGCGATACCTCGACCAACGATGCCTTCATGCTCATCGCAACGGGTAAGGCGAAGTTGCAGGAATTGCGATCTCCCTCGGGTGCGGAGTATGAGGTGCTCAGGAATACGGTCTCGGAAATTGCCTCGAGCCTGGCGCAGGCAATCGTGCGTGACGGGGAGGGGGCGACAAAATTCATTGAAATCCATGTGGCCGGCGGAAAATCCGAGGAAGAGTGCCGGCGCGTGGCATATGCCATTGCCCATTCACCGTTGGTCAAGACCGCGTTTTTCGCCTCGGATCCAAATCTCGGACGCATCCTGGCGGCGGTTGGCTACGCCGGCTTGTATGATCTTGACGTGGGGGCGCTCCGGGTCTTCCTGGATGATATCCTGGTGGCGGAGCAAGGCGGGCGAGCCTCCTCCTACCGGGAGGAGGACGGCCAGCGGGTGATGCGTGAGAGCGAAATCACTGTCCGGGTCGAGCTTGGCCGTGGATCGGCCCAGGTCACCATCTGGACCTGCGACCTCTCCTACGAATATGTCCGCATCAATGCGGACTATCGGACCTGACATTGCTCGATGGAAGATTTCGGCACCCTGGCGGGTCGGGTTGAGGCGCTGATAACGCGCCTGGAGGAACTGATCGCGCCTGCGGCCCCCGAGGTGGACTGGTCGTGCTCCATTGCGTTCCGCTGGGTGCGGCGCAGGAACGGTGGCCTGCTGCGGCCGGTGTTGAATCCGCACCGCATCGCCGCTGACGACCTCAAGGGCATCGATGAGCAGAGGCAGGCTGTCGATCAGAATACGCGGCAGTTTGTTTCCGGATACCCGGCGAACAACGTACTCCTCACCGGTGCTCGTGGCACGGGCAAGTCGTCCCTCGTTAAGGCCTTGCTTAACAAGTATGCCCGGAAAGGACTGCGGCTAATCGAGGTCGGCAAGCACGACCTTCTCGATCTGCCGGAGATCATAGAGCGGGTGGCTGCCCGCCCTGAGCGTTTCATCGTCTTTTGCGACGACCTGTCCTTTTCTGCCGAGGAGCCGGGTTACCAGGCATTGAAAGCGGTCCTGGATGGCTCTGTCTCGGCGCCCTCGGACAACGTCTTGGTGTACGCCACCTCGAACCGGCGCCATTTGATGCCCGAATACTTGGTGGAGAACCTTGAGGCCCATCGCGTAGGCGAGGAGATTCATCCGGGAGAGTCGGTTGAGGAAAAGGTATCACTCTCCGAGCGGTTCGGGATTTGGGTTTCCTTCTATCCGTTCTCGCAGGAGGATTACCTTCGCATCGTGAATCACTGGCTGCAACGGCTGGGGATTGACGAGGCTAGTAACGGAGACATCGAGCGTGCCGCGCTTCAGTGGGCCCTCGCCCGCGGATCCCGAAGCGGCCGGGTCGCTTTGCAGTTCGCCCGGGATTGGGCAGGGAGTCGGCGGTTTAAGAAGCGGCGATGACTGGTCAGGAACGACCGCTCGATGTGGTCGCGGCGGTGATTCTCAGACCCGATCAGAGTTTTCTGCTCGCACAGCGGCCCTTGGGCAAGGTTTACGCAGGTTTCTGGGAGTTCCCTGGTGGGAAGGTGGAGTCCGGGGAGGAACCGAGGGCTGCGTTGGAGCGGGAGTTGCGGGAGGAGCTCGGAATCCGGGTGGAGCGGGCGTATCCGTGGATCCAGAGGCGCTTCAATTATCCGCATGCGTCGGTGCGGCTGAACTTTTATCGTGTCGTGGATTGGCATGGCGAGCCTCACGGGCACGAGAACCAAGCGTTGGCGTGGCAGCGGGCGGAGGCGGTTTCGGTAGGGCCGCTGCTGCCTGCCAACGGACCCGTACTCCGCGCCCTGCAATTGCCCAATGTCTGCGGCATTACCGCCGCGTCCGAACATGGGGAGAGCAGATTTCTGGAGTTGCTCGAGGCCGCATTGGAAAAGGGATTGCGATTGATCCAGGTGAGGGAGAAGTGGATGACTCCGGATTCCCTGGTGAGGTTTGCCAAGGCCGTCGTGACGCTGGCGCGACGCTATGGCGGGAAGGTGCTGATCAACGGGACGCCAGACGCGAGCGCCGCCGCCGGGGCGGACGGCGTGCACCTTGCTGCCAAAGCGCTGATGCTGGCAAGGGCTCGCCCGCCGGTTGACTGGTGCGGCGCTTCGTGCCACGAGAGCCGAGAGCTGGTTCGGGCGCGCGAGCTCGGCTTGGATTACGTTGTTCTGGGCCCGGTCAAGCAGACTTTTTCCCATCCTGGAGCGAGGCATCTCGGGTGGGGCGAGTTCGCGACCCTGATCAGCAATTATCCGTTGCCCGTTTACGGCGTAGGAGGCCTGACGCGCGCGGAATTGGAGCATGCCTGGCAAATGGGCGCCCATGGCATTGCAGGCATCCGCGGCATTTGGCGGGAATGACCTGCTAGGGGTCGAAAGAACCCATGTCCTCTGGGGTAGCGCCGCAGTTTGGGATGGCGTAGCCCCCGGTGGCCCAGTTTCCAAGATCAACCAGTTTGCATTGCTCGGAGCAGAAAGGGCGCCATGGATTCGCGGTTTTCCACCTTGGCGGCTGGCCGCAATGAGGGCAATTGACAAGGGTATCTGAGGCGCGGCTGCTCGTCACAACAGATTCTCAGAGATTGCAGAACGTTAACTCAAATTCCAGATCGCCTTCGCACATCCGGGACCGGCCAGAATCGGAGAACGAAATGAACCGGATGTTTAGGGCGTACTTGTTCGCGCTAATTTCGGGCACGCAGGGAAGTTCTCGGCTGATCCTAAGGCGCAGCATCTGCGCCACCCGCCCCGTCATCATTTGCTGATACATTCCACCGTACGCGGCCTGCTTTGTTGTTTTCCCGCTTTCCCGCAGCAGCCTGAGTACAATCCCAATGCCGTCGCGGATGGGCAGAAGCGGCGCAAGCCATTCCATCAGCCCGTGCCGCCTAACCGCGACGTCCTGGTGCAGCCAGTAATGGTAGGAGGGAAGATCAAATTCGCAAACTCCACCGGGAATCGTCGTGCGTTGCTTGATGCCCATGAGCCAGTCGTTGTCCCTCAAGTGCTGGCCGATTTTTCCCGACATGTCCAGTAGACCGCGGGTGGTGGCGTCGATGTCCCGGAGAAACTCTGCCAGCGCGTCCTCCGCGATCACCGGGTTGCCCCTCAGCGATTCGAGAAGCTGGCGCTGTCGCTCAAGCTCCTGCAGGAGATCCGACTTAAGGTCGGCGCGGCCAGCGACCTCCAGTATCTCGAAAAGGGAGATCAGCGAAACATGGTGCTCGACGGGCTCCTGCCGCGCGGCGAAGTAGAGCGAACGATCGAACAGATCCTCCAGCCGCAAGAGGGTCCGGATTCGCTCGTGGAGGGGATACTCGTAGGTGATCACGACGTCTTTAGGCGCGTGGCCGGTCTGCTGCCCGGGCATTCTGCGCCACAACTGGGATTTTTACAAACCGTCATTGCTTCGGCGGATGCTGACCCGAGGCCATTTTCAGAAGCTTTCCATGCAGCGCTCGCACCTGGACACGAAGATCTTCGAGGCTCCCGGTATTGGTGAGGACGTCATCAGCGCCGGCGAGCCGGGTCGAACGCGAGGCCTGCGCTTCCAAGATTGCCCGGACCGAGGATTCCGGCAGCTCGCTGCGTCTCATGCTCCGTGCAATTTGAAGCTCCTCGGGGCAATCGACCACGACCACGCGGGAAAGCAGTTCCGTATATCCGCCAGTCTCAAACAGGAGTGGAATGACGGCAATGACGTAGGGGGTCCGCGCCGCCTTTACCCGACGTATGATCTCCTTACGGATTAATGGGTGAAGTACCGCTTCCAGAGCCTGCCTCGCAGCCGCATTTGCGAACACCGTAGCGCGAGTTAACTCACGGTCTAGCGCGCCGCTGTCGTTAATGAACTGCGGTCCTAGAGCATCGCGGATCGCGGGTATGGCCGCTCCTCCTGGTGCCGTGATTTCGTGAGCAATGGCGTCCGCGTCCACAACTGCGGCACCCAGTTCATGGAAAAAACGAGCGGCCGCACTCTTGCCGCTACCAATTCCGCCGGTGAGGCCAACCACCAGCGACATCGCTTATCCGAGATACATGCGAAGAATTGTATCGCCCCAGAAAAGGGCGATCATTCCACCCCCAGCGAGATACGGACCAAAGGGAATGGGAACGCTGCTGCCGCGGCGGAAGAGGACAATGAGCGCCACGCCAACGACCGCGCCCACCACCGAGGACAAAAGGATGATGACGGGCAGCATTTTCCATCCGAGCCAAGCGCCGAGCGCTCCGAGCAACTTGAAGTCTCCATACCCCATCCCTTCCTTGCCCGTGAAAAGCTTAAACAGCCAGTAGATTGACCACAACACCAGGTAGCCTACCGCTGCTCCCAGGACGGCGGATTCCAATTCTGCGAACGTTCCGCGAAGGTTAATAAGCAGGCCAATCCAGAGCAGTGGCAGTGTGATGCTGTCCGGCAGAATCTGAGTATCAAAGTCAATGAATGTCAATGCAATCAGGGCCCACAAGAGGACCAGGGCGCCTGCGGTTGCCAGGGTGAATCCGAAACGCCAGGCTGCGTAAGCCGAAAGCACACCGGTCAGTGCCTCCACCAAGGGATAGCGCAGCGATATCGGGCTCTGGCATGAAGCACAGCGTCCTCTCAGAATCAAATAGCTCAATAGAGGAACGTTTTCCATGGCGGAGATAGCATGTCCGCACTGGGGACAACTCGAGCGGGGGCGGACCAGATTGAAAGTCGGCAGGTCCGGAACGGGTTCATGCCGCAGTTCCGCGCATTGAATCTGCCAGGAGCGCTCCATGATTTTTGGCAAGCGGTGTATTACGACGTTCAGGAAGCTTCCCACCAACAGGCCGAGAATGCCCCCCGCGACCGCCATAGCGCCGGAATTGGCGTGAAGGAAACCCGCAAGTTCAGACACGATTTCGCGCCGAAGTTAAGTGACGGTCAGCCGCCGCCGCTCATAAATCACAAAAACCGATGACGCGTCGGAAGGCGACACCCGCTTGCGCGCTTGCGGGCGTGAGATGCAGTTACCGTCCTCTTGACCGAAATGCCAGGCAGGCTCAGACGACCTGACCCAGCTTGAAGATCGGAAGATACATCGCGACCACCATGCCGCCGATCAGTGTCCCCAGCACGACCATGATGATCGGCTCCATCAGGCTCGACAGGGCCTCGACCGCTTCATCGACTTCCTGTTCGAAGAAGTCAGCTACTTTGCCCAGCATTGCATCCAGGGATCCCGATTCCTCTCCGATGGCGCACATCTGGAGCACCATGCTGGGGAATACCTCAGTATTCTGCATGGCGGCTGTAAGACTGGTCCCCGTTGAAACCTCACTCTGAATCTTTTTGGTAGCTTCATAGTAGACATAGTTGCCCGACGCTCCAGCGACAGAATCCAGGGCCTCAACCAGCGGAACTCCGGCGGCAAACATAACAGATAGCGTGCGTGTCCAGCGCGCAATGGTGGCCTTGCGGATCACGGGGCCGAAAATCGGGACCCGCAAAAGCAGGCGATCCATGAACATCTGCATTTTGGTGGAGCGCTTCCACGCGTAGAAAAATGCGTAAAGGCCAACGCCGATGCCACCAAAGATTGCCCACCACCACTCCACGAAGAAGTCGGAAACAGCCATGACGAACAGGGTTGGCCCAGGAAGGTCCGCCCCGAAACTGGAAAAAAGGTCTTTAAACGCGGGGATTACCCAAATCATGATTACCGCGGTAATGATGAAGGCCACGACAATTACGGCAACGGGGTAAAACATGGCGGACTTGATCTTCCCCTTGATCGCCAGGATTTTCTCTTTGTAGGTTGCCAGGCGGTCCAAGAGGTTGTCCAAAATACCCGCAGCTTCGCCCGCCGCCACCAAGTTGCAGAACAGCGCGTCAAAGTATAGAGGATGCTTTCGGAAGGCCTGGGCGAGACTGGATCCGGTTTCGACTTCGGTCTTGATATCAAGCAAAAGGCGTCCCACGGATGGGTTGCCGTGCCCCTTGCCAACGATATCGAAGGCCTGGAGCAGGGGGACACCGGCTTTCATCATTGTCGCCAGCTGGCGAGTGAAGAATGTGATGTCCTTGTCCGTGATGCGCCGTCCGCGGCTGGCTCGCTGTTTTCTCACCTTCAGGACATTGATGCCCTGGCGTCTGAGTATGGCGTTTACCAGGGCCTCGCCACCGGCCCGCATTTCGCCCTTGACGACCTTTCCTGACTTGTCGCGTCCCTCCCAGCTGAACACGAACTCCTTCGATTCTTTCCGTGCGACTGCGGTAGCCATGAGTCTTCCCTATTCGTTGGTGACGGCTTCCACTTCTTCGAGTGAGATGATTCCCTGCTTCACTTTGAGCAGTCCCGATTGCCGCAGATCCCGCACGCCCTCTCGTTGCGCTTGGTCTGCGACGTCGATGGAGTTCCCATTGGTCATGATGATGCGCTGCATCTCTTCGGAAACGGGCATAACCTGATAGATGCCTACGCGCCCCTTGTATCCCTTTCCCTTGCAAAGCTCACAGCCACCGGGACCAAAAGGCTGCCATCTGCCGTCCAGATCCTCCTCGGAAAAGCCAGCGCGTATGAGGGCTTCCGGCGGAATCTTCTCTGGTTTCTTGCACGAGCATAGCCTACGGGCGAGGCGCTGCGCTGTGATCAGGATCACGGAACTGGCGACGTTAAATGGCGCGATCCCCATGTTGACCAGACGCGTTAGGGTAGAGGGTGCATCATTGGTGTGCACCGTAGCCAAAACTAAGTGCCCGGTCTGGGCCGCCTTGATGGCGATCTCGCCTGTCTCCGTGTCGCGGATTTCCCCCACCATGATCACGTCCGGATCCTGCCTCAGGAAAGCCTTTAGCGCGCTTGCGAAGGTCAGGCCGGCCTTCTCGTTGATGTTTACCTGGTTGATGCCAGGCAAAACTATTTCCGCCGGATCCTCGGCGGTGGAGATGTTAATGCCGGGCTTGTTCAGTATGTTCAGGCAGCTGTAAAGTGAGAGCGTCTTTCCGCTGCCTGTCGGCCCCGTCACCAGAATCATTCCGTAGGGCCGATTAATTGCATGCATGAGTTGCTCAAGCTGATCCGGCGCGTAGCCCAGCAGTTCGATGCTCAGCTTCGCGCTGGCTGCATCCAGAATCCGCACAACGATCTTCTCGCCAAACTGGGTGGGGAGCGTGCTGACGCGGAAATCGATGGCGCGGGTCTTGGAGAGATTGAGCTTCATCCGCCCGTCCTGAGGGACCCGCTTCTCCGAAATATCGAGCCGGGAGATGACTTTGATCCGCGAGGCGATCTTCTCCTTGAGGGAAACCGGCGGCTGGGAAATCTCGTAAAGGATGCCGTCAATTCGGTAACGAATCCGGAAAAACTTCTCGTAGGGCTCAAAGTGGATGTCTGAGGCTCCAACGTTAATCGCATCAAGCAGAATTTTCTGCAGGAACCTGACCACTGGCGCATCATCGACCTCGGAAATCGCGGGAGGCTCCTCGTCCTCGTTCTCGGCCTCAAATTCGAGGCTCACTTCCTCGTCGATCAGCTTCCGCAGCCGAGTGTCCGCGGATTCTCCCATCCGCTTGACGAAGGCGCCCAGCTTGTCGTCCTCTACAATCACGGGATCCACCGCCAAACCCGTCTGGAATTGAACCTCCTCGAGTGCCTGGAGTTGCCCCGGATCGGAAACGGCCAAGGTCAGCCGGTTGCCGCGGCGGTGCAGTGCAACGACCCGCCGCGATTCCACTATCTTCCGGTCTAGGACGTCGGCGGGCAGTTGCTCCGGATCCAGGGAATTGATGTCCAGCAGGGGAAGGCCAAAAGTCTGGGACGCAAACTCGGCCACTTCCAGGGCCGTCATGATCCGACTCTGGATGAGTTGGGTAACAAAACTGTTTTGCGCCGCGACGGCGGCCGATTGGATGGCTTCGGCATCATTTGCCAGCAGCCTTCGTTGACTGATCAGCGCGCGGGCAAGTCCGCTCAGATTCCCCTGCGCTGTTGTTGCCACCATAATTTAAGATCGTGAGTTTATTTCATGAATATAAACGATAATGCACCTGTCCTGCCCATTTGTAAAGGCGCTATTCCGGTGGCGATTGGGCCGCCTTTACCGACGGGAAAATCCGAACGACTTTCACCGCGCGATCCTGGGTCTGGACTATTTCCATGGGATGGCCGGCGATCTTCAGGCTGGTACCAGCTTCGGGAATGTCCCGAAAATGCTCGAGAATCAGACCATTTAGCGTTTTGGGTCCGTCCAACGGAAAGTTGGTCCCCAGCTTGCGGTTCAGTTCCCTAAGAGTTGAGGTTCCCTCCACCAGCCAACTGCCGTCTGGTTGCTCCGCGATTCCGGCCGCCCGAATTGGCGAGTGCGTCGTGAACTCGCCGATTATTTCCTCGACGATATCCTCCAGGGTAACCAGCCCTTTGAGTTCACCGTATTCGTCCACCACTAGGCCGAGCCTGGCCTGATTCTCCTGGAAGTTCTGGAGTTGGGTGAAGAGGGGCGTGCCTTCCGGTATGAAATAGGTTTCGCGCATGATCTCGCGCAAGGTTTCGGCGCTGATTTCCTCGTTCTGTAGAAGATTAAGAACGGTGCGAATGTGCAGCATTCCGACCACATTCTCGAGGGAACCGCGGAACAGCGGAAGACGGGTGTGATAACAAGTCGCGATCTGATGGCGGATACGCTCGGGTTCCGCGTCAAGGTCGACGGCTTCAATCTGATTGCGCGGCACCATGACATCGTCGACGGTGATCCGCTCCAGATCGAACAGGTTGAGCAGGATACTCTGGTGTTTCCTGGGAATGAAATTACCGGCTTCCAGCACCAGGGTCCGCAGTTCCTCGTGGGTGAGCGTGCGCTCCTTGTCACCGGTCCCCGGCTTGAGCCCGATGATGCGGAGCATGCCGCCCACAAACAGATTGAGGACCATGATCAAGGGGTGGGTGACCCTGAGCATGGGCGCCAGCAGGAAGCTGGCGGGCAGCGCAATGCGCTCCGGATAGGTGGCTCCGACGATCTTCGGAGTGATTTCGCTGAAGACCAGCAGGCAGAATGCGGCCGCCCCGGTGGCAGCCACCAGCGCCATTTCGCTATCCCCCAACTGCCGGCGCGCGACCTCTCCCACAAGGAGCGCAACCGCGGCATTCACGATATTGTTTCCGAGCAAGATCACCCCGAGAAGCCGGTCCGTTGTCTCCAGGAGACTGGCCGTCAAACGTGCCGCGCGATTTCCCTGCTTCACGAGGTGCCGCAATCGGTAGCGGTCGAGGGCCATCATTGCCGTCTCCGATATGGAGAAAAATCCGGAGAACAAAAGCAATACGACCAGCGTAGCCAGAAGTACGGACGTCGATATCTGATCCAATGCGCGGGGTTCCCGGAAGAGTCCCGAGGGGTTGAAGAGGCTATTGAAGCGGCCGGGCCGGCACGCTACCTCTGCAGGATTACCTCAAGCACGAACTTGCTGCCGACATATGCGAAGAGAAGCGCCGCGAAGCCGGCGAGCGTCCAGCGGACGGCGACGCGGCCTCTCCACCCGTAAATAAGCCTTCCACCCAGCAATGCGGCAAAGATGCACCAGGAGATGAATCCGAAGAGAGTCTTGTGGGTGAATGGCAAGGCCTTACCGAATACTTCCTCGGAGAACAGGATGCCGGTGCCCAAGGTAAGGGTCAGGAGAACGAAGCCGGTCCATAACACCCGGAAAAGGAGTGTTTCCATGGTGAGCAGCGGCGGAAGATTGGCGAACACCGTCGGGCGTGCAGCATGGTGGAGGCGACGCTCAACCAAGTCCATCAGGAGAGCGTGCAGCGCGGCGATGGTAAATAGACTGTAGGCGAGCAGGGCGATCAGCAGGTGAATCCGGAACGCGGGGACTTCCGTATTGGCCAGGGGATGGGCTTCTGGGAAGATCAGAGGCAGAAGCACGGCCACCGCCGCCACGGGGCACACAAGTGTCTGCAATCCATCAAGGTTGGAAAAGAAGCTCGCGGCGAAGTAGATGACCGCCGTGATCCAAGCGACCGCCGATACCGCGTGTCCGACGCCAAGCGTGAGCGCGGATCCCGCGAAGACCGCCGCATACAGGACCCAGCCGTGAATCGTCAGGGGCAGCAGGATCGCAAAGCGCTCGACAGGCGCAGGAAGAGCGGCCGTTACTGCAGTTCGTCCCGGCACTTGCCACTTGGTGCGCCAGAAGTACCAGCCAATCAGCACGTAGAACAACGCAGCGACGAGGTAAGCTAAAATGACGGACATGATTACAGCGTAATGAGTGCTGGTTAGTCTACACCAAAGCCCCAATCCCAGGACCAGTCAATGTTTGAAAACCTTACCCAGCGTCTGTCTCGCGTTGTCAAGACCTTGCGTGGAGAGGCCCGGCTCACGGAATCCAATATCCAGGAGGCCCTGCGGGAAGTCCGCATGGCTCTGCTCGAAGCCGACGTGGCGCTTCCTGTGGTGAAGGACTTCATTGCTCAGATCCGGGAGAGGGCCCTGGGCCAGGAAGTCCTCGGCAGCCTCACGCCGGGGCAGGCGCTGGTAGGAGCGGTGCACAGCGAATTGGTCAAGCTTATGGGGGGCGCCAATGCGGCGCTGAATCTCGCGGCGCAGCCCCCGGCCATCATCCTGATGGCGGGCTTGCAAGGGGCCGGCAAGACAACGACCTGCGCGAAGCTTGCCAAATGGTTGCACGACCACCAGCGGAAAAGAGTTCTGATGGTGTCCTGCGATGTCTACCGTCCCGCGGCGATTCACCAGTTGGAAACCCTGGCGGGCCAGCTGGGCGCCGGATTCTTCCCGGCCAGCGGGGATCAGCGTCCGCGGGACATCGCCGTGGCGGCACTGGACCACGCGCGCCGCAATTATTTTGACGTACTGATCGTGGATACCGCGGGCCGGCTGCACGTGGACGAAGCCATGATGCAGGAGATCCGGGAACTGGAAGACACCCTGAACCCGGTGGAGACGCTATTCATTGTGGACGCGATGCAGGGCCAGGACGCGGTCAACACCGCCAAGGCTTTCGCGGAAGCTCTGCCGTTGACGGGGGTCATCCTGACCAAGCTCGACGGCGACGCGAGGGGCGGCGCTGCGCTCTCCGTGCGCCAGGTGGCCGGGCGTCCCATCAAGTTCGCCGGTGTTGGCGAGAAGCTGAGCGGACTGGACGCGTTTCACCCGGAGCGCATGGCTTCGCGCATCCTTGGAATGGGGGATGTGCTGACCCTCGTGGAGGAGGTTCAGCGCAGCGTTGATCGCGAGGAGGCGCAAAAACTTGCAAAGAAATTCAAGACGGGCAAAGGCTTCGACTTGGAGGATTTCAAGGCTCAGGTGCAGCAGATGCGCAAGATGGGGGGGCTTGCTTCAATGATGGACAAACTGCCAGCCCAGCTGGCTCAAGCCGCCCAGGGCGCCCAGGTCGGAGACAAGCAGGTGGCCCGGATCGAAGGCATCATCAACTCGATGACGCCAAAGGAACGCCGCAACCCGGATATCATAAAGGCCTCCCGAAAGCGGCGCATCGCGGCTGGCGCGGGTGTATCTGTTCAGGAGGTGAACCGCCTGCTCAACCAGTTTGAGCAGACCCAAAAGGTCATGAAAATGGTGAGCAAAGGCGGAGTTGCGAAGATGATGCGAAACGTGAAGGGTATTTTACCCGGGATGCGGTGACCGTTGGCGGCAAGGCGCGGTAATCGCGCCTGCGCCAATGGTTGTTCGGTTAATTCACCCGCGGTAACGGCACCCTTCCGTCTCGCTGACGTGCGTTGAGGCGGGCAAGCGCCCGATTGAGCCTCAAGGAGCGCTCGAGATCTCCTCGGGCAGCTGCCTCCCGCAGATCGTCGCGTATGATCTTTCGCAGTCGCCGCATGCCTTCGGCAGACCTGCTTAGTGTGAAGCCGAGTTCAGCGGCGACAATGTCTGAGAGACTTTCCCGCTCCGCGATGACGCGAACAGCTTCCTCATCGAGTCCTGAAAGATCAAGACATTCTTGATAAGAAACCACAGTCACCTCCATTCCTTGTTGGTGCAGCCCGGCCTTATGTCCACGTTTTGTCCCGGCCCGAAAAATAGGATGTGTGCTCAGAAAACCGCACTTGGCCTTTCGCTGCTCTGACCTAACATCCGCCCAAACTGAGGGGATGCAAGGGGCGTGCCAAACGTCAAAATTACATTAACTCACTGATCTAAAATAAACAAAATTCGGCAGAGTGATCGACTACCGGATCGTGGTGTCGCTCCTTAACGACGGATCCTCCCAAGATTTATGACAAGGGACTATTTTTCCAGCGAATTGTTCTGTCGTTGGGGCGAGACAGGGGGGCTGGGGGTGCCTTGCCAACCGCCTGAAAAACTGCGTAGAATTACGCCCTTTTCACTCCGGTTCCGAGGCCAGGCTGGCTCCGGGCAGGCGATAGAGGCTTATTGAACATGGTTGTCATTCGACTCGCACGCGGTGGGGCCAAGAAGCGCCCCTTTTACAGTTTGGTGGTGACGGACTCTCGCAACCGGCGGGACGGAAGCTTCGTGGAGCGCGTGGGTTTCTATAACCCCTGCGCTGCCGAAGGGGAAGAGAAGTTGCGGGTGGACATGGAGCGGCTCCAGTTCTGGCAGACCAAAGGCGCACAGGTGTCCGACACCGTCGCAAGGCTTGTCAGGCAAGCGGGTGCAACCCAAAAGGCAGCCTGACCTGATGGTGGTCATGGGGCACCTGGGTGCCCCATTTGGCGTCAAGGGATGGGTAAACGTGCATCCCTACACGAGCACCCAGGGCGCCCTGCTTGAATACCCGGATTGGTGGCTGGGGCGCGAAGGCACCGAGGATTGGCGCAGGGTCGGAGTGGCCGAAGTGGACTTGCACCGAAAGGGACTGACGGTTCGCTTGGAGGGCTGCAATGACCGGGAGGCTGCGGCGCGGCTCAAAGGGTTGCAGGTCGCGGTGAGACGCCAGGACTTGCCGGAAAGTGGCGCGGGTGAATATTACTGGGCCGATCTAGTTGGGTTGACCGTGATCAACCGGCAGGGCGTCCGGCTTGGCACGGTTTCGGGACTGATTGAGACCGGAGCCAATGATGTATTGGAAGTAAGGGGGGAAAAAACACGGTTGATCCCCTTCATCCCCCACGTGATTGACGCCGTGGATTGCGACGCGGGCCGAATCGAAGTCGACTGGGGCGAGGATTATTGAGCCGGGAGCATGCCCCTCCAGGTTGATGTCATAACCCTGTTCCCGGAGATGTTTGATGCCGTGCGCAGCTGGGGGGTGACGGGGCGGGCGGCGGAGCGGGGCGTCTACGAGCTTGTCTTGTGGAATCCGCGGGCGTTCACTACGGACAACTACCGCACGGTGGACGACCGGCCCTACGGGGGCGGACCTGGGATGGTGATGCTGGCGGAGCCCCTGGAAAAGGCCATTGGCGCGGCGAAAGCGCGCCAGGCAAGCGCCGGCGTGGGCGAGAGCCAGGTGATTTATCTATCCCCCCAGGGGCGGTTGCTGGATCAAGATTTGATAAGGCGGCTGACCCGGGTCTCCGGCGTGGTCCTGTTGGCCGGCCGGTATGAAGGGGTGGATGAACGGCTGCTGTCCCGGGTGGTGGATGAGGAAGTGTCAATCGGGGACTATGTGCTCTCGGGAGGCGAACTTCCCGCCATGGTTCTGATTGACGCGATTGTCAGGCAGTTGCCGGGGGTGCTGGGAGATCCCGAGTCCGCGAGCCAGGACTCTTTTGCGGACGGGCTGCTGGATTGCCCTCACTACACCCGGCCTGAGGTTTACCAGGGTGCTGCGGTGCCCGGAGTGCTGCTATCGGGGCATCATGCGCAGATTTCGCGCTGGCGGTTGAAGCAGGCCTTGGGAAAAACCTGGCTGAGGCGCCCGGACCTGTTGCAGCGGCGCGGTCTGAGCGAAGAAGAGCGATTGTTGCTGGAAGAGTTTCGAAGGGATTATGAGTCCGGACGAAAGGAGTGAGACATGGACGTGATTAGGCAGATCGAGCAGGAAGAGATTGCAAGAATCGGAAAGAACATACCCGATTTTGCCCCGGGTGACACGGTGGTTGTGAACGTGACCGTGGTGGAGGGCGACCGCAAGCGTAACCAGGCTTACGAAGGCGTGGTGATCGCGAAGCGCAACCGTGGCCTCAACTCATCGTTCATCGTACGGAAGATTTCCAGTGGTGAAGGCGTGGAGCGGACTTTTCAGACCTACTCTCCGCTCATCGCATCGATCGAGGTCAAGCGCCGCGGGCATGTGCGCCGGGCGAAGCTCTATTACATGCGCCAGCGTTTTGGCAAGAAAGCCCGCATCCGGGAGAAGATCGAGTCCTCCGGATCCGGCTCGGGTGAATAGAGTTTGATCGAATAGTCCAGGAGGCGGCTTTGGCCGCCTTTTTTTTCGGATCATTCAAGGTGCCTGCGATTCCGGGTTTCAGACCTGCGCTGGTGGCGGCGCTGACAATGCTTCAAGTCGGCGCGGCGGCCGCCGCCGAGGACCAGGATGCCCTAGATGGTGTGCGGCGCCTGGCCGAGGAGGGAGCGCGGGAACTGGCCCTTTCCCGAGCCGAGTTGCTGCAACCCCCGAGCGCTGACCAGACCCGGTGGGTGGAATGGGAATCCCTCAGGATCGAGCTTCTGGAACGCCTCGGCCGGCGGGAACAACTGCTCAAAGCCGCGTCGTCTTTGCCGGAGTTTGCCCCTGTGGATCTCACCCGCCGGGCCCTGCTCGCTGGCGCCGAGGCCGGAAACGCCGTGGCGGAGCCGGCCCAAGCCCGCGGGCTTCTGGCGCGGCTTCTGTGGGGGATAGGTCTACCCGCTGAAGGATTGCGGCCGGCACGGATGATGGTCATCGATACCTTCCTCCTCGAGAAGCGTCCCGCAGACGCCTACAGGGCCATGCTCAGGTTCCAGCAGGACTATCAGCCCCTTTCAAGGTCCGAAGGCGAGCACTTCGCGCGTTCCTTGGCGGACCAGGGCGCATTTCGGGAAGCGGCCACCTGGCTACTCTATCTGGAGGGGCGCGACCCTGTGCGACTTCTGGTCCAGCTTGAGACGGGGCTGGTGTCTCCAAAAGAGGCTGCGGGGAAGGCGCGCGCGGAACTGGTCAAAGCGCCCTCCTTGGACTGGTGGCGGGTGTTTTTACACGCCGCGGGAAAGTTGGGCGACGCGGCGTTGCAGGTAGAAGCCTCGGAGCATTTGCTGAACCATCCTGGCGGTGAGAAGGCGGTCAGCGCAGCGGCAATCAGGGAACAGTACGAGGCGCTCGCCGGCGATATTGGCAATCGCGAACATTTGTTGAGGGGCGACGATTCCGCGTGGATCAATCTGGCGGCCAGCATCCTGTCATCGAGCCCCTCTTCCGCCCGGGCTGTCCTGGCGATGCTGGCGGCGCGCGGGCGTTCGCCGGCGATCCGGGAGGCCGCTCTCGACCAGTGGCTGGCATCCATGCAACGTCAGAAGCTCGGTCTGGCGGCGGCGCGATACCTGGCCGGGGCGGGCGAGTTCACCATGCGCTCCCTCGTTCCCGACGTCAGGCGCGCTCTCGGGGAAATCGCCCTGAGCGCCGGCGAGGCGGCACTCGCATCCGATTACTGGCAAGGCTTGCCGGCGCCGGCGGGAACTTCTCCTGAGGCCTGGGCACTGTGGGTTGCCTGGGCCGCCGCCAAGGCGGGCCGATTTGATGACGCGGACCGGGCATTGGGTGTGGTGTATTCGAGCGGTGATCCCATGGGGACAGATACGGCCGATGGGCTGTTAGGGTTTGCCCGGCTCGGTCTGGAAAAAAAGCAGGACAAGCGGGCCGAGATTTGGCTGGAGACGGTTGCGGGGCGGGCGACCGGCAGGCATCGGCGCGAGGCACTGATGCTGCTCGGACCGATTGCAGAACAGCGGGGGGACTATAGCTTGGCTGCCCAGCGATATCTCCTGGCCGCGACAGTGTCGGACACGAAAGTCACGGACACGGTGTCGATCCACGCTCGCTGGCGCGCCGCCCGCTGCCTGGCGCTGGCCGGCTTTCGAACGGATGCCCGTGAGCAGTTTGAGCGCGTCAGAAAGACAGTAAAGGAACGGGCATTGCAGGAGCTTATCAAGCTGGAGATGGATCGGCTTTAGCGGATTGGCCGGGTGGTGCCGCATAATGGATGACAAATAGCCGGCATGCTAGGCTTGCCACCATCAGACACACGGGGTACGCAGTTGATCCATTTCATTGTGCACGATGAGCAGGATTCCGTCGGCGTGGTGGTGGTGGAAGGGGTTGCGGCCGGTCAGGAGCTCCAGGGCTGGATCATGGGCGAGGATCGGGAGATCCGGGTGCGGGCAGCCGAGGACATTCCCCTTGGCCACAAGCTGGCCATCAAGGCCATGGAAGAAGGCGGCGCCGTGATCAAGTTTCGCAGCGATATCGGACGTGCGACAGCGCCGATCCGGGTGGGAGAGCACACTCACGTCCACAATGTCAGGACGCGGCGCTGGTGAAGCAGTCTAGGCCGATGGGCGGAGGCAAGCGCGGGCTATTCCGGAACCCAGGATCCGGCCGAGGCGATTCCCCGCGCCGCGCTCGGGGGGTCCCGCGCGAAAATCTCGCTCCCAGCTTACCGGTCTGATGGCGGTGCAGGGTTTTTCCTCCACCACTTTTCGAGGGTACAGGCGCGAGAACGGACGCGTCGGCGTCCGCAATCACGTGATCGTTCTGCCCGTGGACGATCTTTCCAATGCAGCCGCGGAGGCGGTTGCCCACAATATCAAGGGCGCTCTTGCCATTCCTCACCCCTATGGCCGTCTACAATTTGGCGCGGATCTGGATTGGCATTTCCGTATCCTGATCGGTACGGGGGCAAGTCCCAATGTGGCGGCGGCAGTGGTGATCGGGATCGAGGACGGATGGACTGAGCGGGTCGTAACCGGCATCGCGGGCGCTGGAAAGCCCGTGGCCGGATTCGGCATTGAAGGTCATGGCGACCTCGAGGTGATTCGGCGAGCCTCGCAGAAGGCCAAAGAATTCGTCCAGTGGGCCTCGGAGCTGAAGCGCAGCGAGTGCCCGCTTCGGGAACTGTGGGTTTCCACAAAATGCGGGGAGTCCGACACCACCTCCGGCTGCGGCGCCAACCCGGCGGTGGGTAACGCCTTCGACAAGCTGTATGCCGGGGGCGGCACGCTCTTGTTCGGCGAGACATCGGAACTCACGGGGGGCGAGCAGTTGGTGGCGGCCCGTTGCCGCTCGCCCCAGATCCGGGAGCGTTTCATGTACATGTTCAACCGTTACCAGGACATGATTAACTCGCACAAGACGGACGATCTCTGGGAGTCACAGCCCACCAAGGGGAACATCGCGGGCGGCCTCACCACCATCGAGGAGAAGGCCCTGGGCAACATCCAGAAAATCGGACGACAGTGTCTGGTGGACGGGGTGCTCGACAAGGGTGAAACGCCGGACGGCCCGGGGCTCTGGTTCATGGACACCTCGTCGGCAGCCGCGGAGATGGTCACTTTATGCGCCGCCGCGGGTTTCGTGGTGCATCTATTCCCAACCGGCCAGGGCAACGTGATAGGCAATCCCATCCTTCCCGTCGTGAAGATCTGCGCCAATCCCCGAACAGTGCGCACCATGGCCGAGCACATGGACGTGGATGTCTCCGCACTGCTGCGCCGGGAAATGACGCTTGATCAGGCGGGGGACGCCATTTTGGAGACGATGTTGCGCACGGCCGAGGGCCGGCTCAGCTCGGCGGAAGTTCTTGGACATAGGGAGTTCGTGCTTACGCGCCTTTATGAGAGCGCGTGAGGCGGCGGGATTGTTGCCGGAGGAGGGAGAAATCGAATGAAAATGGGAATTGGATTGATGCTGTGTCTGCTGTTGCCGGTGGCGTATGCGGCCGAAGTGGCGGGGGTGAAGTTCGAGGATCGGATCACCCTTCGGGCCGGGGGCCCCACCCTAATCCTCAACGGGGCCGGGCTGCGAACCAAGGTGATCTTCAAGGTCTACGCGGCGGGCCTGTACCTGACCGAGAGCAAGCCGAATGCCGCCGCTGTGTTGGCGCTTTCGGGACCCAAGCGCGTGAGCATGGTCATGCTGCGGGATCTCAAGGCCGAGGATCTGGTGAATGCGCTGAACGAGGGCATGGTGAAGAACAACTCCGCCGCCGACCTGGGCAAGCTCAAGTCCCAGACCGGCGAGCTCACCCGCACCATGGCCGCCATTGGCGAGGCCAAGAAGGGCGACAATATCGCACTGGATTTCCTGCCGGAAAGCGGAACACAAGTCGTCTTCAACGGCGAGGCCAAGGGCAAGCCCATCGCCGGCGCCGAGTTCTACACGGCCCTGCTGCGGGTCTGGCTCGGCGACAATCCAGTGGAGGAAAGCCTCAAGAACGCTTTCCTGGGGCAAGGCGGCTAGGGTTCCCCGGCCCTTTCAAGGGACGTGTGGGCAGGCATAGCGAAATGGAGTTGCGGGCCCTGGGGGCGTCGGCATTGAAGGCCGCCGGCGCCATGCCGTTCATGGCGGATGTGACCGCTGAAAACCTGGTGACCGCCGACCTCCAGGGGTTGCCGACCCATGGCGTTTCCCGGGTTCCCTTCTATTGCGCCATGCTGCGAAATGGCCGGGCCGACGGCAAGGCGGTACCGGTTCTCGCGTCTTCCAGGGGTGGCGCATGCCTTGTGGACAACAGGGACGGACTGCCCTACCCGTCATGCCGGCTGGCCATTGCGGAAATCAGCCGCCGGGCGGAGGAGTTCGGGATCGGATTCGCTGGAATCACCAACAGTGGACACATCGGTGCCCTGGCGATTCACCTGCTGCCCCTGGCTGCGCGTGGACTGATCGGCATCGCGTTCAGCAACTCCCCGGCAGCCATTCCCGCGTGGGGGGGGAAACGGCCAATCTTCGGCACCAACCCGTTCGCGGCGGTATTCCCGAGACGGGAAGGGGATCCAATCGCCGTGGACCTGTCATTGACCACGGTGACCCGCGGCAAGATCATGCTGGCCGCTCAGCGTGGAGAACCGATTCCGGAAGGGTGGGCGCTGGATCGCGAGGGCAAGCCGACTACGGACCCCAAGGCCGCCCTGGAGGGTGGTAGCCTCTTTCCCATGGGTGGCGCCAAGGGCGCCATGTTGGCGCTCGCTTTTGAGCTGATCTGTTGCGGGCTGACTGGCGCAGCCTTTGGATTCGAGGCCGATTCGTTTTTCTCGGAGCGAGGCAACCGCCCCCGAGTGGGCCAGGTATTCCTTGCCGTCGATCCGGGCGCTCTGGCGGGACGCGAGCGCTACCTGGATCGGATGGAGGCCCTGATGACCGAAATGCTGGCCGACCCCGGAGTTCGCCTGCCGGGAGGCCGCAGATTCCAGGCGGCTGCTGCGGCAAGGGCCCAGGGCATCGAAATTCCCGATGACCTTTTTGCCCAGCTTAAACAGCTCGCCGCCTGAATTCAATGGCTACCGCACGGGGGGCGGGAGTCGGGTGGCAATGGGGCTCCAACCGAGAAAGCAAATGCCATTTTGAGCGAGACCATCCAAGATTGCGCTTCGCTTCAAAACGCCGGATGCCGACCCATGAAAGAAGCTGACTCACAGCTGCTCGACGAATTCTGCGATGTCCTCTGGCTGGAAGACGGCCTCGCCCGGAACACCCTGGAGAGCTACCGGCGCGATATTCGAGGGCTGGCCGAGTGGCTCGACGCGGGCCGCGAACAGGGTTTAAGCCAGGCCACCCATGCCGACATCCTGAATTTTCTTGCCCATCGCGTTGGAGCTGGCGCCCGTCCGCGAACCACGGGGCGGCTGCTTTCCAGCATCAAGCGGTTCTATCGTTTCCTGTTGCGCCAGGGATTGATCCGGGAAGACCCGAGCCTGCGCATCGATGGGCCCAAGCTGCCGCGCAGCCTTCCCAAGACCCTTTCCGAAAGAGACGTCGAGTCGCTTCTCGGCGCTCCCGATGTTTCCGGTGATCTTGGGCTGCGCGACCGCGCCATGCTGGAGGTGCTTTACGCCAGCGGACTGCGGGTGTCCGAATTGATCGGGCTCCGGGTCCCCCAGATCAGCCTGGACATGGGGGTGGTGCGGGTGATGGGCAAAGGCTCCAAGGAGCGCCTCGTTCCCTTGGGCGAGGAGGCCCTGGGCTGGACGCGGCTCTATCTTGCCAATTCCCGACCAGCCATTCTTCACGGACGCGCCGCCGATGCCCTGTTCGTTACCGCCCGCGCGCAAGCCATGACCCGGCAGATGTTCTGGCAGTTGATCCGGCGCTACGCGCTGAAGGCGGGACTGCGGCAACCTATTTCACCCCACTCCCTGCGCCATGCGTTCGCGACGCACCTGCTCAATCACGGCGCCGATCTCCGGGTGGTGCAAGTGCTTCTGGGCCATTCTGACGTTTCCACTACCCAGATCTACACTCACGTGGCCCGGGAGAGGCTCAAGCAGCTTCACCAGCGCCATCATCCGCGCGGTTGATGGCAAAACCCCTTGCCGCCGGGCGGGGGGCGACAATGGGTTAACATGTCGGCCGTGGCAATCCTGATTTTCGCGGCATTCGCGTACCTGCTGGGCTCGATTCCTTTCGCGATGGTATCGAGCCGCATCTTTTCTCTTCCTGATCCCCGCACCTATGGATCCGGCAACCCGGGGGCGACCAACGTTCTCAGGACAGGACGCAAGGCCGCGGCGGCTCTCACTCTGGCCGGGGATGCGGCCAAGGGCTGGCTCGCGGTGGCCTTGGCGGCTGCGCTTGGGCCCCGATATGGCGTGGGTGAGGCCGGCCTCGCCGCGGTAGCCCTGGCCGTGTTCGTGGGCCATGTCTTCTCCGTTTTCCTGGGCTTCAGAGGAGGCAAGGGGGTAGCCACCGCGGGGGGAGTCCTCATGGCGCTCAATGGCTGGTTGGGGCTTGCCGTCGTTGCCACCTGGGCTCTGGTGGCCGCCGTGTGGCGCATCTCCTCACTGTCGGCGCTGGTGACAGCGGCGCTGGCGCCGGTCTATGCCGCGTTCTGGTTTGGCATCGGCCCCGTAACCTGGGCCGTCGCAGTCGTTTCGGCGCTTTTAATCTGGCGCCACCGCTCGAACATCCGTAACCTCCTGGCCGGCACGGAGGAGACCTTTGCCGCCCGCAACGACAACGGGGGTGGTCGGTAGCGCTGCATGGGGCGGTGCGGCTACCGCTCAGGATTCCGGCAGGAACTCCAGGTCCCATCTGGGGCGCACGGTAAAAGCGGTTGATCGCGGCGCGGCGGCGAGACCCGCTTGCAGCCGCATGGCGCCCGCGTACGCAATCATGGCCCCATTATCGGTGCACAATTCCAGAGGCGGATAGAAAACCCGGATCCGGCCGTCGCGGGCCGTCGCGGACAGGCGTTCACGAAGAGAACGGTTGGCGCCGACGCCTCCCGCCACGACCAGCGTCCGCAGGCCGGTTTGCTCCAGTGCACCCAGGGATTTCGCGGCCAGCACGTCCACGATGGCCGCCTCAAACGCGCAAGCGATGTCGGCCCGGGTCTGGGGATCGGGGTCTTGGGCTCGCACGAGGGTCAGCACCGCGGTCTTGAGCCCGCTGAAACTGAAATTAAGATCCCCGCTCGACAGCATGGGACGGGGGAGACTGAATCGACCGGGGACGCCCCCTTCAGCCAGCCGAGCCAGGGCGGGGCCGCCGGGATAGGGCAATCCAAGCAGCTTGGCGGTCTTGTCGAAGGCCTCTCCCGCCGCATCGTCGAGCGTCTCGCCCAATAGCCGGTAGCGGCCGACCGCGGAAACTTGCATGAGTTGGGTGTGTCCTCCCGATACCAGCAGCGCCACAAACGGAAACGCCGGGGCCGGCTGGATCAGGAGGGGCGACAGCAGGTGGCCCTCCAGATGGTGGACGCCGAAGGCAGGCACGCCCAGTGCCCGGCCCAGGGCGACGCCGACGCTAGCCCCAACCAGGAGGGCGCCGGCCAGTCCGGGGCCCTCGGTGTAGGCGATGGCGTCCAAGTCGTCCATCCCCGCACCGGAGCGACCCAACACTTCCCGGAGCAGCGGCAGCAGGCGCCGGACGTGATCCCGGGAGGCAAGCTCGGGCACCACGCCGCCGTATTCGGAATGAAGGGCCATCTGGGAATGGACGGCGTGGCCCAGCAGGCCCCGCCGGGTGTCATAGGCCGCGACACCGGTTTCGTCGCAGGAGGTTTCAATACCCAGAACCAGCATTATTTCGGTGGAGAGCTTCCCTGGGGTCTGGTTGCGTCGGTGATGGATTGTCTATAGAATGCACGACTCTTTGCGAACCGACCAGACGAGATGCCGAGCGTACGAGTGAAGGAAAATGAGCCGTTTGAAGTGGCCATGCGCCGTTTCAAGCGGACTATCGAGAAGACCGGTCTGCTCACCGAGCTCAGGGCCCGCGAATTCTATGAAAAGCCCACCGCCGAGCGCAAGCGCAAGAAGGCGGCGGCCATCAAGCGGCACTTCAAGCGAATCCGCAGCCAGATGCTGCCGCCCAAGCAGTACTGATCCTTTCCAGACCCGACTCCCAGAATCCGCCGGCGGCCCCGAAGGTCCCCGGCGGTTTTTGTTTCGGAGGAAGCCATGTCCCTCAAGAATCGCATTAACGAAGACATGAAAGCGGCCATGCGCGCCAAGGAAGCGGATCGCCTCGGGACCATCCGCCTTCTGCTGGCTGCCATCAAGCAGCGGGAGGTGGATGAAAGGAGGGAGCTCGACGACGTCGCGATTACCGGCGTCATCGAGAAGATGCTCAAGCAGCGGCGCGACTCCATCTTCCAGTTCGAGCAGGGCGGGCGGCAGGACCTCGCGGACAAGGAAAAGTTCGAGGTCCGAGTGCTGCAGGAGTACATGCCCAAGGCGCTTGGCGATGAGGAGATCCAGGCGGCGGTCATTGCCGCCATTTCCTCCCAGGGTGCCCGGGGCCCCCAGGACATGGGGAAGGTAATGGCTGTGCTCAAAGGAGAATTGGCGGGCCGGGCGGACATGGGCAAGGTCTCGGCGCTGGTCAAGGCGAAGCTCTCTTCGTGATCGGCCTTGGGCCGGCGGGCTGACCTATAATTTTCATGGGGCGCCCCTTCCTGGCGCCCGATGACTGCCGCCGCGCAATGACTGACTGCAGAAGCTGCATTTCCCTGCCGGGAAGCCCTGGTTCCTTCCGGAAGCTGACCAGGGCGCGATGATTCCCCAGAGTTTTGTGCAGGAGCTGCTGAATCGCGTCGATATCGTCGACGTGGTGGAGCGTCAGGTGCCGCTCAAGCGCGCGGGCGCGAATTACGTGGCCTGCTGTCCGTTCCACAGCGAGAAAACCCCGTCGTTCACGGTCAGTGCCACCAAGCAGTTCTACCATTGTTTTGGCTGCGGAGCCCACGGCACTGCCATCGGTTTTCTCATGGATTATGGCGGAATGACCTTTCCCGAGGCGGTCAGGGAACTGGCGGCACGAGTTGGAATGGAGGTGCCGGAGGATCGCTCCGAGCCGCGACCTTCGCGCGCCGCCGGGCTCCACGATGTGCTTCTGCAGGCCACCCGCTACTACCGGGAGCAGTTGAAGCATTCCGAGCGCGCGGTCGCTTATCTGAAGCGCCGGGGCCTGACCGGCGAAATGGCAGCGCGTTTCGGGATGGGTTACGCGCCTGCCGGGTGGCAGAACCTGGCGGCAACATTTCCCGATTACCAGGATCGCGCCTTGGTGGAGGCGGGCCTTGTCATACAAGGCGACGATGGCAAGCGGTATGACCGGTTTCGCGACCGCATCATGTTGCCGATCCTCAACAAGCGGGGGCAAGTCATAGCCTTCGGCGGACGGATTCTAGACCAGGGCGAGCCGAAATACCTTAACTCGCCGGAAACGGCGGTGTTCGAGAAGGGCCGGGAGCTCTATGGCCTCTATCACGCGCGTCAGGCGGTCCGGGAAAAGGCTTCCGTAATCGTGGTCGAGGGTTACTTGGACGTGGTGGCCCTTGCCCAGCACGGTGTGGGAAATGCGGTGGCCACCCTGGGCACGGCAACAACGCCCCAGCAGGTGCAGTTGTTGCTGCGCGAAACCGACCGGGTGGTGTTTTGCTTCGACGGCGACGCGGCCGGGCGCAGGGCGGCGTGGCGAGCCCTGGAAAACAGTCTTGCCCAGCTTGCGGACGGAAAGGAGGTGGCGTTCCTCTTTCTGCCCGAGGGGGAAGACCCCGACAGCTTTGTGCGTCAATTCGGTTCGGCCGGGTATGAGCGGCTGCTCAAGGGCGCCCAGCCCCTGTCGAACTTTCTCGTTGGGGAATTGGCGCGCCGGGTCGATCTGACCAGCGAGGAGGGGCGCGCGAAGTTGCTCGAGGAAGCCCGTCCGCTCATCAGCCGAATTTTGGCCCCGGCGCTGGGGCTGCTGGTGAGGAAACGGCTGGCCGAGGTGGCCGGCGTGACCTTGGGAGAGCTTAATTCTTTATATAATATCAGAGACATAAGCAGGGTTGCCCGAGCCCTGCCCACCGCCTCGCCGGCGCGGGGCCAGTCTCTTTACCGGCGGGTGCTTCAATGCCTGTTGATGGACCCGGAGCTCGCTCGCGGCCCGGAACTGGGGGTGCCCGTCGATACTGGACCGGAATCCCAGTGTATTTCGCAACTTATTGAATTTGTGAGGGAGAATACGGCTCCGGTATCGACCGCCCTAGTGGTGCAACGGTTCGCAGGATCGCTTTTCGACCGCCTCCTGGCGGAGATTGAACGGGAAATGACCCCACTCGGATCCGATTTCGATTCGGGGGCGGAACTGCGCGGTGCACTGGGCAAGCTCCGGGAATTTCATGACCGACAGGCCCGGAAACGGGAGCGCGAACTACTGGAATCCAAGGGACTCGAATCCCTAACTTCCGAGGAAAGGTCCCGTTATCTCGCCCTGCTGCAATCGGCCCCCCGGATCTCGTCCGGCGATTGAGGAGCCGTTTTCGGCTATAATGCAACGTTTTTTCCTCCGCTAGCCCCTAATCCGCCCATGGCCAAGGAAACCGACAAGTCAGATCTCCAGGTGAACGACGTTGAGGCTCGTCGCATGAGACTCAAGAACCTCATTGTGCTCGGAAAGGAGCGCGGGTACCTCACATACGCCGAGATCAACGATCACCTACCGGACGACATGCTGGATGTTGAGCAAATAGAGAACATCATCAGCATGATCAATGACATGGGCATTCAGGTTTATGACGAGGCGCCGGACTCGGAGACCCTGCTCATGTCCGAGTCCACCCAGCCGGTGGCTGACGAGGACGTGGTGGAGGAGGCTGAGGCCGCGCTCTCCACGGTGGACTCCGAATTTGGCCGCACCACCGATCCGGTGCGCATGTATATGCGCGAAATGGGATCGGTCGAACTGCTCACGCGGGAAGGCGAGATCGAGATCGCCAAGCGCATCGAGGACGGCCTGAAGCACATGATCTATGCGATTTCGGCCTGCCCCACCACCATTGCCGAAATCATTGAGCTGGCCGCCCGGGTGGAGCGTGACGAGTCGCGCATCGACGAGGTGGTGGACGGCCTCCATGATCCCAACGCGCCGGAAGAACTCCCCCAGGAGGTCCCTGAGGAGACCATGGAGGAGGAGCTGAGCGAGGAAGAGGATGAAGAGGACGACGGCAGCGCCCAAAGCGCGAGCCTGATGCAGCTGCGGGAAGATTCCCTGGTCCGTTTCAAGCGGATTCGCACCGTGTACGGGAAGATGCAGAAAGTCTTGGGCAAGAAGGGCTCACACAACCGGGAGTACAAGAAGTTCCAGGAGCAGATTTCCACCGAGCTCATGGGCATTCGCTTCACGGCCAAGACCGTCGAGAGGCTTTGCGATGGGCTGCGGTCATTGGTAGATGAGGTTCGCGGCTATGAGAGGGCCATCATGGAACTCTGCGTCGAGAAGGCGGGGATGCCGCGTACCCATTTCATCAAGAATTTTCCGGGCAACGAGGGAAATCTGGAATGGGTGCGGGGTGAAACCGCGGCGCGCAAGGGCTACTGCGCGCCCCTCAAGCGCCTGGAGCCCGCGGTGCTGGAACAGCAGAGAAACCTGCTCAACCTTCAAAAGCGCGTCGGCATCCCGCTCAGAGACCTCAAGGAAATCAACCGGCAGATGTCCACCGGCGAAGCGAAGGCCAGGCGGGCCAAGCGCGAGATGACCGAAGCCAACCTGCGCCTGGTGATTTCCATCGCGAAGAAATACACCAACCGCGGTCTTCAGTTCTTGGACCTGATTCAGGAGGGGAATATCGGCCTGATGAAGGCGGTCGACAAGTTCGAATACCGACGCGGTTACAAGTTTTCAACCTATGCCACTTGGTGGATCCGGCAGGCGATCACCCGTTCCATCGCGGACCAAGCCCGCACTATTCGAATCCCGGTCCACATGATCGAAACCATCAACAAGATGAACCGCATCTCGCGGCAGATCCTGCAGGAGACCGGCCAGGAGCCGGATCCGGCGGAACTGGCCAAGCGCATGGAAATGCCGGAGGAGAAGATCCGCAAGATCCTCAAGATCTCCAAGGAGCCCATTTCCATGGAAACGCCCATCGGGGACGATGACGATTCTCATCTTGGTGATTTCATTGAGGATTCCTCCACAACTGCGCCGGTTGACGCAGCGGTGTACGCCAGCCTCCGGCATGCCACGAAGGACGTGCTGGACACGCTCACGCCGCGGGAAGCCAAGGTGCTGCGCATGCGGTTCGGAATCGAAATGAACACCGATCACACCCTGGAGGAGGTCGGCAAACAGTTTGACGTGACGCGGGAGCGAATTCGCCAGATCGAGGCCAAGGCGCTCCGCAAGCTTCGCCACCCCTCCCGGTCGGAGCGGCTCCGCAGCTTCCTGGACACAGAGAGCTGATCCTGCCTGTTTTCGGGGCCTGTAGCTCAGCCGGTCAGAGCAGGGGACTCATAATCCCTTGGTCGTTGGTTCGAATCCAACCGGGCCCACCCGTGAATCCGTTGCCAAGCCGGTAAGTTGTTTGACAATGCAGGGAAAAACCTGAATAATCGCCGGTTTCGTTCGGAGGGGTTCCCGAGCGGTCAAAGGGATCAGACTGTAAATCTGACGGCTCTGCCTTCGTAGGTTCGAATCCTACCCCCTCCACCAGAAATCAGGGAGTCATGGCGGCGAGGTAACGGGTCGTTTTGAGCGCAGGACGTGTTCAGGCGGGCCCGATTTCTGCGAGTCTATCTGCTGATGCGCGGGTGTAGCTCAATGGTAGAGCAGAAGCCTTCCAAGCTTACGACGAGGGTTCGATTCCCTTCACCCGCTCCAGAAATTGTTTGAGAGTGTTTGCTCCAGAGGGGTACTGGTCATTGCCCATGTAGCTCAGTGGTAGAGCACTCCCTTGGTAAGGGAGAGGTCACGCGTTCAATCCGCGTCATGGGCACCAAGGTTTGGGCTCTTAGCACCGTAGACATCAAGAGGAATCGATCATGGCAAAAGGCAAGTTTGAGCGTACGAAGCCGCACGTGAACGTTGGGACGATTGGTCACGTGGACCATGGGAAGACGACGTTGACGGCGGCGATCACGTCGGTGCTGT
>Ga0210362_1246349_pt1 | contig 44413 bp, 41 predicted proteins | sample S625metaT_FD_159713 | JGI IMG/M metagenome (GOLD analysis project Ga0210362, IMG submission 159713) | Metatranscriptome of estuarine sediment microbial communities from the Columbia River estuary, Oregon, United States - S.625 (Metagenome... | ecosystem: Environmental > Aquatic > Marine >... | reverse complement strand
GGCCCCGGGAAGGGATGGCGGAACACCATGTCATGGGGCAGCCCCAGGGCGATTCCCAGTTCCCGCACCTCGTCCTTGAAAAGCTCCCGCAGGGGCTCCAGGAGCTTGAGGTGAAGGGTTTCCGGCAGCCCCCCCACGTTGTGATGGGACTTGATGGTATGGGCCTTCTTGGTCTTGGCGCCGGCAGACTCGATCACGTCGGGGTAGATGGTGCCCTGGGCCAGCCATCTGGCGTTGGGCAGCTTCTGCGCCTCCCGCTGGAAGACCTCGACGAACTCGCCGCCGATGATGCGGCGCTTGCGCTCGGGATCGGAAACACTGCCCAGCTTGGCCAGGAAATCCCCGGAGGCATCCACGTGAATAACTTTGACACCGAGGTTGCGGGCAAAGGTTTCCATCACCTGCTCGGCCTCGTTGAGCCGCAGCAAGCCGTTGTCCACGAACACGCAGGTAAGCTGGGAACCGATGGCCCGGTGAATCAGCGCCGCCGCCACGGAGGAGTCCACTCCCCCGGAAAGGCCCAGGATCACCTCGTCGGACCCGACTTCGGAGCGGATGCGGCCCACCGCCTCCTCGATGTAGTCCGGCATGTTCCAGTCGTGCCCGCAGCCGCAGATGTCGTGCACGAAGCGCTCCAGGATCGCCTTGCCCTGGAGGGTGTGCGTCACCTCCGGATGGAACTGGACGCCGTAGAACCGGCGTTTTTCGTCCGCCATGGCCGCGATGGGGGTGGCCGCGTTGTCGGCCATGACCATGAAGCCCGGGGGCAACGTCGTCACCTTGTCCCCATGGCTCATCCACACATCGAGCAGCCCATGTCCTTCCCCGTTGACCCGGTCCTGGATGTCCCGCAGCAGGGCAGTGTGGCCCCGGGCGCGGATCTCGGCATAGCCGAACTCGCGCACGTGGGAGCTTTCGACGCCGCCGCCCAGCTGTGCCGCCATGGTCTGCATGCCATAGCAGATGCCCAGGACCGGCACGCCCAGCTCGAATACCGCCTGGGGAACCCGGGGGGTGGCCTCCTCCCACACGGAACTGGGCCCGCCCGAGAGGATCACGCCCCTGGGCGCGAAACCGCGGATGAACTCCTCTCCGACATCATAGGGATGGAGTTCGCAATAGACGCTGGTCTCCCGCACCCGCCGGGCGATGAGCTGGGTGTACTGGGACCCGAAATCGAGAATCAGGATCTTGTCGTGCATGATGGTCGCAAGGTGGAGGTCGGAAGCCGGTCTCTCTGCTTACGACTACTCGACACGATAGTTGGGCGCTTCCTTGGTGATCTGGACGTCGTGAACATGGGATTCACGGACGCCCGCGGAGGTGATCTCGACGAACTGCGCCCGGGAGCGCATGTCTTCGATGGTGCCGCATCCCACGTAGCCCATCCCGGAGCGCAGCCCTCCCATGAGCTGGGTGATCACTTTCACCACACTTCCCTTGTAAGGAACGCGGCCCTCGATCCCTTCCGGCACGAGCTTGCCCACGTTGGTCTCGCCCTCCTGGAAGTAACGGTCGCTGGACCCCTGCTGCATGGCCGAAAGGGAGCCCATGCCGCGATAGGTCTTGTAGGAGCGGCCCTGATACAGCTCGACTTCCCCGGGCGCCTCCTCGGTTCCGGCGAACAGGCTGCCGAGCATGACCACGTGGGCGCCCGCCGCGATCGCCTTGGTGATATCCCCGGAGTAACGGATGCCGCCGTCCGCGATCACCGGCACGTCGGTATCCACCAGGGCCTGCACCGCGTTCTGGATGGCGGTGATCTGGGGCACGCCGACGCCGGCCACAATGCGGGTAGTGCAGATGGAACCCGGCCCGATTCCGACTTTCACGCCGTCGGCGCCGTGATCCACGAGCGCCCTGGCTGCTTCCGCCGTGGCGATGTTGCCGCCGATCACCTGTACCGACGGGTAACGGGATTTGACCCACTTCACCCGGTCCAGGACGCCCTGGGAATGACCATGGGCCGTGTCCACCACCAGCACATCGACCCCGGCCTCAATGAGCGCCGTGGCCCGCTCCTCGGAGCCCTCGCCCGTGCCGATGGCCGCGCCCACCCGCAGCTGTTCGGAAGCGTCCTTGCAGGCGTCCGGGTGCTCGGTGGACTTCATCATGTCCTTCACGGTGATGAGGCCTCGCAGCTCATAGTCCCCGTTCACCACCAGCACCCGCTCCAGGCGATGCCGGTGCATGAGCGCCATGGCCTCGCCATGGCTTGCCCCCTCGGGAACCGTGATCAGGCGGTCGCGGGGCGTCATGATCCTGCGCACCGGCTGATCGAGATTGGTCTCGAAGCGCAGATCCCGGTTTGTGACAATTCCCACAACCCGTGAGCCCTCGACCACCGGGAGTCCGGAGATCTTGTGCTGCCGAGTAAGGTTGAGCACCTCCCGGACTGTCATGGTGGGCGGAATCGTGATGGGATCCTTGACCACCCCGCTTTCAAAACGCTTGACCTTGGCAACTTCGCCCGCCTGGGCCGCGATGCTCATGTTCTTGTGAATAATGCCAATGCCCCCTTCCTGGGCCAGCGCAATGGCGAGTCCGGACTCGGTCACCGTATCCATGGCGGCCGAAACCAGCGGAATGTTGAGGGTGACCTCCCGGGTCAGCCGGGTCTTCAAGCTGACATTGCGGGGAAGCACGTTGGAATAGGCCGGAAGGAGAAGGACGTCGTCGAAAGTGAGGGCCTTCTGCACCAATCTCATGGTTTTTCCCAAAAAAATCGCGATTATACGCGGCCCCCGGGGCAACCGTAAACGAAGCCACGGGAAACCTCCGTTCATTCGGGAACTCTGGTTCAAAAACTCAAAGATTCGGGAGGAAACCTAACACTCTGAGAGATTTTCTTGACCATATACTCAATCCGGGTAAACTTATGACTAAGAGCCCTTCAAAAAAGGGCAAGTCCATTAACTGGAAACAAAAAATTCGATTCTTCCCTTAACGGGGAGGGAAGCGTCGTTTTGGGGCCACAAACAAAAAACTAGAACCCGATGCCGCGCCTATTCGTTTACGGAATCTGCGTCCTGAGCTTGGGTGTGCCCAATGTTGGCGCCGCGCTGACACTCGGCGAACTCAGGGTGGGCAGTGCCATCGGGGAACCCCTCAGCGCAAGCATTCCTTTTGTCGCCGACGCCGGCGATGCGGTCGGACCCGAGTGCGTTTCGCTCGGGAGACCACCACGGGAAATCGACCCTCGTTCCGAGTTCTTGTCCCGGGCCAGTATCCGGTTTCCGGTCCATGCCAACGAAATCGTCATCAGGTCATCCTTTCGTCATAATGAGCCGGTGCTGAGGGTGCGCCTGGTCGTTACCTGCGGCGGCATGAACCTTGTCCGTGATTTCACCGCACTTCTGGATCCGCCGGGCGATGCTCGACGGATCGAGCGCGCCGCCCCGCCGCCCCTCGTCCCTCGCATCGAGGCGCCCCGCCCGCCGGCACCCCATTCCACAACCGGCCCCGCCCCGAAGAAAAAGCTGGCTGCTGCCTTGCCCGAACCAAATGAAAGCCCCGCCGCGAAAACGGCCCCGTCAGGGGAGTCCGCTGGCACGGTGCTGGAGTGCGAGAGGGTGGCTCAAGACGCCCATGCTCAGCTCGACCGCTGTCTCACCTTGCGCACGAAAGTTGACGAGCTTGAAGGGGACGTCAGGAAGATCCAAGGTTCGCTTCACCTCGCCCCGCCCGCGTTGGCGGCGGAACCCCGCAAGGGCCCGGGCGCCCTGTCCGGACTGTCCCTGCAGGACTGGCTGACGATTCTGGCGGCAGGGTTGGTTGCCTTCATCGGGATTCTCACCCTCAAGAGGAAGCGGCAACCCCTGCCAGAAGCCAATGGCACCGCGGCGCGCCAGACACTGCCTCCCTGGCTGGAGAAGGAACGCCGCAGTGGCCAGACCTATAACGAGGCCAAGGCGAAGGAAGCCCCGAAAGCCGCGGCAACGGAAACCCCTAGCGACGTGGACATGCTTTTGCTGGAGGCCCGGCGCCTGATGGTCCACGACCGTGCCTTGAGCGCCATCAAACTGCTGGACGACTACATTCTTTCCAACCCCGCGGAATCCCGCCCATGGATGATGCGCTTCGTACTGCTGGGAGCCCGCAAGATGACCCGGGAATTCGCCATCGCCGCCCGCCAGTTCAAGGAGCGCAACCCCGAGCCCGAGCTTTGGGCCAATGTCTGCGCGCTGGGCCGGGAGGTTGATCCCGGCAACCCGCTTTACGGCCCGCCGTCGGCGCCGGGAACCCAGGAGGCAAAGCCGGCGGAAGACCGCACTCCGGACCAGAAGCCCGACGCCCCATCGTCAGACCGGGAGCCGGAGGATTTCCGCCATCCCCTGGATTTCTCCTGGCTCACCCATCGGCCCAAGAAGCCTGAAGACGGCAACGAAAAGACCTGACCCGCCGCCGGCGGGCCTACCACGCCCCCTGTCCTACGCCGCGCCGCCCCCCCCGGGCATCCCGATGCTAGACTTTTTTCATTGACGGCACCGGAACGAACCATTACTTTTACGGCACTTGCAACGATGTTCTGGGGCAGTTTGGCAAGATTGCCTGCTAACGACCGGCTCAATTGGGGGAAATACCAGATGCTTCGAATTGCCTTCTGGATAATGCTGTCAGTGACCAGCATGCCGGCGCTTGCGCAACTCTACAAATGGGTGGATGCGAACGGACAAGTGCATTACTCGGACAAACCCCCACCAGCCAGCGCCAAGCGGGAGAAAACGCTGAACATAAGAAACGTGCCTGCGCCCGCCTCGCCCAGCGAGAGCGGAACCGCCACCGCGAAATCCGCTGCCGAGCAGGACCTGGAGTTCCGCAAGCGCAAGGTCGAACAGGAAGAGGAGCAGAAGAAAGCGGCCGCCGAGGCGGAAACCGAGCGTGAGAACTGCGCGCGTGCCCAGGAAAAGCTTCGCCTGTACGAAGAGGCCGGGCGAGTCTATCGAGTTGATGAGCAGGGAGAGCGCCAGTACTTGAGTGACGAGGGCCGCGAGCGGGGCATGGCCCAGGCCCGGGAAGAAATCGCCAAGTACTGCAAGTAACCCGGACGCGCGAGCTCGCCCTCGGCTGTCTTTCGGGCGTGGCGGGGGCATTAATCCCGCCCGGTTTCCCCCTCCAGCGCCCCGCCGCCCTTTTTCATGGCCTTTCCTTCCGCCGCCCGTTTGCGGCGCACCTCCTTCGGATCGGCAATCAGCGGCCGGTAGATTTCCACCCGATCTCCGTGCCGGAGCAGCGCGTCATGCTTGACGTGCTTGCCGAATATGCCGAGCTTGGCGTGCTCCAGGTCAATCTCCGAATGCTTTTGCAGAATGCCGGAGCGGCGCACGGCCTCTTCCGCGGTGGTTCCCGCGGGAACCGTCAGGCCGAGCAGCGTCTGCACGTTGGGCAGCGCATAAGCCACCTCTACGGTGATTTCCTCCGCCATTGCTATTTCAGCACCTGTTCCGCGCGCCGGACAAAAGCGTCGACGAAGTTGTTGGCGATGACATGAAACACCGGCGCCACGAGCTTTTCCAAAACCTTGTGGGAAAATTCGTAGTGCAGCCGGAATTCGATCTTGCAGGCGTCCGTCGAAAGAGGAACAAACTTCCAGTGCCCGTCCAGGTGGCGGAACGGACCGTCCACCAGGGTCATCTCAATGAGCCCCGGCGCCTGGCGGGTGTTCTCGGTGGTGAAGCTGGTCTTGACGTGATGGTAGTCGATGCGGATGGTGGCATGGGAGCGATGCTCGTCCTTGTGCTCGATGGAAGTGCCGCCGCACCAGGGCAGGAACTTGGGGTAGTCCTCGATGCGGTCCACCAGTTCGAACATCTTTCCTGCCGGATATCCCACCAGCACCGATTTCTGCACTTCAGCCATGGACGGCCGCCGACTCTCGGGGAACCGCGCAGCACCCGGTCCATGGATCGTTTGTTGCTAGAATAGCGCCACCCGCAGCCCCGCCATGAGCATCGTCCAGAACAAGAAGGCTTTCCACGATTATTTCATCGAAGAGCGCTACGAGGCGGGGATCGCCCTCGAGGGCTGGGAGGTGAAGGCGATCCGGGCCGGGCACGTCCAGATCAAGGAAGCCTACGTGCTCGTCAAAGGCGGCGAAGTCTACCTTGTGGGCGCGCACATCACCCCCCTTGCCACCGCCTCCACCCACGTCCAGCCCGACCCGACGCGCAGCCGCAAGCTGCTGCTTCACGCCGAGGAGATCAATCGCCTGATCGGCAAGACCGAACGCGCCGGATACACCCTGGTTCCCCTGGATCTGCATTACAAGGCGGGCCGCATCAAGGCCGAGATCGGACTGGCCAAGGGCAAGCGGCAGCACGAGAAGCGGGCCTCGGAAAAAGAAATGGAGTGGAAGCGGGAGCGGAACCGGCTGCTCAAGCAGCACCCGCGCTGAGAACCGCCGCCTCCCGCCAATCCCAGGCCCCGGCCGCGCACATACTGCCTCACTCCGGGCGCGAGGGCATCACGGCCTCAGGTGCGTGACGCCGCCAAAGCTCCCGATCCACTGGGTTCCGTCCGCCGCCGTGGTCATGGAAAAGACCAGGTCGCTAAACAGCCCGTCGGCGGTGGTAAGTACCTTGAATTTCCCGCTGTCGAACCGCGCGAGACCCTTGCTGGTTCCCACCCAGAGCTGGTCCTTGGGGTCGAAGTGCAGCATGAAGACGTGGTTGCTGGGCAATCCGTCCGCCGTGATGTAGGTCTTCCAGGTCTTGCCGTCGAAACGGGACAGACCACCGCCCCAGGTGCCGGTCCACACCGCCCCGCTCTTGTCCACCGCAATGGCGACGATGTAATTGGGGTTGTAAGCCACGTCAACGTCCTCCAGCCCCATTTCCTTCTTCTGGGCGGCGTGGTGCTCCGACATCTTCCCCGGATCGCTCTTGAACTCGATATCGGCCTTCACCTTCTCATAGGGCGCGCCGAGGCCCTTGGCGTGGTTCCAGTTCTCCCACTTTCCGTCCTTGAACCGAGCAAGCCCGCCCTCGGTCGCGAACCAGATCTCGCCGTTCTTGCCCTCGGCCAGACCGTAGACCCAGTCATTGGGCAGGCCGCTGCCGGTGTTCTCCACGGTAAAGGTGTCCCATTTCGAGGGATCGTCCAGGTCGCCGCCGCGGATCCGGTTGGCCCCTGACCAGGTGGCGATCCACAGGTCTCCGTTGCGCACCGTGATCACATCGTAGACAAAAGCGTCGGCGAGGCCCTGGGGGACATTGTAGTTCTTCCACTCCTTGCTCTTTTCGTCATAGACCGACAGTCCTCCGCCATAGGTTCCGACGGCGATGCGGTCATCGATCTTGCCAACGTAGAACATGCCGTTGGACAGCAGTCCGGTCTTGTTGTCGAACAGTTTGTACTGGTCGGTGGTGGTGTCATAGCGGATCACCCCGCCGGAGGTGCCAATCCACACCAGGTTTCCCTCCGCGAAAACCCTCTTCACGTTGCGATTCCCGACCCGGAAGTGGGTGAACTTGGCGGTGGGATCGGCCCCCGTCACGGTGCCTTCGCGAACCGGCTCGGGGGATTGGGCCACCGGGGGATGTCCCGCTGGGGTCTGGGGCGCGGCCGCCGTGGATGCCGCGGGAGCCGGCGCCGGGGCTTCCGGCTTCGGCGCCTGTTTCACGCCCAGGGTATACGCGCCCGCCACCAGGGCTCCCACGACGATGACGCCGAGCGCCGCCACCTTGAAATCAACCTGCATGCTCTGTCCTTCCCGTTCTTGAATCCAGATGTTCCGTCAGCGACCGATGCGGGCCACGCCGTTCTTGGTGCCGGCCCAGATGTCCCCGCCGGGAGTAACCGCCAGCGCATAGACATTGTTATCGAGCAGCCCCTCCTTTTTTCCGAAGCTGCGCCAGGTCTTGCCGTCGTAGCGGCTGACGCCCTTGTTGGTGCCGAACCAAAGCACCCCCCGGCTGTCCTGGGCAATGCTGTACACAATGTTTCCGGCAAGGCCTTCCCGGGAGGTGAAATTGGTCCACTTGCTGCCATCGAATCGGCCCACTCCGCCGCCCCAGGTCCCGGCCCAGACATGGCCCTGGGGGTCCACATGGATCGAGAACACGTAATTGGGATTGTAAGTGGGCTGGCCCTCGGTCATGGTCGACAGGTCGTGGCGTGACCGGGTCCCCAAACCGGTGTTGGCGCTGGCCTTCAATTCCTCCACATTCGGGCCGCCCAGGCCGTCGCCATGGGTCCAGGCGCGCCACTTCTTGCCGTCGAACATGGAGACGCCGCCCTCGGTGCCGAACCATACCCTGTCCTTTTGGTCCACCGCGATTCCATAGACCCATTCGTTCACGAGTTCCTTGACGTAGTTCTTGAACTTGCCGGTCTTGAGATCGAAATGGCTGGCGCCCGCCCAGGTCCCTATCCACAGGGAGCCGTCCTTCTGGTTCGCATAGGCGTAAATCCAGTAGTCCGCCAGCCCGTGCATCGGAAAATAGGTCTTCCACTTCCCGTCCTTGTAGCGCGAGGTGCCGCCGGCATTGGTGCCGAACCAGACATGGTCCTGGCTGTCGATTCCCACCGCGAATACGTATTCGTTGGCGAGCCCGTGATCGCGGGTAAAGGTGTTCTTGGGCTGCAGGGACTTGAGGTCGATTTCGTGGACGCCGGTCGACGTGCCGACCCACATGACGTTTCGGCTCTTCTGCACGGTGAGCGCCCGCACATAAACGTTTTTTCCCACCTCGAAGGTCTCGATGACGCGCTCTTCGGAGGCGGGGGGTGTGGTCTGGGCCACCACCGGTGAAACGACCGCCAACAAGGCCGCGAAGCCGCCCAGCCACATGCTCATGGATCTCATCGGATGGTTCTGATGTAAGAAATGATGTCCAGGATTTGCTGATCCCTCAGCATTCCCACGAATCCCGGCATGGCGTTCTTGCCGTACTTGACGCTGTTCAGCAGCACGGCGTCCGGCTGGAACACCCGCTCCTTGCGCGCGAAGTTGGGGGCTCCCGGCATCACGCTGATGCCATTGGCTCCGTGACAACTGGCGCAGTGCTGGACATAGAGCTGCCCGCCCTGCACCGGATCTGCCGCCTGCACCGTGCCTGCGCCCGCGAGGAGCGCCAGTGCCAGCAGCCGGCGACGCCATGTTTGAGTTTTCAATTCAGATCTCCGCTAACCCTGGGATAAGGTCTATCGTCGTCACTTGTCTTCGGCCTTACCGGCCGGCTTCTGCTTCGCCTTCAGTTTCGCCTCCCATGCCGCCGCCTGGGCGGGGTCCTGGGGAAATCCATATTTGCCGGTCTTGAAACCGTCGATCGCAGCGCGCATGGCCGGCAGGTTGTCCTGCTCCGCGGCGGCCGTGATCCAGCGTTTCGCCTCCGCCCCGCCCGGCCCGTCCAAACCTGCGCCGCCTTTGGCCCCGGCCATATAGTATCCGGCCATGGCGGCCACGGCGGGCGGATACCCCTTCTCCGCCGCCTTCCGGATCCAGTCCAGTCCCTCCTTCTCGTTCTTCTCGATTCCGTCGCCCGAACGGTACATAACTCCGATGCCAAACATGGCCTCCGCGTCACCCTGATCCGCGGCCATCCGATAATACTTCATGGCCTGCTCGTTGTTGTCCGCGACATCCAGCAGCTGTCCCAGCAGCGCCTGGGCGCGCACGTGGTTGGCTGCCGCCGCCTTTTCCAGGTTCTTCATGGCCCCGCCCATGTCGCCCTTCCGGTAGGCTTCGTAGCCCGCCTTGTAGTCCTCCTCGGCATCCGCCCACGCCGTGGGCGCAATGCCGGAACCACAAATCAACGCCAGCCCAAACATCGCCTTGCGCCATGTGCTCATCGTTGGTCACCCGTTCGCAATTGGTTCATTCCTTCATGGACACCGCCTTCGCGGCGGGCTCCGCGCCGGCCTGACGGTCGAAATCCTCAAGCTTTCGATACAGGCTGGAAAGTCCGATTTCCAGACGATCCGCCGCCGCCCGCCGGTCGCCGCCCGCCTCTTCGATGGCGCGCATGATGATGCCATGCTCGATCTTTCGCAACTGCTCGCGCAGGCTGCCGCCGGAATAGAGAACGCTTTCGGCCCTGGGGCGCGCCGGCACGGCCGCCCTCAAGACGGCTGGCGGCAGATTGTCCAGCGTCACCCGCCCATCCTCGGCCAGGACCAGGGCCCGGTCGATCACGTTTTCCAGTTCCCGGACATTCCCCGGCCAGCCGTAGGTCATGAGCATCTCTTCCGCCTCCGGCTCCACCGTCACCGGACCCCGGTAGCCGTAGCGGCCCTTGTTGCGCTCCACAAAAAAGCGCACCAGCCCGGGGATGTCATCCACACGCTGCCGCAGCGGCGGAACCTCCACGTGAAAGACGCTGACCCGGAAATACAGATCCTCCCGAAACTTTCCGGCCTTGACCATTTCCACCAGGTCGCGGTTGGTGGCGACGACGATCCGCACATCCACCTTGCGTTCCTGCTCGGTGCCGAGGGGCCGTACCCCCTTGTCCTCGATGACATGGAGCAGCTTGGTCTGCAGGGCGAGGGGCAGCTCGCCGATCTCGTCCAGGAAAATCGTGCCTTTGTCCGCCTGAAGGAACAATCCCTTGCGGGACCGGTCCGCGCCGGTGAACGCCCCCTTGGTATGACCGAAAAACTCGCTCTCGAGGAGGTTTTCCGGGATGGCCCCGCAGTTGACCGGAATAAAGGGCCCCCCGGAACGCAGGCTCTGCTGGTGGATCTGGCGGGCGATGACCCCCTTCCCGGTCCCGCTCTCGCCGGTGATCAGGACCGTGCTGTCGGTCTTGGCCACCTTGCCGATCATGCGGTCGATGGTCTGCATGGCGGGGGACGTGAAATGAAAACTCTCGTCCCGGTCGCCCAGCACCAGCTTGCGCAGGGTGCGATTCTCGTCCCGGAGCCCCCGAAGGTCGCTGATCTGCGCCAGCCGGTGCAGGACCTCGTCGTGTCGCAGGGGTTTGATCATGAAATCCAGGGCACCGGCCTTCATGGCCTCAATGGCCGTGTCCACGGAAGCAAAGGCGGTCATCATGATGAACGAGGTGTCGATTCCGCCCGCGCGCGCCTGGCGTATTACGTCGATGCCGCTGATCCCCGGCATGCTGATGTCGCAGAGTGCCACGTCGATGTCGCCTTTCGCGAGGCGCGCCAGGGCCTCGTCGCCGGTGCCGGCCTGCTCCACGGTGTAGCCGGCCCGTGTGAGAAACGCGCTCACCAGGGTCCGGATAGCCGGTTCGTCGTCGATGACCAGAACGCTCATGGCGCCCATGGATTGGCGATTTTCCTCAGGAAATTAGGTTACGGAACAAGCTCCCGCCCTGAGAGGCGGTAGCGCTCAATTTGAATTCAATATGTTAGCAGAAACCTTGAGCCCCATCCGCTACCGGTCCCGCTACAACTGACAGCGCACGGCCGGTACGCGTTCCATGGGCAAGGTGTTCATTAGGGACAGGGGAACAAGAGCGAAAGTGGCCGCGACCGCCCCCGGATCGCTTGATATCCATCAAACGCCGGAACCCGGCGACGTGCTGGAATTCCCCTCTCCTAGGGGAGGAATTGCTTGGAAATCGTTTATTTCACCGTTATCGGCATCGGCCTCTATTTCCTATCCGACTGGCTGCTGGACCAGATCGAACGCCGGCGGGGACAGCGCTTCGCCAGGCGCAACCTGATTTTCTTCGTGATCATCCTGCTGCTGGCCCTCGTCACCTTCCAGGTTATTGACCTGCTGTCCCGCCCCGGCGGCTGAACGCCAGCGGCCGCAGCATCGAGCGCAGCATCACCACCAGGAACATCAGCCCGCCCACCACCGCGATCAGTCCACCCAGCCCCATGATGCCCATCCCCATCATCTCCGCGCCGCTGCGCAGCGCCTGGGCGCTGCCCGCCACCTTGCGCTGCACCCCGTAGCCGCCTGACCACAACAGCCCGGCGATGTGGAGCAACTGACCGCCGCCGTAGACATAGGGCTGCCAGGCCGCCATCCGCGAGCGGGGGGGGTCAAACCCGAGCCGGGGCAGGAGGTGGTAGGCGATGCCCATGAACGCCAGCGTGACCCCCACGATGCATCCATGGTAATGGGCCGGGATCTTTACATTGCTGCCATGAATCATGAAGCCGATCAGCCCGCCGGCGCTGAACAGCACGATCGATGACAGCAGAGCCGCCTTGAGGGGCCGCCCCTCCGCGCCCGGCGCCGGTCCAGACCAAAGGCCGTACAGCAGCGCCAGGACGAAGGGCACGATGGCAAGCCCTCCGCCGAACTGCATCAGCCACGTGAGCAGGCGGTGATGCTCCACCGACGTAACGTCGTAGGCGAGGTAGATCACCGGGGTCAGGAACACCGAAACCAGCCCCACTCCGAACAGCAACATCGCCACTCGCGGGCTCAAGGGCAACCTGGCGCCGACCGCGCTCGCCAGCCACAGCCAGGTCACCAGCATCAGCAGCGTGTAGGTGAACTGCAGGACGTGCCCGCCGCCCCAGAACAGCAGCTCGAAGTAGGCCTTGCCGTCGAGGGACGGCGGGATCTCCAGGGCAGACCATCCGAACGCGATGAGGGCCACGGCCGCCGACACCAGCGAACTGTTGAGCCCGAAGCGCAACGCCCCGGTTCCGTCGGGACGCACCCCCACCAGAGGCACAGCCGCCATGCTGCGCAGGATCAGCACCATGAATCCGGCTCCGAACACCACGAGGCCGGTGAGGAACACCGGATCGTCCAGCACCGGGATGTAATTGCTCATGATCGGCCCACCGCGCCCCACAAAGGGTGCCATCGACATGGCGAGCGTCCCCGCCACCGCGAGCGCCAGTGCCAGCCATCCGGCCCCAAGCAGCCGCCCGGTGCTGTTGATACTCCAGAGCACCCCCGCGAATGCGAGGAACCAGACCAGAACCGATAGGTCCACGTGCACCACCAGGGCGACGTGAAAGAAATCCACCAGGGGAAACACATCCTTTACCAGGGGCGCGCGGGACAGGACCAGCAGGATCGAGAACAGCCCCGAGGCGATCAACGAAACCAGCCCCAGCACCAGCCACCCGACAGCCAGACGACGCCGGCCGTCGGTGGGCACCGCAAGCGCGTAGTCGTAGCGTGCCCCCATCAGGCTCCTGTCCCCGCTCCACGCCGTCGGCGCGTGGGTCGTTCGGTCCGTCTGCTCCATCGTCAACAGATTCCTCCATTATCGCGCCGGCGCATCCCGCGGCCCGGCGAGACTGCGCTTGGGCCTCGGCCCATGGGGCGCGCCCCGCTCATCCAGGCTCCTGAGGGAGTCCCGGAACCGCGCCAGATTATCCCGCAGCGTTTCCAGGTCCGGGGCCCCGGCCCAGACCACCCGAACCCGCTCGCGGGCCACCGTTTCCCGGAGATGAGGCTCGCGCTGGCCCGTCAGCCGCTCCTCCGTCCAGCGGTTGCCGAGGCGATAGGCGCAGTCACCGTCCCTGCAGCCGGTGATCAGCACGCCGTCCGCGCCCGCCCGCACCGCGTATTCAACGAAGGACGGCGGCAGCATGCCGGTGCACAGCAACGGAAGCGCCAGCGTATCCGGCCCGCCCAGCTGCTCCAGATCCGCCCCGCACTGGCAACCGAACACCGCGATCTTCCCGGGTCCCGTCAATTGCGCAATGCCCCGCTCCAGTTCCTCGCGCAAGCGCGCCACCGGCAGCTGGGGCATGTCGATGCCGGTAACCAGATCCGAAACGCTGCGGAACGGCGTCGACGACGGGCAGGCGCCGGCACAGATCCCGCAGCCGGCACAAAGGTCCTTGAGCACCGTCGCCTCGCGAGCCAGGGGCTTGCCGTCGCTGCGGGGCTGCATCACCACCGCGGCATATGGACAATCGGCGAAGCAGCGGCCGCAGCCGTTGCAATTCGCCAGATCCACATTGGCCACCTGCACGGGCGCTCCCCGGAACACCCATGGCAGCAGGGCCAGCGCCAGGGTCGCCACCGCGACCACGGCCCACAGGGTCCCGGCGGAAGAAGCGTACATGATAGGGTGAATCGCCATGTAGAACCAATCCAGGCCGAGTTCTCCGGGCACCCGGGACAGGTCGGCCGGCGCATGGCTCAGGGCCGGCTTTGCCAGCGACAGGACCAGCAGCATGACGCTGGTCCCCCAGACGAGCACCCGCGGCGGCGAGGTGGCGGGCCTGCTGACCCGCTGAATGTGCACCCACATGCCCAGCAGCAGGAGCAGCGGAATCCCAATATGCAGGAATATAAGGAGCGAGAAGAACCTGTCGCTGACGGCGCTTGCCATCAGGAAATTGCGGGTGAGGGTTTCGCCAAAGATGTTGATCCAGTCCAGCCACTCGGCAGTGGCGATCAGCGAAAACTGGGCCAGCTGATCCCAGACCAGCCAGTATCCGCCAATGCCGGACGCATACAGCAGCCACAGCAGGGGTACGCCCGTGACCCAGGAGAACCAGCGGAAGCCGCGATACCGCCCGCCCAGAAATTCCCGCGCCAGATGCAGCAGCACGGTGATCACGAAGGCATCCGAGGCATAGCGGTGCAGGGATCGCACCACCCCGCCCAGGTACCATTGATCCCGGGTCAGATATTCCACCGACGCGTGCGCCCCCGCCACGCTGGTGTCGAACACCGCGAACAGGTAGAAGCCGGTGACGGCGATGATCCAGAACAGGAAGAACGAGAGACCGCCCAGGTGCCGCCAGGGGTTGGCCCGCTGTCCGAAGGCGGCGTCGAACCAGGACTCCACGGCGCCGAGGGCGCGCCAAAGGGCCAGGCGAACGGCAGAGTCTTCCTTGTGGGCGTTTTGCATCGCAGATCCTGTTCCCGGCGCGAGTCTCCCGGCCAGGCAGCCGCGGCCCCGCGTCAACCCGTGTCCGGATGGGAGATCAGGTCCTGAACAACCAGCCGCCCTGCCCCGCCACGAAATCGATCACCACCGCCCGGCCCGGCGGAAGGTCCAGCGTAACTTCCTTCACGTAGCTGTAACCTCCTTCCGCCCGGTCCTTCAGCCGGGCGACAAAGTGGTGCTTGCCCGCCTTGACCGGGAGCCGGCGATAAACCGTGGAAGCGCCGTCCCGCGACAGCCCGGAGGGCGGCGCTACCACGTGGTAGAGGAGGTTGCCATCCATTTCCAGCTCCACGGTGACCGGAGCACGCTCCCGCGGGCACACGGTAAGGGATCGCATGTTGGGCGCCAGCTTGGCGAGTTCCTCGGGCGTGCGCTCGCGGCAGTCGCCCAGGCGCTGGGCGGCGTGGCTGAAGGACAGGCGCAGGAGCGCCTGGTCGGGATCCAGATGATGGTACTCCGGAGACGTGGAGAAGTAGCCCAGAATCGCCATCAGCGGCAGATACAGGAGCATCTGGGCGGCATATCGGACGGCATTGCTCATCGGCTCCCTCCCAGCTTGACCATATCCGCCGCCTGCCCGGCGAGCTTGAGGTGCGGCGCCAGCTTGAATGCATCGGAGAAACAGTCATCCGGCGACAGCCCCTTGGCGGTGAACGCCGGATGCGCCGCCTCCACCATTTTTACTGAGCCGCAGGCGTAGATCTGATGCCCCGCGAGGTCTGGAAAGTCCTGAAGAATGGCCTCGTGGACCAAGCCGGTGCGCCCGGTCCAGTTGTCCTCGGGCCGCGCTTCGGACAACACCGGAATGAACTTGAAGTTGGTGTGCTCCTTCTCCCACTGCCGCGGCAGGTCGGGCATATACAAGTCCTTCAGGCTGCGCACTCCCCAATAGAGAATCATCTGGCGCTTCATCCCGGTGTGGAACGCATGCTCCACCATGCTCTTTACCGGGGCAAATCCGGTGGCCCCTGCCACGAAAATGATGGGCTTCGCGGAATCTTCCCGCAGGAAGAACGACCCGAGGGGGCCCTCAAAGCGCACCGTGTCGCCTTCCTTCATGTCCTGGAACACGTGGGTGGTGAAGCGCCCGCCCGGAATCAGGCGTATCTGGAGTTCGATGTAGCGGTCCTCGTGAGGTGCCGTGGCAAACGAGAACGCCCGCTTCTCGCCATTCTCCAGGAGGATGTTAATGTACTGGCCGGCATAGAAACTGATCCGGTCGCCGCCCGTAACTTCCAGCAGCACCTCCATCACGTCGTCGCTCAGCCTGCGCATCTGGTGCACCCGCGCGGTGTGCACCTGAAGCGGGATCCCCCCAGGCACCGCGACCGGGAGGTACTCGACCTCCACGTCAGACAGCGCGGCGCAGCAACAGAACAGCGCCTTGCCCGCGGCCCGCTCCTCGTCGCTCAGAACGGCGGGTTGGTAGGCCCCATAGTCCACCTGCCCCGAGATGATCGTCCCTTTGCATACACCGCAACCCCCGTTTCGGCACTCGAAAGGAAACGGCACCCCTTCCCGCAGCCCGGCATCCAGGATGGTTTCTCCCTGGCGGATGGGAATGATTCGGTTGTCCGGGTGAATCATCAGGTGGTGGCCCAATCTGGATCCCCGGCGATACTTGGGCGGCAGCCAGGGCAGCGCCAGGAATAGCACTGTGGCGCCCCCCGCCAGCGCCCACAATTCTCCGGGCGACCAGCGGTAAATGAGGGGATACACCGCCAGGTAGAACCAGTCGAAGCTGAGCGTGGAAACCGTCGCTCCCAGATCGGCCGGCGCCTGGCTCACTGCCGGCTTCACCAGGGATAGGGCAATCAGCGCGACAACGAGGGTGATGGCGATCGGGCGCGGGGGGCTGGTTCGCGCCTGGGGCACCCGGGTGGTGTGAACCCACAGCAGCGCGAACATGACCAGGGGGATCCCGATGTGTATGAATGACAGCAGCGAGAAAAGCCGGTCGTTCACGCTGTCGGGAAAAATGAAATTGCGCACCAGCGTGCCCCCGAACATGGGCAGCCAGTCGAACCACTCGGCGGTGGCAACGGTGACGAACTGGGCCAGGTGGTCCCAGGGAAGCATGTAGCCGTTGATCCCCGCCGCATACAGCAGCCACAGCAGGAACACGCCGCTCACCCAGGAGAACCAGCGGAAGCTGCGGTAGCGGTCGAAACAGAAGTGCCGCAGCAGGTGGAGCACCATGGTGAACACCATGCAATCCGAAGCGTAGCGGTGAACGCTGCGCATGACGCCCCCCAGGTACCACTGCTGCACCGTGAGGTATTCGACCGAATCGTAGGCCTGGCTTACGCCGGTCTCGAAGAATGCGTAGAGATAGAGCCCGCTGATGACCACCAGCCAGAACATGAAGTAGCTGATCGGGCCCAGGTAGTACAGCGGGTTGAGGCGGTCGCCGAAGGCCAGATTGAACACGCCCTCCACCCGGAGGAAGACCCATTGCCCGGTGCGCTGGATGGTTTTCAGCAAATCCCTGTTCCCGTGGATGACATGCGCACCGCCAGGAGCGCGGCACCGCGCAAAATGTTGCCCGGAATATTAGCGATTTCTGAGAGTTGCTTGCTTGATGTGAATCAACCGCCCGGGAACCGGCTGAGCGCCCTGGCGGTTTCCGCCATCACCGCGCATCCCCGCGGACCGCGGCGGGAGCACCGGGGATTGCGAGGCGCGCGATTCCCTAAACCCGCTCCGAGCGGCGATGGCGCCGCCATTCCAGCAACAGGTAGTAGAGCGTGCCCCCGACTATGGTGAGTCCCGCGAAAATTTCGATGAACAGCCCGTAGTCCAGCCGGTATCTGCCCGAGGCCGGGTCATAAACCGTGCACAGCAGGCGCACCTTCTCCAGCAGGGCGGCCAGATCTTGGGTGGGCGCCGGCGTACCCAGGACCAGTTCCTTGAGCGGCGCCACCAGCATGGGCAGTTCGAAGGTGTCGCCGTAGACCTGGCTGTGGATCTTTCCATCGGCGTCAACGATGGTCACCTGGGTCAGATGGTCAAACCCGCCTTGGGTCGCCGCGTAGACGAACCCGAAATCCGCGGTGAGGGCGCTTGCGGCGGCGGGCTCCGGGCTGAGGAAATGCCAGTTGGCGAGATCGATGCCCTGCCTGCGTGCGAAGGCCGCCATCGCGTGATGGGTATCGAAGGGAAGATTGAAGCCGATGGTCACCACGTTGAACGCGTCCCCGCCAACCGCCTCCTGCGCCTCCAGCACCGCCCGGTACAGGAACTTGGTGGTTGCAGGGCAGACCTGCGAGCAACTGGTGTAGACAAAGCTCACCAGCAGGGGTTTGCCCCGGTAGCGCGAGAGCCTTACTTCCCGCCCCTCGGCATCGAGCAGCGGGTAGTCCCCGACTTTGCGTCCAATGGCGGCCTGGCTTCGGGCAAGGGCCTCGCCGGAATCCAGCACCCCCCCGGACGGCGCTGCCGCCGAAACGGGGCCCGGGCTCCAAGACATCGCGAGGGCCACCAGGAGTGCACCCGGCGACAGCCCGGTCATGGCGTCACAGGGACAGGGCGCCGTCCACCATCGCCGCCGTGAGCAGGAGGGACAATTGCAGCAGCGAGGCGTGGAAGTTCTTCATGGCTGCCTGCCGCGAAGGACTGCGCGCCAGTTGAATGCTGGTGCGCAGAAAGTAGGCGCCGCCAGTGGCCGCGCCCGCGAGGTAGATCCACCCCAGGCCGAAAAACACCGGCAGCAGGGACGTGGAAACCAGCAACACGGTGCCTCCGAGAATTACCCGGGCGCAGCGTTTGTCGCCCACCACCACCGGCAACATCGGGACACCGGCCGCCTCGTAGTCCTTGCGGTAGGCAATGGCCAGGCTCCAGAAATGCGGCGGCGTCCACAGGAAAAGCACCACCGCCAGGATCATCGCCTCGGGGCTCACCCCCGGGCTCACCGCGGCGGATCCGGCCAGGACCGCGAAGCTGCCGGCCAGCCCGCCGACCACGATATTGAGCCAGGTGCGCCGCTTCAGCCACACTGTATAGACGATGGCGTAGAAGAACGCTCCCAGGAACACGTAGAGCGCCGACAGCGGATTGATGGCCACCGCCGAAGCCGCGACCGCCCCTGCCACCATGATGCCGATGAGCCATAGCCAGCCCGGGCCGTGGCGCAGGCTTCCGGTGACAAAGGGCCGGTTGCGGGTCCGGGCCATGCGCAGGTCCAGATCCCGCTCAACATACTGGTTAAACGCCCCCGCGCTCGCCGATGACAGCAGGACGGCGAGGCCAAGCAGAGCGCTCTGCCACGCCGAAAGCTCCCCCGGCGTCACGGCAATGCCCGCAAGCGCGGTGAACCCGATGACCACGCCGATGCGCAGCTTGAACAGGTTGGCGAACTGCCGGACCGCCTGGCCCGCGGCGCGTCCCGGAATACTCGTAACTGTGTCCATGGCTTGCCCCCGCACTCCTCTCAACTCTGTGGCTGTGGGAACCCCTCGCAACGGCCGCGGGCGGGAGAATTCCCGCCCGCCGCTCCCGCCTTACTCAGCTCAACGGCCAGACCGTGGAGAGATACTTCCAGTTGACGAAGTAGTAGAGCACGAAAGCGATCAGGAACACGATCGCCAGCGTGAATGTACCCGGCGCGACAAACCCGCCGATGCCGATACTGCCGTGGCCGGTAACTGCCGCGGCCACGGGTTTGGCGGGCGGCGCCGCGGCTGCCACCACACCCTCGGCGACGCGTACGTGCTTGAAGTCCGGCGTCTCGATGCGCTTGCCCAGGAATACCGACCATACCGTGACGAGGAGGTACATGCCGCCGCCGACGATGGCCGCCAGGCCGGTGATGGCGAACAGGGTCACCATCAGGTAGGCGGTGCCGGGCCACTCGTGCACGAACAGATTGCCCGCCATGGTCATGTCCCAGTGGCGCCGGGGAACGCCCAGGGTCCCGGCCCCCATCATGAACAGCGAGAACAGGGACATGCCGATGCCGAAAATATACGGCTGCCACTGGGCAATCTTGGGAAAAGCGAGTTCCCGCCGGAACAGCACCGGTATCAGGAAGTAAGTAAGCGACATGAACGCCAGCGAGGTGCCGACCACCACCGTCGCGTGGAAGTGCCCCGGCACATAGAACGTGTTGTGGATGATCAGGTTCAGCTGCTCCGTTCCCATCATCACCCCGGAGATCCCGCCCAGGAAGCCGAAGCCGATGATCGAGATGAAGATCCCGGAGAACACCGGATTGCCCCAGGGCGCCTTGCGCAGCCACTCGAACAGGCCCTTGTTGTAACCCTTTTCCCGTTGCGCCACTTCCATGGACCCCGGCACCGTCAGCCCGTGCACCATGGAGGCCAGCACCGCCAGGTACATGGCGTAGCTGGTGTTGAAGAGCTTCCAGGGGGACGTCAGCCCCGGGTCCGCCAGCAGGTGGTGGGCCGAAGCGAGTTGCAGGAACAGGATATAGAGCAGGAACGCGCCGCGGCTGACCTTCTCTGACATGGGCTTGGCGCCGAAGGCGATGGCCGCCACCGCGTACCACACCGACACGTGTGCGGCCACGTTGATCTGCTGCGACGAGTGGCCGAAGGCCCACCACACCGTCCGGTACATAAGGGAGTCGATGTGGGGAATGAGGCCCAGGGACCAGAGGAAAGTGGGGATCAGGATGATGGCGCCGGCGGCAATGGTGAAGATCGCGATGATGGCCGCGGTCATGGCGCCAAACGTGACCAGGGGTATGGAGCCATTGTAGGTCTTCTCCGCCTTGCCCACCGCCAGGGTGCCCAGGAACACGAAACAGGCGATCAGCGCCCCCACCGCGAACAGGATCAGCCCCAGATAGAACGTGGGGTGCGCGCCCATGGGCGCGTAGGAGGTGAACATCACGCTGGAGTCTCCCCGGAGCACCGAGTAGTTGTTCATCAGCGCGCCCACCACCATAAGCCAGAATCCGGCCCATGCCATCTTCGGGGTCGCCAGCCGGCAGCCCAGCAATGTGGACCCGGCGAAATAAAGCACCGCGATTTCAAAGAAGATGATCCAGAACACGAGCATGTCCAGGCCATGGCCGGTCAGCACCAGGTAGAACATGTCCGGCGACAGAAGGTGGACCGCCGGCCAGCGGGTCAGAATGACGCCGATCGCCAGGATGCCGCCCAGCAGCAGCGACACCACCGCGGCGACGGCGTTGTAGATCATGAGCTTCTCGGCCGGCTCATGGAACTTGAGCCCGGAGGTCGGGCAGGTACGGAACATTCTATTGACAGCCATGATCAGCCCCCCTTTATTTGACGTATAACTTGCTGGACATGGTGTGGTGATTGATGCCGCAGTACTCGTTGCAGATGATCGAGTACGTTCCCGCATTGGTCGGCGTCACCGTCAATATGTGCTCGTAGCCGGGATGCACCTGAATGTTGATGTTCTCCGGTTGCAGCGAGAACCCGTGGAGCCAGTCCATCGACATCAGGTGAATCCGGTATGTCTTGCCCGCTTCCAGCTCGAGCAGGGGCCACCACGACCACAGGCGGGCGATCAGGTAGACGTCGCTGCCCGGCGGGGGATTCACCACGGGGATCTTCTGGTCCGTTTCGGTACGAACCGTGTATTTGTCCACCATGTCCTGGGTCTTCTTGGAGTAAACCTCGGGCGTGGTGCGATAGGCCTCGTTGGCAAGGTTCTGCTTACCGTAGATGTGCCAGTACGGCATCATGAAGAACATGATCAGGCACCAGACGAAGGCGAGAATGATCCACGTGCCCTCGACGCGGTCCAGTGGCTGCTTCCACCATACTCGTTCGGTAGGCGGCTGAATGGCGCTCATCCGTTTTTCTCCCTGTTATGGACCGGGGCCGCCGCGCTCACGGGGCAACCGGAATGCTGACGATTTCCATGACGCCCCAGACGATGTAAAGCACCGTCGGCATGGCTATTCCGAGGAACAGCAGCGCGAATGGGTTGTCGAGCAGTTGCTGCAACACCGGGATGGGCTCATCCGACAACTCGTCCGCGTTCTGGGCTTGCTGGGTTGTTTCGGCCATCGTCTTCTCCCCCTCTCGAAAAGAGTTCCGCAAAAGACAAAAAACTGCCTAAAAATCCGACTGGCGTACTGTAGAAACCCGGTCGAAAATTTCAATTGATGCATATCAAGAAAGAGAAAGGTCACTCAGTGCGCGCAAAAAAGGCCTGCCGGGCGTTGATTGGAATCAATTGAATCCGAGTTGAAGTGCGCTGCAATATGCTCCCAGTTTACGGTCCGGCGCGGTTGCCGAGCGGGGGGCACCCCCTTAAGATGCACGGTCCGCACCGCAACATGAGGAACTCATGCCCGCCGAAGCATTTTCTGACGACCGTTCCCGGGCCCAGATCGCAGCCTGGCTGTTCGCGTGCTGCGCCCTGCTCTTCTGCATGGTGGTGGTCGGCGGCGTCACCCGCCTTACCCGCTCCGGCCTCTCCATAGTGGAATGGCAACCGGTCACGGGAGCGATTCCTCCCCTCAGCCAGGCCCAGTGGGAGGAGACCTTCGAGAAGTACAAGCAGACGCCGGAATACCAGAAGGTGAACCACGCCATGAGCCTCGAGGAGTTCAAGGGAATCTTCTGGTGGGAATACTCTCACCGCCTTCTCGGGCGGCTGATCGGGCTGGCTTTCCTGCTGCCCTATGTTTATTTCCTGGTGCGGAAGAAGGTACGGGGCCCTCTTGCCTGGAAGCTCGGAGGAATCTTCGTCCTGGGCGGACTGCAGGGCGCCATGGGCTGGTACATGGTGATGAGCGGACTGGTGGACGACCCGCGGGTGAGCCATTTCCGCCTCACGGCGCACCTGGGCCTGGCGTTTGTCATCTTCGCGGCCATGTGGTGGGTGGCGCTGGACCTGGTGGCCCCGAGGGTCCCGGCCGGGGCAGCGCGTCCGGGGATGGCATCCCTGCGCAAGTTTTCCGCGGCCCTGGCCGGGCTGATTTTCCTGATGGTGCTGAGCGGCGGGCTGGTGGCGGGCATCCGGGCCGGCTACGCCTATAACACCTTCCCCCTCATGAACGGGCACGTAATTCCGCCCGAGATCTTCATGATCGATCCCTGGTACCAAAACTTCTTCTACAACATGGCAACCGTCCAGTTCGACCATCGCTTGATTGCGTGGGTACTGGCTTTCCTCGTGCCCTGGTTCTGGATCAGGGCCCTGCGCCAACCCCTCTACCCGAGGGCACGCCTTGCCTGCCATGTGTTTCTGGCGGCCCTGGCGGCCCAGATTGCACTCGGCATCTCGACCCTGCTCCTGGTGGTGCCGGTGGGACTCGGCGCTGCCCACCAGGGCGGGGCCGTGGTGCTGTTCGCTGCCGCCCTCTGGGCGGCCCACGAGATGCGGCGGCCGGCGCCCGCCTGACGCCCGCGAGCGCCTGTTTCTCATGGGGCCCGGCTTCGAACCCGAACTGCTCACGCGGCGCTTATCCCTGGCGGCCCTGGCGCTGATGTTCGTGATCGTCACCGTCAGCGCCTACCTGCGACTTGGAAACGCGGGCCTGGGTTGCCCGGAGTGGCCGGATTGCTATGGGAAGGTGGAAGCCAACGCCGCGGAGCGGGAGGAGTCGCTCACGGCCGTAGCGGTCGTGCGCGGCGCCCACCGGGTTGCCGCCATCGGCGCCGGCGCGCTGGTGCTGGCCCTGGTCTGGATTTCCTTCGCCCGCGGTCCCCGGGCCCGGGGCGCCCAACGCGCCGCCCTGATGCTGCTAATGCTGACCGTGTTTCTGGCGATCCTGGGGCGCTTCACACCCAGCGCCCAGTGGCCGTTTGTCACCCTCGGCAACCTGCTGGGCGGCGCGGCCATGCTGGCCCTGCTCCTCGGACTTGCCATGGCAAACACTCCCGCGCCGGCAGGGAGCGGCGCGCTGAGGGTCTGGTCGCGGCTGACATTGGCGGCCGCAGTGGTCCAGATAAGCGCGGGCGCGCTGGTCAGCGCCAAGTTCGCGGCCCTCGCCTGCCCCACTCTTCCGGGTTGCGGAGGCGAGCCAGGCGCCATGGCGTGGAGTTGGGCGGCCGTGGATCCCTTCCAGCGACTTGCGGTTTCTGCGGCAGGTGCCATCGAGCCCGGCGCAGGCGCCGCCGCGCTCCACGCGGCGCATCGCCTGTGGGGACTCGGCCTCATGACCGCCGCTATCGGCCTGGGGATCGCCCTCACCCGCGTTCCGGCGCTGCGCGCATGGGGTCTGCTCGTTGCCGGCGCCGCCGTCCTGCAACCGGCCCTCGGCGCCATGGCTGTGGGCTTCGATCTGCCGCTGGCGCTCGCCGTGCTGCACAACACGGGGGCCAACCTGCTGCTGCTGGCCCTGGTCGCCGCCGTCATCAAGACCCGCAGCCCCGGGGCGCCAAGCCCATTGCTTGAGACAAATCAAGGAACCGGCTGACTCATCGCGTCGAGAATCCGCTGACCGATCCCGAGAGATCGCGAGGAGGCGGGAGATCGATGGAAAGTTTTTGCCGGTTTATGGGCGATGATCATCGCGCGTGCGATGACCTGTTCATCGAGGCGGAGAACGCCGCCCATGAGCTCGATTGGAGCAGGTGCCGCGGGGCCTGGGGCCGGTTTTGCGCCGCCCTTCTGCGCCACCTGGCCATGGAGGAAACGGTCCTGTTCCCGGCCTTTGAGCAAGCGACGGGACTTGTCCGCGGCCCCACCGAGGTCATGCGCCAGGAGCACGCGCAGATGCGCGACCTGCTGGCGCGCCTGGATGAGGCGGCCGCCGGGGAGGACTCCGCGGCCTTCCTGGGGAGTTCTGAAACGCTCCTGGTGCTGATGCAGCAGCACAACCTCAAGGAGGAAAACGTGCTCTATCCCATGGCCGACCGTGTCCTGGCAGCGGAGCGGGAGGGTCTCCTGGACGCCATGCGCGAGACTTCCCAGGCGTGACAACCCCATGAGCGAAATCCTGGTAGATGCCCGGGGCCTGGAGCCGCCCGAGCCCTTCGAGCGGGTGATGGAGGCCATCGCCGACATGGGATCCGACGACACCGTCCTCATGCTGCTGGAACGGGAACCCCATCCCCTGTACCGGGTTCTCGATCGCAACGGATACGCCTATCACACCACCTATCGCGACGACGGGGTATTCGAGATCCGGATTCGGCTCAAGGCGCCCTGAGGGGAACCATGCAGCAGGGCCTGTCCTTCGATCAGGCGCCGCCGCTTCACGTCCCCCTGCGCTTCTTTCTTACCGCGCCGCTGTTTGGCATTGCCGCCGGCCTGCTGCTGGCCTGGCAGGGTCCCGATGCCCTGGCCTCTCGCTGGACGCCGTCCACGCTGGCGCTGACCCATCTGCTGACCCTCGGCTTCGCCACCATGGTCATGGCCGGGGCCTTGACCCAGGTCCTCGCCGTGGTGGCGGGGTCCCGGATTCCGGGCCAGGTGCCGGTCGCAACGCTCGCCCACGCCGGGCTTACCGCCGGTGCGGCGGTGCTGGCCGGCGCGTTTTTTCACGCTGACCCGCGGCAATTCATCGTTTCCGCCGCCTTGCTCGTCCCGGCGATCCTTTTCTTCGCCGTGGCCGCCGGCTGGGCTACCCTCGGCTCCCAAGGCCGGACACCGACGCTGCAGGGCATCCGCCTGGCGCTGCTCGCGCTGACTCTCACGGCCGTTCTGGGCGGAACCATGGCGCTCCAGCGGGGCGGATGGCCCGCGCCGTCAGGATCTCTAATCCCTTACCACATCATTTGGGGGCTGGCCGGCTGGATCGGCCTTCTGCTCGTCGGCGTCGCCTACCAGGTGGTGCCCATGTTCCAGCTCACCCGCCCGTATCCCGGCTGGATGATGCGCCATCTGGCGCCGGCCCTGGCGGCCACTTTGGCCGCATGGACGGTGGCCATGCTGGTGGACGGCTCCGCCACGGCGAGGATTCTCGCGGCATCGGCGGCCGTCGGACTCGCCCTGTTTGCCGCGCAAACCATCCTGCTGCAGGCGCGGCGGCGGCGGCGGATCAGGGATCCGGTCGTTTTGTTCTGGCGGATCGGCCTCGGCAGCACCCTGGGCGCCACGGGACTCTGGGCCTGGCTGGTGGCGGCTCCGGCGAATGCCCACGGTCCGGAGCTTCCAGTGCTGCTGGGGGTACTCGCGGTGGCCGGCGCCGTGATTTCCCTGATCTGCGGAATGCTATACAAGATCGTTCCGTTCCTGATGTGGCTGCATCTGCAGCCCCTGGCGGGTCACCGCTGGCGCATTCCGAGCTTGCGGGAGATGGTGCCCGAGCGGGCTGTCCTGCGGCACTTCTGGATCCACTGCGGGGCCCTTGCGCTGCTGGTCGCCGCCGTGCCCATCCCCGCCATGGCGCGGGCCGCGGGTGCCGCCTTCGCCCTCGCATGCGCCGTTCTGGCGTGGAATCTCGGGCGCGCGGCGTTGCGCTACCGCGCCCTCAGGGTCAAGCTGGAGACGCTTGCGCGGCTCGAAGATCGGAGCCTTCCCCGGTGACGCCCGGTTCCGAGTCGGAGTATCCGAGCTTCTCACGAAGCCCCACCACCTCGCCCACCACAATCAGGGTGGGTGGCCTGAGACCCTCCGTTGCCGCCAGTTCCGGCAGCGTGGCCAGGGTGCCGGCGACCACCTTCTGATCCGGAGTGCTCCCCTTCTCCACCACCGCCGCCGGCGTGGTGGCGGCAAGTCCGTGCTCCACCAGCTTGGCGCAGATCAGCGGCAGGGCTCCAAGGCCCATGTAGATCACCAGGGTCTGCCGCGGCCGGGCCAGCGCGTCCCAATTCAGATCCAGCGTCTCTTCCTTGCGGTGACCCGTGACCAGCACCAGTGACTGGACGTAATCCCGGTGGGTAAGCGGAATTCCCGCGCTGGCCCCGACACCCGAGGCAGCGGTAATGCCGGGGATGACACGGAAAGGAATGCCGAGCCGGGCCAGGTGCTCGACCTCTTCGCCGCCCCGGCCGAAGATGAAGGGGTCGCCGCCCTTGAGGCGCACCACCCGCTTACCGGAGCACGCCAGGCGCGCCAGCAGATCGTTGATTTCAGTTTGGGGCATGGAATGGTTGGAGCAGCGCTTGCCGACGTAAATCCGCTCGGCCCCTGCCCGCGCCATGTCCACGATTTCCATCGTCACCAGGTTGTCGTAGAGCACGACGTCGGCGGACTGCAGGGCCTTGAGCGCCTTGATCGTCAGCAGATCCGGATCGCCGGGCCCGCCGCCCACCAGCACCACTTCGCCCATCGGCGTGGCCCGGACCGTCCGTGCCGGCAGGGGTATAACTGGCGATCCATCCATGGTGTTCCTCTCCGCAGTTGTCGCGCTGGCGCGCTTTTGAACGGACTGTAGGAGGCGGGTGCTCCAAATTCCTTGACTCACATCAAAGAAAGGATTTGCCCCGAGTCACATCCTAGGCGCCAACCTGCGCCGCAGGATTTGTTTGGCTCATTGACTGGAACTTCAAGGGAGAGGGAGATGGATACAAAGTCGCTGTTCCGCTGGATGGGATTGTTCGCCTTGGCCACCCTGCCGCTGGCTGTCAGCACGGCGTATGGGCAGGAAGCAGCAGCCAAGGCCCCTGAACTGACTGCGGCCGAAAAGGAGTCTGCGAAGAAGATCTACTTCGAGCGCTGTGCCGGCTGTCACGGGGTGCTGCGCAAGGGCGCCACGGGCAAGAACCTGGAACCCCACTTCACCAAGAAGCTCCCGGACGGAACCGTTCAGCAAGGGGGCACCCTCAAGCTCGGCACCGAGCGCCTGCAAAAGGTGATTTCCTACGGCACCGAGGGCGGGATGGTCAATTTCGATGACATCCTGACCAAGGACGAGATCAACCTGATGGCGCGTTACATCCAGACCACGCCGGATGTGCCGCCGGAGTACAGCTTCAAGGAAACCATGGATTCCTGGAAGCTGATCGTTCCGGTCAAGGATCGGCCGACCAAGCAAATGAACAAGTTCAACCTGAAAAACATGTTCTCGGTCACCCTGCGGGACACCGGCGAGGTCGCCCTGATCGATGGCGACACCAAGGAGATCCGCAGCATCGTCAAGACCGGGTACGCGGTGCACATCTCTCGCCTCTCCAAATCCGGCCGCTATGTCTATGTGATCGGCCGCGACGGCCGTCTTTCCCTCATAGACCTGTGGATGGAGAAGCCCTCGGTGGTGGCCGAACTCAAGATCGGCTTCGACGCCCGCTCGGTCGACACCTCCAAGTTCAAGGGCTACGACGACAAGTACGCCATCGCCGGCTCCTATTGGCCACCTCAGTACGTGATCATGGAAGGAGACACCCTGAAGCCCCTCAAGGTCGTTTCCACCCGGGGCATGACGGTGGACGGCGAGTACCACCCCGAGCCGCGGGTCGCCTCCATCGTGTCTTCCGAGATCAAACCCGAGTGGGTCGTCAACATCAAGGAGACGGGGCAGATCCTGCTGGTGGACTACAGTGACATCAAGAACCTGAAGACCACCACCATCGAATCAGCCAAGTTCCTGCATGACGGCGGATGGGATGCCTCCAAGCGCTATTTCCTGGTTGCGGCCAACGCCTCGAACAAGATCGCGGCAGTGGACACCAAGGAAGGCAAGCTGGCGGCGCTGATAGACACCGCGAAGATTCCTCACCCCGGGCGGGGAGCGAACTTCGTGCATCCGCAGTATGGCCCGGTCTGGGCCACCGGCCACCTCGGCGCCGACGTCGTCACGCTGATCAGCACGCCCTCCGACGACCCGAAGTACCAGCAGTACAAGCAGAACAACTGGAAGGTCGTCCAGGAAATGAAACACGTGCCGGGCAACCTGTTCGTCAAGACCCATCCCAAGTCCAAGCATTTCTGGGCGGATGCGCCGCAGAATCCGGAGAAAGAAGTCGCGGAATCCGTGGCGGTCTGGGACATGGCCGACTTGTCCAAGCCCAAGAAGATCATCAATGTGGCGAAGGACTCCGGCCTGCCGGAAACCAAGGCCATCCGGCGCGCGGTGCATCCCGAGTACAGCGCCGATGGCAGCGAGGTGTGGATTTCCCTGTGGGGCGGCAAGACCGACCAGTCGGCCATCGTCGTGTATGACGACAAGACCCTGGCGGTGAAGAAGGTGATCACGGATCCGAAGATGATCACGCCCACGGGCAAGTTCAACGTCTACAACACCCAGCACGACATTTACTGAGCAAGAGGGCGGCCGGAGATTTTCTCCGGCCGCCCCCAAACAACAACGGGGCCGGATGATCGGCAGGGCCGTGCCCAGCGCCAGGCAAGGTAGCGCCAACGCCAGAATGCCGGGCCGCGCCTGACACAAGCGGAGAGAGAGTTTCCCCATGTCCGAAAACTTCAGGGCCGACAGCTTGCCTCCCCGAGGGCGAGGCATCCTGCGGCGGCAGGTGGCCGGCTACTCGCTGATCACGCTGCTGGTCGCGGCGCTGGTGGGCGTCATGCTCTGGGGCGGCTTCAACTGGGCCGTGGAAGCCACCAACAGCCTCGAGTTCTGCATTTCCTGCCACGAAATGCGCAACACCGTGTATCAGGAGTGGCAGAAGACCATCCATTACCAGAACCGCACCGGCGTGCGCGCCATCTGCTCCGACTGTCACGTCCCCAAGGACTGGACCTACAAGATGGTGCGCAAGATCCAGGCGAGCAAAGAGCTGTGGGGCAAGCTCACCGGAACCATCGACACCAAGGAGAAGTTCGAGGCCAAGCGGCTCACTCTCGCGGAGCATGAATGGGAGCGGATGAAGAAGAGCGATTCCCGGGAGTGCCGGAACTGCCACACCTTTGACGGGATGAAGCTCGCGCTGCAGAAGGACCGCAGCCGCAAGCAGCACGAGATCGGCCTGGAGGAGAAAAAGACCTGCATCGACTGCCACAAGGGAATCGCCCACCAGAAGCCCAAGGGCATGAAGGGCGACGAGGACGATGACGTCTGAGGCGCCGGAGCCTGCGCTGTAACAAGGATTCTTGCCGGAAATTTGGTCAACCTGACAACGATGGGGACAGAGCAATGAACAGAAAGCTGATCGCAGCAACCGCAGCGGGAATGATGCTGGCCACGGCGGGCGCCGCCCAGGCGGGCGCCCCCGATTGGAGCAAGGTGCCCGGCAAAACCATCACCGTGTTCTATCCGGGCGTGACGCCCATCGAGTGGATCAGGAAGGGCGTGGACCACAGCGGTGCCCGGGGAATGAAGAAGGGCGAAACCTGCGTCGTCTGCCACGAAAAGGAAGCGGCCGATATCGGCAAGCGCATCTCGACGGGGGAGAGACTGGAACCCAGTCCCATCAAGGGCAAGGCGGGCAGCATACCGGTCACGGTCCAGGCGGCCAACGACGGCGCCAACCTCTATCTGCAGTTCACCTGGAAGCAGCCTCCCTCTGCGGGCGGCAAGAAAATGGACGCGGACAACCCGGTGAAAATCGCGTTCATGCTCGAAGACAACAAGGTGGAACTCGCCCATCTGGGGGGCTGCTGGTCCACTTGCCACAACGACTTGCGCACCATGCCGGAAGCTGCCGACGACAAGAAAACCAAGTACGTGAAGGACGGCAGCCTCGGAACCGGCGTCTATTACGACCTCCTCCAGTGGCGCAGCGGGGGCGGCGGCAAATCCTTCGACGGATACGTGGCCGACAAGCGGGTCATGGAGGGCGGGAAAGGCCTGGTGTCGGCGGAGGGCAAGGAGTCCGGCGGAACCTGGACCGTCACCTTCGTGCGCAAGCTCGAGGGCGGCGAGGGCGACATCGCCCTCAAGCCGGGCAAGACCTATAACTTCGGTTTCGCCATTCACGACGACAACGCCACCGGCCGCTACCACCATGTATCCCTTGGCTACACCCTGGGCATAGATACCAAGGCCGACATCAACGCGACCAAGCAGTGAAACCGCAAGAATTCATCCGGCGCCGCGCGCTGAGAGGGCTCATGGCCGTCCTCCTCGCCGCGCCGCTGGCGGCCGTCGCCGGCGACAAGGTGGAAGTTCGCATCGTCGAATACAAGTTCAACCCGCCCGAACTCAAGGTCAAGGCGGGAACCACGGTCACCTGGGTCAACCACGAGAAGCGCGCCAGCCATTCGGTGATTTTTCTGGGTCCCGCGGGATTCGAGTCCGAGCGGATGTTTCCCGGCGAATCCTGGTCGCGAACCTTCGACAAGCCTGGCAAGTATCCCTACTCCTGCGGTCCGCATCCCGAGATGAAGGGCCAGATCGAAGTCAGCGAATAGGATTTCTCGTTCCTCGCTACCCGTAGCTTAGGGCCTCCGCAGCCAGCGGTTCCACCGCGGTCTCTCGCTGGGGCTTGCCCCGAAATCCCGGCGCTGCCCGCGGCCAGGGTTCACCCGTCGCTGTAAGCATTCAACGCCTGAATGGGTGGATTCATAAGATTGATCCAGATCAATGATCGTGGGTGTACCTGAAACTTAGCATTACACCTTCTATGCGGACTCCCGGCGTCATGCATGCCGACGGGCTGCCCATCCGCAATTACCCGGAGGAGAAATTCATGTTTCAATTCAAACCAAAACGCGAGATCGCGCTGCTGGTGCTGACCATCCTTCCTCTGATAACCGCTCCGGTTTTTGCGGAGTCCCAGAAGCAGCCGGAGAAGCCGGGTGTCAGCGAAGAGGAAATGAAGTACCAGGCCGGCGCATCTCCCCTGGCCGGTATGGAAATGCACCAGGACGTCAATCCTCAGGCTCCGCCCATGACCAAGCAGGAGTTCGATAGGGCGCGGCAGATCTATTTCGAGCGATGCGCCGGCTGCCATGGCGTGCTGCGCAAAGGCGCCACCGGAAAACCCCTGACGCCGGACATTACCCTCGCCAAGGGCACCGACTACCTGAAGGTGTTCATCGCTTATGGATCCCCGGCCGGGATGCCCAACTGGCAGACCTCGGGGGAACTCACCGAGCAGGAAGTGGACCTGATGGCCCGCTACGTCCAGCAGACGCCGCCGCAGCCCCCCGAGTTCGGAATGAAGGAAATGAAGGCCACGTGGAAGGTGATCGTGCCGCCGGAGCAGCGGCCGAAGAAGCAGATGAACAAGTACAACCTGGACAACATCTTCTCCACGACACTGCGCGACACCGGAGAAGTCGCACTCATCGACGGCGACACCAAAAAGGTCATCAACATCGTGAAGACCGGTTACGCGGTGCATATTTCCCGGGTCTCCGCTTCCGGCCGCTACGTCTTCGTGATCGGGCGGGACGCCAAGATCAACATGATTGATCTCTGGATGGAGAAACCCGATAACGTGGCCGAGATCAAGATCGGCCTCGAGGCGCGCTCGGTGGACACCTCCAAGTACAAGGGCTACGAGGACAAGTACGCGATCGCCGGAACCTATTGGCCGCCCCAGTTCGTCGTCATGCGGGGCGACACCCTGGAGCCCCTGAAGGTTGTTTCCACCCGGGGCATCACGGTGGACACCCAGGACTACCATCCCGAGCCTCGGGTGGCCGCCATAGTGGCGTCCCACTTCAAGCCCGAGTTCGTGGTCAACGTCAAGGAAACCGGGAAGATCCTGCTGGTGGATTACAGCGACCTGGACAATCTGCGGGTGACGGAGATCGGGGGCGCCCGCTTCCTCCACGACGGCGGCTGGGACGCCTCCAAGCGCTATTTCATGGTGGCCGCCAACCAGTCCAACAAGGTCGTCGCCGTGGACGCCAAGGAAGGCAAGCGGGCCGCCATCGTGGACGTGGACAAGATCCCGCATCCCGGCCGGGGCGCCAACTTCGTGCATCCCAGGCATGGTCCCGTCTGGGCCACCGGTCACCTGGGAAGCGAGAAGATTGCCCTTATCGGCACGGATCCGGTCAAGCACAAGGACAAGGCCTGGCGCGTAGTGCAGATGCTGGATGGCCAGGGCGGCGGCAACCTGTTCATCAAGACCCACCCCAAGTCCCGCCACCTTTATGTGGACACGCCGCTGAATCCTGACGCCAAGGTCAGCCAGTCAGTGGCCGTATTCGACATCAAGGATCTTTCCAAGCCGCCGGTGATCCTGCCCATCGCCGATTGGGCGCAGGTTGGAGAGGGCGCCAAGCGGGTAGTTCAGCCGGAATACAACAAGGCGGGCGACGAGGTCTGGTTCGCGGTGTGGAGCGCCAAGAACCAGGAATCCGCCCTGGTGGTGGTGGATGACAAGACCCTCAAGCTCAAGACCGTGATCAAGGATCCCAGGCTCATCACCCCCACGGGACACTTCAACATCTACAACACCCAGCACGACGTCTACTGAGGACGACTTTTGACCCCGGGAGGGCGCTTCGGTGCCCGCCCGGGACTTCCCGACTGTTCCCGCGCCCAGGGTTTGAGATAAATCAAGGATATTGGCGGGCCGGTCCGCCTAGACTCTGGCGATGATCATGGGTGCTCCCCGCCGATACTTTCTCGGAATCTCCCTGGCCGGCATTGCCGTGAGCGCGCTTGCCGGTACTCCGGGCTTCCCGGATCCCGGGGGGCCGGACCCCCAGCGGCAGGACGGCGCCCGGCGGGCGGAACTGCTGAACATGGTGCGCCAGGACTGCGGCTCCTGCCATGGGCTCAGCATGAAGGGCGGACTGGGCCCACCCCTGCTTCCGGAAAGCCTGTCCGGCAAGGACCGGGAAGGGCTCGCCTATACGGTCCTCTATGGCCGTCCCGGAACCCCCATGCCCCCCTGGAAGGATTTCGTCAGCGAAACCGAGGCCCGCTGGATCGTGGACCAGTTGCTGAAAGGATTGCCCCATGAGCGCTAGGCTCCTGCTCGCGCTCCTCGCCGGCACTCTCACCGCCTGCGCTGCGACTCCGGAACTGCGGGGCACCGGCGACCTGGGCGTCATCATCGAGCGGGCGGCGGGCCGGGTGCAGGTAGTGGACACCAGTTCCAGGAAGTCCCTGGGCACCGTGGACGGATTGGGAGACCTGTCCCACGCTTCGGTGGTCTTTTCCCGGGACGGCCGCTACGCCTACGTCTTCGGGCGGGACGGCGGGCTCACCAAGGTGGACCTGCTGGTCCGGCGCATCGAGAAGCGCGTGATCCAGGCCGGCAATTCCATCGGTGGCTCCATTTCCCAGGACGGGCGCCTGGTGGCGGCCCAGAACTACGAGCCGGGCGGCGTGAAGGTCTTCGATGCCGGGACCCTGGAACTGGTGGCGGATATCCCCGCCACCTTCGGCGAGGCGGGAAAGCGCTCCAAGGTGGTGGGGCTGGCGGACATGCCGGGCAACCGCTTTGCCTACGCCCTCTTCGATGCGGGGGAAATCTGGATCGCGGACCTCGGCAATCCCGGGCAGCCGCGGGTACGAAAATTCACCGGCATCGGGAAGGAACCCTATGACGGCCTCATCACCCCCGATGGCCGCTGGTACATCGCCGGGCTTTTCGGCGAGGACGGCCTCGCCCTGGTGGATACGTGGAATCCCGATGCCGGCGCCCGCCGGGTGCTGGACGGCTATGGCCGCGGGCAGGAGAAGCTCCCGGTCTACAAGATGCCCCACCTGAGAGGCTGGGCCATCGCCGGCGGCCTCGCCTTCCTCCCGGCCATTGGCCGCAACGAGGTGCTCATCGCGGACACGCGGTCCTGGAAGGAGGTGGGCCGGGTTCCCGTCCATGGCCAGCCGGTCTTCGTGATGGCGCAGCCGGACGGACGCCGGGTATGGGTCAATTTCGCGTTCCCGAAAAACGACACCGTGCAGGTGATCGATGTGCCCAGCCGCGCCGTGGTGCAGAGCCTGAAGCCCGGGAAGGCGGTCCTGCATATGGAATTCACGCCCCGGGGGGAAGCGGTGTGGATCTCGGCCCGGGACGACGACAAGGTCCTGATTTACGACACGGCCAGCTTCGCCCAGATCGGAGAGTTGGGTGCCGACAAGCCCAGTGGCATCTTCTTCACCAGCCGGGCCTGGCGCATCGGGATGTGACGCAACCATGAGCAACATCCAGGCAAGACTGCTCAACGACTTCCAGCGGGCCTTTCCCCTGGTGCCCGAGCCGTACCGCGCCATCGCGGAGAAGCTGGGCATCACGGAAACCGAGGTTCTGGCTCTGCTGGCCCGCTGTCGGGACGAGGGACGGGTGAGCCGCGTGGGCGTGGTGTTCCGGCCCAACGTGGTCGGCGTAAGCACCCTGGCCGCGCTTGCGGTTCCCGAGAGAGACCTGCCCGTCGCAGCCCGGGCTGTGAGCCAATTGCCGGAGGTAAACCACAACTACGAGCGGGAGCACCGCTACAACCTGTGGTTCGTGGTTGCGGCGCCGGACGCCGAGGGACTGGCCCGGGCCCTGGGGACGGTGGAGCGCCGGACGGGCCTGAAGCCCCTGGTGCTGCCCCTGGTCAAGGAGTATCACATCGACTTGGGCTTCGACATGGGGCACGGCGGCCCATCACGCCTGCGGCCCGCCGTTCAGCCCGCGAACATCGCGGAAGCTTTGCCCGCCGAGGACGAACCGGCCCTGGTGGCGGCCGTGCAAGGGGGGTTCCCGCTGGCGACCCGCCCCTTTGCAGAGATCGCCGTGCGCGCCGGCATGACCGAGCAGGAAGTCATTGCCCGCCTCCGGAACTGGGTCGACACCGGCGTCGTCCGCCGCGTGGGGATCGTGGTGCGCCATCACGAGCTGGGCTACCGGGCCAACGCCATGGTGGTGTGGGACGTGCCGGACTTCCAGGTGGACGCCGCGGGGCGCTGCGTGGCGCGGCAGCCTTTCGTGACCCTGTGCTACCGGCGCCCGCGGAAGCTGCCCGACTGGCGACACAACCTGTTCTGCATGATCCACGGGCGGGACCGCAACACCGTGCTCGGCCATGTCGAGACCCTGCGCGCCACCTGCGGCCTCGGGGAGCTGCCCCACGAAATCCTGTTCAGCCGCCAGCGCTTCAAGCAGACCGGTGCCCGCTATGCCGCATGAGCTGGACGACCTGGATCGCGCCATCATCAATGGCCTGCAGAGCGGCTTTCCGGTCTGCGAGTACCCCTTCCGGGAGGCCGCGGCGCAGCTCGGCGTCGGCGAGGACGAGCTGATTGCCCGGGTGGCGCGCCTGCTGGAGCAGCGGGTTCTCACGCGCTTCGGCCCGCTTTACAACGCCGACCGCATGGGCGGCGCCTTCACCCTGGCCGCCCTCAGCGTCGCCAGGCCGGAGGTGGACAGGGTGGCGGCGATTCTCGACCGCCTGCCCGAGGTGGCCCACAACTACGAGCGCGAGCACCCCTGGAACCTGTGGTTCGTGCTCGCCACCGACTCTCCGGAAGGCATCGAGAAAGCCATCGCCCGCATCGAGGCGGAGACCGGCCACCCGGTGCTGAACCTGCCCAAGGAACGGGAATATTTCGTGGAACTCAAGCTCAGCGCCTGACATGAACGCCCCCCTCGACGCCATTGACCGCCGCATTGTGGTCGCCACCCAGGGCGGGCTTCCCCTGACGCCGCGACCCTACCATGACCTCGCCCGCCAACTGGGCCTTCCGGCGGCGGAAGTCATGGCCCGCATTCAGGGTATGCTGGCGACGGGCGTGATCCGGCGCATCGGCGCGGTGCCGAACCACTACGCCTTGGGCTACCGCGCCAACGGCATGTCGGTGTGGGACGTGGCGGACGAGCGCGTGGACGAGCTGGGAGCGCGGGTGGGCGCCCTAGACTTCGTAAGCCACTGCTACCGCCGTCCGCGCCGTCCTCCCCAATGGCGCTACAACCTGTTTGCCATGATCCACTGCCGGAGCCGGGAGGAAGTGGAGAAGAAAGTGACCGAGATCGCCGTCCTCCTGGGGGAGGCAAACCGGGGCCACCAGGTGATCTACAGCACCCGTATCCTCAAGAAAACGGGGCTGCGGCTCACGGAAGCGGCGGGTGCTTGATATGCATCAGGGAATGCGCCGCCGGTACCCTCCTAAGATGCCCTGAACCCAGCGAAAGATTCCATGTTCCGCGTCTCCCAGTACATGCAGGAAATCGCCCGCCCCACCCCTGCCGGCCCGCGTCGGGACCCGCCGGGCCCGGTGGTGATCTGGAACCTGGTGCGGCGCTGCAATCTCGCCTGCAAGCACTGCTACTCCATATCCGCGGACAAGGATTTCCCGGGGGAGCTGAGCACCGCCGAGGTCTTCTCGGTCATGGACGACCTCAAGGCTTTCCGGGTGCCGGTGCTGATTCTTTCCGGAGGAGAGCCCCTCCTTCGCTCCGACATCTTCGACATCGCGCAACGGGCCAAGGCAATGGGCTTCTATGTGGGCCTTTCCTCCAACGGCACCCTGATCGACGACGACAACATCGCCCGCATCGCCCGGGTGGGATTCGATTACGTCGGCGTGAGCCTGGACGGGATCGAGGCCACCCATGACCGGTTCCGGCGCAAGGAAGGCGCCTTTGCGGCGTCCCTGGCCGGCATCCGGCTGTGCCGGGACCAGGGCATCAAGGTGGGCGTGCGCTTCACCATGACCGAGGACAATGCCCGCGACCTGCCCGCCCTGCTGGGGCTGATGGAGGACGAGGGCATCCACAAGTTCTATCTCTCGCACCTGAACTACGCCGGGCGCGGCAACGTCAACCGCGGAACTGACGCCTGGCACGAAACGACGCGACGCGCCATGGACCTGCTGTTCGACACCTGCTGGGACCACCAGCTGCGGGGCCTCGCGAAGGAGTTCGTCACCGGGAACAACGATGCGGACGGGGTTTATCTCCTGTACTGGGTGCGCCGGCGCTTTCCCCACCTGGCGGATCACATCCGCGCCAAGCTGGCCCAGTGGGGCGGCAACGCCTCCGGGGTCAACGTCGCCAACATCGACAATCTCGGCAATGTCCACCCGGACACCATGTGGTGGCATCACACCCTGGGCAACGTGCGCCAGCGCCCCTTCTCCGCCATCTGGAACGACACCTCGGATCCGCTCATGGCGGGACTCAAGCAGCGCCCGCGCCGGGTCAAGGGCCGCTGCGGAGGCTGCGCCTGGTTCGACATCTGCGGCGGCAATACCCGGGTGCGGGCCGAGCAGCTCACCGGCGATCCCTGGCAGGAGGATCCCGCCTGCTATCTCACGGACGAGGAAATCGGCGTCCGCGGCGGCCAGGAGCGCGTCCGGCTCACGCGATATACCCGCCAGAAAGCGTCCCCCCCCGCTCCGCCGGGGGCGTGACGGGCGCCGGGAAATGCCCTTGCACTGGCTGATTCAGACCGTCCTCATCCTGGGACTCGCCGTGCCGGCGATGGCCGCGGGAGCGGACGTCCAGGCCGTTTACCGGGAGCACTGCGCAGCCTGTCACGGCGCCGAGCGCCTGGGCGGTACCGGCCCCGCCCTGCTTCCCGAGAACCTTTCCCGCCTCAAGCGCGCAGAAGCCGAGTCGGTGATCGCGGGAGGCCGCGCCGCGACCCAGATGCCGGCGTTCGCCGACAAGCTCGACGCCGCCGCGATCCAGTCCCTGGCCGCCTTTGTCTACGCCCCTCCAGCCGCGCCCGTCGCCTGGGGCGAGAACGACATCAAGGCGTCCCGGCTGCAACTAGCGGACCCCGCCAGGCTGCCCGCCCGTCCCTCCTTCCAGGCGGACCCCCTGAACCTGTTCGTGGTGGTGGAGTCCGGCGACCATCATGTCAGCATCCTGGACGGCGACACCCTGGAGCCCATGACACGCTTTCCCAGCCGTTACGCCCTGCACGGCGGGCCCAAGTTTTCGCCGGATGGGCGCTTCGTCTATTTCGCCTCCCGGGACGGCTGGATCACCAAGTACGATCTCTGGAACCTGACCACGGTGGCCGAGGTGCGCGCCGGCATCAACACCCGCAACGCAGCGGTCTCCGCGGACGGAAAGTTCGTCGCCGTCGCCAATTACCTGCCCCACACGCTGGTGATCCTGGACGGGGACCTGAACCTGGTGAAGATCCTCCCGGTGACCGACAAGGAAGGCAAGCAGAGCTCCCGCGTCTCCGCCGTCTACGACGCGGCCCCCCGCAGGAGCTTTGTCGCCGCCCTCAAGGACGTGAAGGAGGTCTGGGAAGTGTCCTATGACCCGACCGCACCCGAGATCCCGGTGGGCATGATCCACGACTTCCAGTACCGGGAGGGCGCATTCGTCCCGGGCTTTCTCAACCCGAGACGGTCGTTTCCCGATGATTACCTGGACGATTTCTTTTTCACCCAGGACTACAGCCAGCTGATCGGCGCCTCCCGCGAGGGAGCCAGGGGCCAGGTGGTGCACCTGGACGTGCGGCGCAAGATCGCCGACGTCCCCCTGCCCGGCATGCCGCACCTGGGGTCCGGGATCACCTGGGAGCGGTCCGGCACGACCGTTCTGGCCTCGCCCAATCTCAAGGAGGGCGTGGTCACCGTGCTGGATATCCAGACCTGGCAGCCGATCCGGGAGATCCGGACGCTGGGGCCCGGTTTCTTCATGCGCAGCCACGAGAACAGCCGCTACGCCTGGGTGGATGCCATGATGAGCCGCGAGCACAAGGACACGCTGCTGGTCATCGACAAGGAAACCCTGGAAATCGCGGCCCAGCTGCGCCCGGCGCCCGGCAAGACCCTGGCCCATATCGAGTTCGACCGCTACGGGAAATACGCCCTGGCGAGCCTGTGGGAGATGGACGGCGCCCTGGTGGTGTTCGATGCCCGGACGCTCAAGGAGGTCAAGCGCATACCCATGCGGAAACCGGTGGGAAAATACAATGTTTATAATAAGATCACGCGGTCCAGTGGGACCAGCCATTAACCACCACACCCTCATCCGTGCCGATAGCCAACGAGCCGAAACCGGCCGTTGCCCCGCCTGAGCCTTCCCGGGACTGGACCCGCTCCAGTTCCGCCTTCCACCGTTTCATCCGCGGCGCCGCCATTGCCTGGATCGTGCTGCTCGCGGGCATTGGCGTCGCCATCCTCCAGTGGGGCGCCAGCCGCGAGGCCGTGCAAACCCGGGCCCTGGCCCGTTTTGACCATCGCGTGGAGCAGGTCAAAACCGAGATCGCCCAGCGCCTCCATGAGCCGGAGCACCTGCTGCTGGGAGCGGCGGGACTGTTCGCCGCCACCGGGCGCGTCGCCCGCAACGAATGGTCCGATTACGTCCGCACGCTCGACATATCCCACAACTTCAAGGGCGTCCTGGGGGCGGGATTCGTGGAGCATGTCCCGGCCGCGGCAAAGGCCGCCCATGAAGCGCGGGTGCGGGCCGATCTGGGTCCGGAGTACGGCATAACCCCCCCGGGAGAGCGGGACGCCTATTTCCCCGTGCTGTTTCTGGAGCCTTTCCCGGACCGGCAGCAGCGGATGCTCGGGTTCGACCAGGGATCGGTTCCCCTGCGCCGGAGCGTAATGGATCTGGCCCGGGATACCGGCCACTCCGCCATGACGCCGCGGGTGCCCCTGCTCCAGGAAGGCCAGGCCGTGGTGGACGGCATGCTGATATTCATGCCGGTTTATCGCGGCGAGCCGCAAACCGTCGAGCAGCGCCGCGCCCACCTGCTGGGCTTCGTCTACACGCTTTTCCGCATGAAGGACCTCATGACGGGCATCATGGCCATCGATTCGCCCGAGCTGCGGCTGGAAATATTCGAGGGCCCCCGGCAGGACTCCCATGCCCTGCTCTACGCATCCATTCCCCCGTCGGATCACAGCCAGGCGGTCTCCACCTTCACCAAGAAGGTGTTTCTCTCCTTCAGCGGCCAGACCTGGTCGCTGGTTTTTTCCACCCTTCCCGCCTTCGACGCGGCTGTAGGCAGCAACCAGCCCATGACGGTGCTGGCGGCCGGCAGCGTCATCTCGCTGCTCCTGTTCGCCGTGGTGCTGACGCTGACGCACACCCGGGCAGGAGCGGTGGCCCTCGCGGGACAGATGACGTCGCGCATGCGCCAGGCCCTAGCCCAGGCGGAGCAGAGCGAGACCTACACCCGGGCGGTGATCGAGAACGTCCTGGACGCCATCATCACCGTGGACGAAAGCGGGGTGATCGAGAGTTTCAATTCGGCCGCGGAGCAGATCTTCGGCTACGGCCAGGACGCCGTCATCGGGCGCAAGGTGAACATGCTCATGCCCGAGCCCCACAGCAGCCGCCACGACCAGTACATCGGCAACTTCCTAAGAACCGGCGAGGCCAAGATCATCGGGGTCGGGCGCGAGCTGGAGGGGCGGCGCAAGGACGGCACGGTATTCCCCATCGAGCTGGGGGTCACGGAAATACGGGGAAGCGCAAAGCGCCGCTTCATCGGCATCGTGCGCGATATCAGCCGCCGCAAGGCGGCGGAGCACGCCCTGCAGAAGGAGCGGGAGATGCTCGAGACCCGGGTCCAGGAACGAACCGAGACCCTCACGCGAATCAACGTGGAGCTTGCCAAGGCCCGGGAGGAGGCGCTGCAGGCGGCCCGCGCCAAGTCCGAGTTCCTGGCCAACATGAGCCACGAAATCCGCACGCCCATGAACGCGGTCATCGGCATGACCGGGCTGCTCCTGGAAACGCCCCTCACCAAGGAGCAGCGGGACTACGTGGAAACGGTCCGCATGAGCGGCGAGACCCTGCTCATCATCATCAACGACATCCTGGATTTCTCCAAGATCGAGTCCGGCCGCATGGAGCTGGAAGAACGCCCGTTCGAAGTCGGCGCCTGCATCGAGGCCACCTTCGACCTGGTCGCCCCGAAGGCCCAGGAAAAGCAGCTGGACCTCCTCTACTCCATGGACCCGGATGTTCCCGCCTTCGTGGTGGGAGACGAAATGCGCGTGCGCCAGATCCTGGTGAACCTGGTGGGCAATGCCATCAAGTTCACGGACCGCGGCGAGGTGTGCGTGTCCGTGCGCAATCTGGGCGAGGGGGCCGACGGCCTGCGGCTCGAGTTCTCGGTTCGCGACACCGGCATCGGCATTCCGGCGGAAAAGCTGGACCGGCTGTTCAAGGCCTTCTCCCAGGCGGATACCTCCACCACGCGCAAGTACGGGGGCACCGGGCTGGGCCTGGTAATTTCCGACCGCCTGGCCAAGGTCATGGGCGGGGGTATGCGCGTGGAGAGCGAGCCGGGCAAGGGTTCGACGTTCTATTTCACCATCAGGACGCTGCGCTCGCCGGTGACGCCCGCCCGGCGCTACCTGCGGGGCGCCCTGCCTGAGCTGTCAGGCCGGCGGGCCCTCATCGTGGACGACAATCCCACCAACCTGCAGATCCTGTCCGAGCAGTTCCGGCGTTGGGGAATCAGCCCCTCTTCCGCCCGCTCTGGCCAGGAGGCCATCGCCCGGCTGGAGCGCGGCGAGCAGTTCGATCTCGCCCTGCTGGATCTTCACATGCCGGTCATGGATGGCCTCGCCCTGGCGCGCCGGCTGCGCCAGATCAAGAGCAGCGAGCTGCTGCCGCTGCTTCTGCTTTCCTCCTCGGGCGTTTACGAGGACTACCCGGAAACCCGCGGCATCTTCGACGCCATGCTCACCAAGCCCGTGAAGCAGTCGCTGCTGTTCGATTCCGTGCTGGAGTCGTTGTCGAAAAGGGAAACGCCCGCGCCCGCCGCCGAGCAGGGCCCGGTGCTGGACGCGGGCCTGGCCCGGCGGCTACCGTTGCGCATCCTGGTGGCCGAGGACAGCGTGGTGAACCAGAAGCTGATGCGGGCCGTGCTGCAGAAAATGGGATACACGCCGGACGTGGCCGCCAACGGGCGCGAGGCCATCGACAGGCTGAGGGAAAGGCCCTACGACCTGATATTCATGGACCTTCAGATGCCCGAGATGGACGGCCTCGAGGCCACCCGCCACATCGTGGCCGAGAAAGGGGAAGCGCGGCCGGTCATCGTCGCCATGACCGCCAATGCCATGCACGGGGATCGCGAGCGCTGCCTGGAGGCGGGGATGGATGAATATGTCTCGAAGCCGGTGCTGCCCGAGGCCATCCAGAATGTCATCGAGCGATTCGGGCCCCGGCGCCGCGCAACGCCTCCCGCCGCGGCAACCGTCCTCGATCAGCGGGCCCTGGACGAGTTGCGCCTGCTGGACGAGCCGGGAATGCCCTCCCTGATGAAGGACCTGGTTCGGGACTACGTTGCCCAGACACCGCAGGCCATCGCCGAGATGAAGGCCCTGGCGCAGGGCGGCGACCTGGCCAGCCTGGCCCAGAAAGCCCACAAGCTCAACGGCAGCAGCGTCACCTTCGGCGCCCGCGCCGTGGCTGACGTCTGCGCGCGCATCGAAACCCTGGCCAAGGCCGGGCAACTGTCGGAGCCGGAAACCCTGGTCGCGGACCTGGAAGCCCGCTTCGCCGAGGCCCGCAGCGAGCTGGCGCGCATCGCCGCTCCCTGAGAGGCGCCGGCCTCAGCCGCCGAAACCGTATTTCTGGAGGTTTCCCACGTCAGGGATGTGCACGGTCCTGCCCTCCACCCGGATCAACCCGGCCTCGCTCAGCTCGTGCAGGATGCGGGAGAAATGCTCCGGCGTCAGGTTCAGCCGGGAGGCGATGGTGCCCTTGCTGGTAGGCAGCGTCACGTCGAAACTTCGCTGCGCCGGCTCCCCCTCATCCTCCTCCCGCAGCAGGTAGCCGATCACCCGCTGGGCGCCGGAGCGCAGGGAATAGGCTTCCACGTCGCCGATCAGCCCGTGCAGCCGCCGCGCCATCCCGGCGATCATCTTTTTCGCGAATTCGGGATCCCGCTCCAGCTCCTCGAAAACAGTTTTCTTCGCCACGTGCAGGAGCAGGGAATCGGCCAGGGCCTGGGCAAACACGATGTACGGCTTTTCCATGAACATGATGGCTTCGCCGAAACTCTGGCCGGGGCCGATGATCTCCACCACCTTCTCGTTGCCCTGGGGCGAGGTAAACGCCAGCTTGATTTGCCCGTAAACCACCAGGTGAAATCCGTGGCAGGGGTCTCCCTTCTGGAACAGCATCTGCCCCCGGGACACGTTCACCTGCTGGGTCCCGCGGGCGACGCGTTCGATCTCTTCCGGCCCCATCTCCCGGAACAGGGGCAGGTTCGTCAGCAGGGAACGGATCCGCGACTCACCCGCACTCATGGCGCCGCCCTTTCGTCGCCTCCGGGACCGCCTTCAGCGCCGGTCTTCGGCACGAACCGCATCAGCTTGCGCAGCACGCCTGCATCAATGCGGGCCTCGGCGCGGAAGGTCCCGGCGTAGGCCTGATCCTCCTGGCGGAGCTCGTAGCAATTGGCTCCGCTCACGTCCATCAGCACCGCCGGCAGCCCCGCATCGCGGAACGCCCGCTGGCGCTTGATGAAAAAGTTGCTGCAGCACATGCCCACGTAGGCCGGCACCCTCCGCTGCTTCATGTCCGCCAGGGTCTCCACCAGGTGCTCGTAGCGCGTGATGGTGGTGACCCGCATCCCGCGCTCCCGCGCCAACTGATAGGCTTCCCCCACTTCGCACAGCCCGCACTCGGCGCAGCCATCCAGGTGTCGCCACTTGCACCAGGCGGGCTTGGCGCAATAGGGCACCAGCATGACCGACGCCCGCTCCAGGATCTCCCGCGCCCCGCCATCTTCGGCGCCGCCGTAAACCATGAGGGTGTTGGCTTCCGCCCGCTCCAGTCCGAGGGAGCGGGTGGCAGCGCGCTTGTCGGCCGCCAGCTCCAGCAGCCGCGCCAGGTCCTCGGGGCCAAACCCCACCATGTCCGTGGGATGGTCCTGGAGGAAACGGCCCACGAAATGCCGGGCAAGTCCCGCCGGCAGTCCGGCCAGCGCCCCTGCAAGGGCCGCCAGGCGATCCGGCGGGTCAATGTGCAGATCGCCGGCAAACGCCACCCGGC